>Ga0306920_100009044_pt1 | contig 13280 bp, 9 predicted proteins | sample flu12Cox44000170_FD_204666 | JGI IMG/M metagenome (GOLD analysis project Ga0306920, IMG submission 204666) | Lab enrichment of tropical soil microbial communities from Luquillo Experimental Forest, Puerto Rico - flux4day.12C.oxic.44.000.170 (v2)... | ecosystem: Environmental > Terrestrial >... | reverse complement strand
AGGGGGCAATGCCTTGTGTGCGACGGGCTCGAAATCCATTACATCGAGGGCTTGATCCGGGGATGAAATGACATCGTCGCTTTGCTGCAACATTTCAAGGCCCGCAAGAGCCTTTCCCTCTGGGATGACATTCGTTGCCACCAAGTTTGTGAGAGAGTTGCCGAAAAAGTGAGAACTTGCGAAAAGTGGACTTGCGACTAGCATGCGCAAGAACCGTCTTCTTGGCTCGGTTTGACCCGGGACTCTATCCATGCAGGCTTTCTCCTCGTCGTTCGAAGAAGGAGCAAGCGACAACAGATGCTAGATGACCCTCCAAAACTTGGTCAAGGGACGGATCACGGGCCTTGCTCCCATGATCCGATGATGGACGGTATCCCGACGAGGCCAGTGCTTCGCCAGCACCGGTGTGAAATCTTCGCTGGAAGCCAACGGCCCAACTGGTAGAGATTTGGCAGTTCATCCCAGATGAGGTGTGCCGGGGACTGTGCCTTGTCGGTAAGACTTCCAATCGCCAAGTAGTGTCTTTGCAACAAAGTAGTCGAGTGCTTCCGTGCGGGCTCGGGTTGTGGGCAAGTCGTTGATTTTCAGCTTCATTGCAGGCTGAATGCGGCTAACAACGGATAATCGGCCGTCAGCTTTCGTGAAGCTGTCTTCCACCGCCAAGCTGCGTATGATCAATGACATGCCATCAACCATGCGCGCATGGAAGGACCTTCCAACTCTACCGAATTTGCTTGAGGGAGCTCACGCGGATCTAAGCCCACGGCTCACTTTCGCACAGCTATCTGGGGTTCTTGTGCCCAGTAGGGACAAACGTCCTGGTTGATATTTGGTTTCATTTGGTCGTCGGACACTCTCACCCTCTGCTGTCCATCCTTTTTAGGGGAGAAGAGTGCATTCCCGACGTAGGCACGGAGGTCAGCATAGGGTAAAACTTGGCCACGTTTCTTGTCGTTGCTGCTGTTGGTGACGCGCCACCGATTTGATCTGGTGAAAACGGATCTTCTACTGTGCAGGAAGCTCCTTCGCGTCGGGTCACGCAGGACATGTATTTTCTACCTTGAGTTGACATGGTAAGGCACTCCTCCATCGGCACTTGAGGAGTGTTCAGTTGCATGTAGTCGGTAGAGGTTCCATAGATCGGTGACAGAAAGAGGATGGAAGGGGGCACCCTCTTATAATGCGCTTACATTAACTGATACAGACTTCCGAGTTGCCGAATTTCTCCTGGATGGCGACTTGCCCGAAGTCAGCGATGAGAGTCCGCCGTGTGATCCGCAGGTTGAGTAGCGGATGGGACTTAACGGAGATTGTTTAGCGTACCACGTCGCTGCTAACTTCACCGCGAGACAGCAGGAGGCGCCTGCGGTCAAGGGACCAGTGCATGTCAAAGATTTCCCCGGAACTGAATGTAGTCAGCTGTCGAGGTTTGCCCCCATCGAGCCCCTGTTCCCAGATGTTGGAAGCCCCGTTCTGGGTCAGGATGTACTGCAGGCCCTTGCCATCCGGAGACCAGAGCAGCGAGCCGTACGTATACGCTCCTCCAGGCGCCGTCAGCACTTTTTCGGGAGGGCCCCCTTCAGCTGGGATCATGGCTAGGTTTAGCGTCGGGGTTGGAGTGTACTCCTCGTAGGGATAGGCCAGGCGTTTCCCATCTGGAGAAATACTCAGGCGGCCAACCATGAAGACCCCTAAAACCTCTGCAATCTTCACGGGGTTTCCGCCTTCGACCGGAACTCGCAAAATGGTGTGTGGCGGATGCAAGTCCAGGTAGAAAACATTTTTGCCATCTGGCGAACACACCAGGGTCCAACGCGCCAAGTCTCCGCTAACAAGCCGGGCGGTGTTCGTTCCGTCGGTATCCACTCGTAGCACATCGGTGGTCACAGCTCGAGATGCGGTGAACACGACATACCGGCCACATGGCGTGGGCTGGCTTGCGTTCTCGACATCCGCAAAATGGGCCCTCTGGCTGCCGTCGGCTCGAAGGCTCCAGAGTCTGCCGTCCTGGCCGGCAACTACGAGGTGCCCATCAGGGGCCTCGTCGACCCCGAGTAGCGGCAAGGCGATCGAGGTGATCTGCTTGGCCTCATCCAGATGCCCTGCCGGAGCCACCGAAAGATTGGCGACGATCTGATCAGGCACCGCGGCCATGGTCTTCCCATCATTCGTCAGGTCCGCTCGCAAGCGAAAGTCAGTCAAGTCGTTGGTCACACGCCGTACGTCCGCCTTCGGATAGGAAATCGTCCACAACTGCCCCCGACCACTCTGGTCTTCCATGACCAGCAATAGAGCGTTTCCTTGCGGAAGCCAGAGGGGCCGACCAATCGCTCCGGTGCTAGAGTAGAGTTGGCGCACGCTGCCGTCTGATACGGTGACGGTATTCAGTACGAACGACCTTTTGCCGTAAAAGATTGAGGAGACGGCGATAAGCCGTCCGTCCGGAGACCATGTCGCGCCAGGCTCAAAACCTGGATGCCTGTTTTCGAGCGTTGCCAGCACACGATTCGCACTTCCATCGATATTTGCAATTCGAACCTCGATGCTATTCGGGATGGGAAGACCGCGTGTGTAGACAAATTCGCGGCCGTTCGGAGAAAAGCTGACCGGAGAATCGATATCCTTTACCAACAGCCGCGATGACCCTCTGAGGACCGGTACCATATAGAGGTACTTGAATCCTGGATCGTTGTTGTCCGCGCGGACGTAATAAATGTAGTTACCGTCCGGCGAAAAAGTGAGGCCGTCGTACCCGATTGCGTTGGCGGGGAGAATCTGAGTATCGCGTTAACTAACCACGAGAGCTACTGTGTCATCTCGGTAGATGCTCTTTATCGTGAAGTAAAGAGTTGCAAACATTAGCGCGACAACGTCGACGTCGAGTCCAGCCACGTCGTGTCGGTGTACCGCAAATTCGTCCTCGATGTGATACGCGACTCAATCGATTCTACGACTCGAATACAACACAGTCCCGGTTCACCGAGAGGGTTGTGTCGTATTGGATTTCGAGGATCTCCTTCCGAGCAGATGTCCATAGTGCATCCGTATGCTTGGCGCAACTTATTTGTGCGGCCAGGCACCAAGAAAACGATTCCGGCCAAACCGGGCGTGCATCCGGTCTTCGATCTCTCTAGGTATCAGGGCAAATCCTTTCACGTTTAGTGAGTTCTGATTGGTGAGCCCAGGAGTGGGTTGAATCGTGGCTGTAACAGCCTGGGCGCTGTCCTCACAGCCCCCCTTAGTGGAGTTATGATCCTCACACGGAATCAGCACATAGGCATGTGTGCAGCTGAAATCCGCGCAGCCCGGAGGAAATCCGTTGCCTGCGATTTCGCCACGGTCGTTGATTGCGTTTGATTCAACCAACAGGAGGTCAGAGTCGCTGGAAATTAGCGTGTTCAGGTCGAACACCTCGCCGTCTTCCCACAAAGCCGCGCGTATCGTTTTGCCGTCGCAAGTCGCTGAGTTGCCGGCGATTTGACCCCGAGAGTTCATTACGAATACCTGGCTGAAGCAGTCACCCGGTAAAGTTCCGAGGTCTGTAACCACGCCACCGCGCCAAATGGCGGCATCGAACGGGTGATTTTGAAAAGCGGCAGCACCGATGACCTCGCCCGCGTCATTGATACTATTCGCAAAAAGGAAATTCCCACCGACTCCTGCCGTGAACATGTCAATCAACTCGCTCCCATCCCAGAGAAATGGATGAAAGCTTTGGTCACCTGCCAGGTTCGACTGGCCGATGACTTGACCTCGGTTGTTGAGGCCCGAGGGAAAGCCGTAAGTACCACCGAGGGAGCCGAGGTCGATCATTCCAGCACTCTTCGTCCACAAAAACGGGTCGAGGGTAGGTACGCCAGTCGTCTGATTTGCGATCGAATCCGTGTATGAATATCCTGCCACCTGACCCGGCTCGTTCACAAACAAAGCCCATGCATCCGGCCCACCCAGAGTATCCAAGTCCTGCAGGTGTTCCGCCTCCCATAGAAACGCACGCGTCTGCGTTCCACTGGTAAAGCGTCCGATTCCAAAGTCAAAAAGAGAATACGGATCAGGGATCTTGTTCAGCGCAAATCCCACAATCTGGCCTTGGTTGTTAATCGCACCGGCGAAGCTGTGATTTCCCCCGAACGTTCCGAGATTCCTAATGTGACCGTCCTTCCATAAGACCGCACGAATCTGCAGTACGCCTGTGTCAGGATCGACCTTCCCGTTCTCTGAGGTCCCAACACTTTCCCCATGATCGTTGATGGCCAAGGCATTGCCGCAGTTACTGGGGTCTCCGAGTGACCCTAGATCAGTCACGACCCCATCGCCCCATTTCAGAGCGTGGAAGACCTCATTGGGCGGCGAGGGACACGGATAAAAGTTCTGGTCGGGAGGAATCGGGATCGACGTCATGGAGGAGCCCACGACCATCCCTCGGCGGTTTATATAAGGTCCACCGTTCCCAACCGGATTGATGTAGCTGGTAACGCCACCAAATGTACCTAAATCGATGAGTCTGTAATGGTGGTGCATCGTATGCTGGTCTTTTAGTTCCTGTGCGACCAGGCGAACCGGCACCGCGAGCAGGGCCAGTGACGTCGCGGCGCGGAGTAACAATTTTTCCCGGACAATCATATTCATCTCCTGTATCGGCAATTGGCAGAGTCCAGCCGGACACCCGCTATGCGGTGGAGATTCTGCTTCATCGGGCCCACTGCTTCAATGCACCAGCAGTCATTTCACAGTCATTTGTGAGTGACTGCATAATCTCCATCGGTTAGGATGGTTTGCACCGCCCTGCTACTAGAGGTTCTATGCGGGATGCGCAAACAGTCCACGTCGTCTCATTCGGGCCTTTTAGACTCGACCTCAAGGCCGGAGAACTGCACAACAATGGACAAAGGATCCTCCTCCAGGAGCAATCTTTACGGCTCCTTGAAATGCTTGTCGACCATGCTGGAGAAGTAATAACGCGGGAGGAGATCCGCAAGCAGCTTTGGCCGAATGACACCGTCGTCGATTTCAATCACAGCATCAATGCCACGATCCAAAAATTGCGCTCAGCCCTGGGCGACTCTGCAGAGGAGCCTCGCTACATCGAGACCGTAGCTCGACGGGGATACCGCATTCTCGTGCCGGTGAAGTGGATAGACTCGCCGGAAAGCGCGCACCATGACAATGTCCTGGCTCAACCAGCAGCGCGTGCAGGCGCAAACCTCATTGGCAGAAGAGTCTCTCACTACCGTGTGTTGGAGGTATTGGGTGGCGGGGGTATGGGAGTCGTCTATAAGGCGGAAGATATCAAGTTGGGCCGCCGGGTTGCTTTGAAATTTCTTCCCGAGGAATTGGCGAACGACACCGCGGCCATGGGCCGTTTCGAGCGAGAAGCTCGCGCCGCCTCTGTTCTCAATCACCCTAATATCTGCACAATCTATGAAGTAGAGGAACACGACGGCCACCCCTTCATCGTCATGGAGTTGCTAGAGGGGCAGACACTACGCGAGTTGATTGCTACGGGCGAGGGTTCTGCGGCGCCAGCCAGCAGTTATAAAGGCCCTATGGCGCTCGAGACGCTGACCGACATTGCAACTCAAATTACAGAAGGTCTGGACGCCGCCCATCAGAAAGGAATTATTCATCGTGACATCAAGCCGGCGAACATCTTCATCACAGACCACGGACGCACTAAGATCCTCGACTTCGGCCTCGCCAAGCTACAGGAGTCCGAAATCCTGGAGGCTGACGCGCGAAGCTCGAGCATGAAGTATCCCGCACAAGAGTTGCACCCCAATCTCACTCTGACTCGGACGGGAGTGGCGATCGGGACCGCAGGCTACATGTCGCCTGAACAGGTACGAGGCGAAAAGTTGGACGCCCGAACTGACTTGTTCTCGTTCGGCCTTGTGCTATACGAAATGGCTACCGGTCAACGTGCATTCACGGGAGAAACCACGGCCAAACTTCATGACGCAATACAAAACCAGACACCTACTCCGGTTAGAGGGTTAAATCCGGATTTCCCGCCTGGGCTTGAAAGGATTATTAACCGAGCACTAGAAAAGGACCGCGAAGTACGCTATCAATCTGCCTCGGCAATTACCCGCGCCTTAAGATCCATAGCGGCAGATGGCGAGCGTGATGCAAAGACCCACGACAGGCGGCGGGTCGTGTTGGGTACTATATTTCTTGTTCTTCTTTTCGTCATTGGCATCGCTTGGTTCACGATGCGGCATGGGACTACTCCGCCGGAACTGAAGCAGCGCCAGCTTACAGCCAATTCCAGTGAGAACGTGGTGATGGGGGGAGCGATCTCCCCGGATGGCAAATATCTAGCCTACTCTGATCTGCAGGGAATTCACATCCAATTGATTGAAACTGGCGAGACCGCGAATATTCCTCAACCCGAGAGTCTGAAGGGAAAGCAAGTTAACTGGCAGATCGTCCCCACATGGGCTCGTGGTGGAACAAGCTTTGTTGTCAACGCGAAACCACATGGGCAACGGCCCAGCATTTGGACGGTATCCGTGATGGGTGGACCACCACGCAAGCTTCGCGATGATGGTTTGGCATATACAGTTTCGCGAGACGGCTCCTGGGTAGCCTTTGGGGCGGACGTGGGAAGACTCTATTATCGTGAGCTCTGGCTGATGCGTCCTGAAGGTGGCGAAGCTCGGAAGATCTTCGAAGTCGACGACGACAGCGCGATTGGCGGCGCTGAATGGTCGCCCGATGGCCAACGACTGGCTTACCCCAAGTGGCACCAGCCGATTGGACAAAAGTTCGAATGGCACCTCGAAAGCCGGAACCTGAAGGGTGGGCCTGCCACGACGATCGCATCCGATGTCGATCTAACGGATATCACTGATTGGTCCTGGGTCCCCGATGGGCGGATCCTCTATACGGTTCCCGATTACAGAGATTCAAGAGAAAACACGTGCAATTTCTGGCAAACGCGGATCGACACACATACCGGCGAGCCTCTTGAAAAGCCGCAGCGACTCACCAACTGGTCCGGATTCTGCATTGACTCGCCCAGCACAACTGCCGATGGCAAGAGGCTTGCATTTCGAAGAACAACGGTTCAGAGCAGCGTGTATGTCGCGGACCTCCAGGGTAATGGAGGACGAATTTCCGCACCGCGACGTTTTACCTTGAACGAAGGTCGAGATTTTCCGGCCGCGTGGATTTCGGACAGCAAGGCCATTGTTTTCATGTCGAATCGCAACGGTCAATGGCAACTCTTTCGGCAGACCCTCGACAGCGAGGTCGCCGAACCCGTCGTCAGAGCCTCGCAAATTGAGGCCGAAAGGACGAAAGCCGGGGAGTCCACTCCGACGATACCGCGTACAAGCCCGGATGGCAATTGGATCCTTTACATGGTCTGGAGGAGGCTGAGTGATTCGGCTTCAGCCGAACTGATGAGGGTGCCCGCGGCGGGAGGATCACCACAGCTGGTGTTGACAAGTTCGCCTGGCATCATCCATTCCTTTCGTTGTGCACGGTTCCCTGCGGCATTGTGTGTGATTGCTGAGCGAGTTGCCGATCATAAACAACTTGTCTTCGCGGCTTTCGACCCCGTGAAAGGCCGTGGCCGAGAGCTCGTGCGGTTCAATACCAATCCCACTCCCGATGCCGAGTATGCTTGGGACCTCTCTCCGGATGGGACGCGAATTGCCATCCTCCGCCGTTCGGAAGCGACAATCCATATTCTGTCTTTGAACCACAAGACGTCTGCGGAACTTGTGGCGACGAGCCTGAGCAGTTTGCAGTCTGTGGATTGGTCGGCCGACCGAAGGGCGCTGTTCGTGTCGAGCGTCAGCGATGGAGGCTCGGCTTTGTTGCGCTTTGACCTGAACGGCAATGCCCAACTGCTGTGGGAGGCAAAAGGAACTGTCGAGCCAGGTCCTACGGATTTTGTCGGCGGACCCTCGGCACCGTGGGTCGTGCCTTCTCCCGACGGGCATCATTTGGCGATCTGCGTTTGGAGCGTAAATGCCAATATCTGGATGATAGAGAATTTTTAGGCTGTACGGGATGCACCGGATAAGGGCATAGCCTTGGCAGAATTCCGGTCACGGTTCAGCGTCACCTCGGTAATACTTGGCCGAAAGCGCGATTGCAGCCGAGTAGAGCAGGAGCGACGTCCGTTCCGCCGTTATGGTGGCAATTTTGCGATTGGAGTCACGTCGTCGGAAGCGTTTTGGAGTACCGGTGTCAACTGGAAGGAATTGCAGAGTTCGCGAGAATTTTTCTCAACTGGCTCAGTCCAGCGGCCAGGTAAGTCGTTTGTTTCTCTCGCGTATGCTCCTCTTCCCTGGTGGAACGAAGAATGCCTCCACTTCGGTAGGGGGAGGGTCGTGCGATGCCGTACCTACGTCTTTACTCGCCCCATCTACCGCTCGAGCAGAAACAGGTTATAGGGCAGAAACTTATCGACATTACGCTGCGGGCTTTTCGCCTTCGCCCTGAACAACGATACCGCACATCAGTCCAATTCATCACGCGGTGCCAAACGCGCCCGGCCGAAAATCCTCGGTTGGACATTGCGAGCAATGCTGACTTCACGCTGGAGGTGATCGGCCATAATTTGACGGAACGTGAAAAGAAAGCGTTCGCCGAGGAAGCCGCGGCTATGATTAATAAAGTCGTGCCCAGGAGTCTGCCGCAGAGAATTGCCAGCCTGCTGGGAATCAGGTCGGACTCGAATCAACGAGTCGTTTTTCAGTTCAGCGAACTCAGCCCCGCGGTTAGTGATCCGTTCCTTGTGCATACGGAACACCGAGCAGCGTAACAGGCAGCCTTCCTCGGCCCCCGCCATGCGAGCGTTCTCATCTGGCTTTTTTTGCTCAAACAGCCTCTAAGAGCTATTGCAGCGCCGACGTTTGTCATTGATGGGATGGTGAGGATCGTCGATGCGCTGAACGGCAAACCGTGGCCTATGTGCTTTTTTGGGTTTCGCTCATGGCACGCCGCAGAATAAGGGTTTGTGAATGGGGAAAATTTCCTTTTTCAGCATAAGTGCAGTACCCAAAGTTGCATCGAAAAGGAATTTTTCAGCTTCTCGAGAGATAGAAACGCTGGGTTCCCAGGCGTGGGCTTCTGGCGAAGTCGCGGGAGAAAGCTGGCATCGAACGGGATTCTGACGATGGACCTGCTGCCCTACGTCTTTGAACCACCTACTGAATCATCCGTTTCGCATGTATCCGAGAACGTGCCCCAGACTTGCCTATGAGGTCGTCTGCAAAAACGATCCATTTCTACGAACCCCTACTGAAACTCAAGCATTACAATCTCCGGATTCGATCCCAGCCGCAGCGGCGGTCCCCACGTCCCTGCTCCACTGGAAGTGAAAACCTGCATTTTTCCTATGCGGCTCAAGCCGTATACGAACTGCCGGTAAATGCGACGTGCGATCCAGCTCCAAGGTATGAACTGCCCGACGTGTGTGTGCCCGGATAGCTGCAGGGAAACACCGGCGGCCTCTGCGATCTCCGGATGGTCGGGCGCATGCGTCAATAGAATGCTCGCGCGATCGCGATCCAGGCAGATGCCGCGCAGCACCGCGGCAAACCGCCCGTCCTGGATAGCGTTGCGGTACGGCACGCCAATAATCTGCAAACCGTCCACCTCCACTTTTTCGTTGCTGAGCACGCGCACACCTGCTGCCGCGATGGCATCCAGGTATTTGCTGTCGTCCCCGAATTGCTCGTGATTTCCTGCAACGAAGTACACGCCCTTGGGGGCCACGAGCTCCCTCAATGGTTCCGCTGCTCGCTGTGCATCAATGGCGGTGCCGTCATACAAATCACCCGCGATAAAGATCGCATCCGGCTCTTCCTTCAAAGTCTTCGCAACGATGCGTCGCAGAAAACTGCCGTTTCTCACGTGCCCCAAATGAAGATCGCTGATCAGCGCCGCCGTTCGCCCGCGCCACGCCTCCGGCAGGTTCGCTAGCCGCACGGTCGTTCGCGTAATCCGCGTCCAGCCAGCATTCAGAACGCCGCAAAGTCCCGCCGCAACCGCGGCGCCAAACAACCATTCCACCGTTCGATGGAAGTTCGTAGGAAACCCAACCAGGTGTGCAACTGCGAAAAAAGTCCAGGAGCACACTGCCCCGAGGAACAGGAAGGTCACGAGACCCAACCAGATCGCGGAAGCCCTGTAAAACGCCCGCAGGGCTGAGTTTGTATAGCGAAAGGCTAGAAGTGAAGCCGCAACAAAGCTCACGGACAGAAAGCCAAGGGCCGATTTGATCCACAACGAGCCGTTGGTGTCGCTTTTTGCCAGCGCGAATGTCCACGTTTCATACAGAAAAAGATGCGTCAAGAATAGTATGAACTGAACAATTGCAATAAAACCGATTAGGCGTCTTCGTACTTGCATAGTGCATGAGGCTCCGATTCGGGTTGTCGGCAGAACTCTCTGACATATCAAGCCATCTGGGTGCCAGACTTCTTGCGCTGTTGCTTCAGCAGGTTCCGGGTGACGGCTCCCATCAACCAATCGTTAACGCGGTCGGGAAGAAAAGTCGATAGAAGTACCGACGGTTTGGCAAAAGCACCAACAACATAGCGGGTCTTAGGGCACGGTGCCTCTACGGCTTTGATGATCTCGCGCGCCACGACGTCAGGATCCGAAGCGGAACCGGCGGCAGAGAGAAACAGTGCCCGCTTTTCCTCGGCCGAGGGGGCATAGACGCTCTGACCGGACGCCAGCTGCAGGGAGTCGAGGGCGATCTGCCTCCACTCGGTACGAATCGCACCGGGCTCGATCACAATCACCTCGATGCCGAAGGGTTTGAGTTCGATTCGCAAGCAGTCGCTGAAGCCTTCTACTGCGAACTTGGTTGCGTGGTACCACGCACCGAGTGGTTCCCATCCCTTGCCGCCAATCGACGACACATTCAGGATCTTTCCCGACCCCTGCTCCGCATGGCCGGGGTTAACAGCTGGATAAGTCGGGCCGGGCCGAAGACATTAACCTCGAACTGGCGACGCGCTTCCGAGAGGAACGTCTTCCACCGCTCCATAAGAACCGTAGCCGGCATTGTTGACCAGGACATCGATGCGGCCTTGCTCGGTACGAATTCGCTCAGCCGCCTGGACGATGGACCTGTCATCGGTGAGATCAAGTGGCAACAGGATCGCCCCTTGCCTTTCGAGATTTGCCATGCGGTCAAGCCGCCGCGCTGCTGCGTAGGTTGTGTAGCCATGTGCAATCAGTCTTCTTACGGTTGCCTCGCCGATTCCGGATGAAGCGCCCGTGACCAAAGCGACCTTCTTCATATCGTCTCTCAATGATTCTTCTGCTGTATACCAGGTATTATATTTTGGTATACTTAATATAATCAGATGGGGCGCCGATGAAAAAGATTCAGCCAAAAAAAGGCGCAGCCGGGGAAACTCTCTCGGCTAAGCCAAGTGCCATCGTGCTGGCTGCACTCGAGTTGTTTACCAAGTACGGATATCGCAAGACCTCTATCAATGACATTGCCCGGGCCGCGCAGGTGGCCAAGCGCACGGTATACCTGCACTTTGAGAATAAGGCCGCAGTCTTCCTGGCAATCCTGGAATATCTTGGAGAGCAGGTGCGGCGGCGCTGCGTTGCTGCAGAGCGCATGGGAGGCACGGCCGTAGATCGATTGACGGGTTTGCTTGATGCCTATTTCGGAATGGGATTTGAGCTCTTCAGAAAATCCGAGCACATGCCGGAGCTGGAGGAGACTTTCTCAAAGTTGGCTCGGTCGAGGATCGGCAACCTGAATACGCAGTACGAAGCATGGCTCGGGAGATTCTTGCGATCGCTCCAGAAAGCGGGTGATATCGGAACGCCTCCGAAGGGACTCACCGTGGAGCAGATCGTCCACATCCTGGTCCGGGCAGCCGAGGGATCCAAACACGATCCGACGCTGCAGGGTGATCGGACGGCTTTTGAAGGGCGGCTGCGGGAGTTGGCGATCCTTGCTCTTGCGGCGATGAAGAAATGATGGGTAGATCAAATCAAGCGGCATTTCGCTGTCTGCCTCGGCGCGAGGCTCCTCACGATTCGACCCCTTTTGCCAGATTGTGCGCATAGCGCGCCCGAAGCATTCTCTAAAAAAGCATGGAACTCCAGGTCGCCCTGCCCTCGGCGATAAACTGCCGAAACAGCCGTCCGCGGGACTGGCATGGACAGCCATGACCAACTCACGCCTGTTGTCACAGCCGTCGCCGCCAGCAAACAGCACGTGCAGGCAATGGCTTGGCCGAGGGTATAATCCAGCCCAACTATGCCACTGAACCCAGGTTCGCGGCTCGGTCCCTACGAAATTGTGGCGCCGCTGGGCGCCGGGGGAATGGGAGAAGTCTATCGCGCCCGGGATACTTCGCTGAAGCGGGAGGTCGCCATCAAGGTGCTTCCGTCGTACTGGTCGCACGATCCCGACCGCTTGCGCCGATTCGAACTGGAAGCGCAAGCCGCCGCAGCCCTGAATCATCCCAACATCGTTTCCATCTTCAGTGTCGGCGAGCACGACGGCGCGCCCTACATCGTGACCGAATTGCTGCATGGGGAGACCCTGCGGGAGCGACTTCGCCACGGCCCTTTGCGTCTACGCGAAGTGCTTAATGTCGCCGTAGACATTGCGCGCGCTTTGGGCACAGCGCACGACGCCGGCGTCGTTCATCGCGATCTCAAGCCGGAAAACATTTTCCTGACCAAGGAAAGGCGGGTAAAGGTCCTCGACTTTGGCCTAGCCAAGCTGAAGCAAGCTAAGGACGAAAGTACCAACAGCGCTACGGTCACCACCCCCGAAGAAACCCATCCAGGGCAGGTCATGGGGACCGTCGGTTACATGTCGCCCGAGCAGGTGCGCGGCCAACCGGCCGACGCCCGCAGCGACATCTTCGCCCTGGGTGTGATGCTCTACGAAATGCTGACGAGCGAGCGCGCGTTCCATAAGGCGACGACCGCGGAAACCATGACGGCGATCCTGAACGAGGACCCACCGCCGGTTTCGCAGATTGCACATGGCCTGCCGCCGGGGCTGGAAAAAATTGTGAACCGCTGCCTCTCGAAGTCCCCCGAACAGCGCTTTCAGCATGCTTCCGACTTGGCCTTCGCACTGGAGGCGCTGTCGGATTCCAGCAGCGTAGCCGTTGCCGCCGTACCGCAGCCGCAAGCCTTGCGCCAGAACCGGGCGTGGCTTGCCGCATTGGCTGCCGTGCTCCTCGCTGCGGCGATTTTGTATTGGGTCAGTCGTCCTCCTGCCGTTCCCTCCATCGAATCGATCACCCAGCTTACCGATGACGGAG
>Ga0306920_100009043_pt1 | contig 13281 bp, 13 predicted proteins | sample flu12Cox44000170_FD_204666 | JGI IMG/M metagenome (GOLD analysis project Ga0306920, IMG submission 204666) | Lab enrichment of tropical soil microbial communities from Luquillo Experimental Forest, Puerto Rico - flux4day.12C.oxic.44.000.170 (v2)... | ecosystem: Environmental > Terrestrial >... | reverse complement strand
CTGGTCGATCACCTTCCGCAGCCTATCGGAGAAGGGCCGTCCGCGAGAGGCGAGAGGGTAATCGACACCCGCTCTCGGACGGGGCTCACGTCGGTGCCTATGCCTATCCCTCCGCCGCCGGGGATGCGAGGCCATCGGGCGGCCAGACCACGACGCCTTCAGCGAGCGGAATGTGCAGGTTTCGAAACAACAGGGAAAACATCATCCAGTTGCCCATGGAGATGACGAATTCGACCTGTTGTCCCGGCTCGGTGACATGTTTCGCCACCTCGGCCCAGGCCGCATCCGAAATGGACTTACCGGATAGACACTCGTCCGTGGCGGCCAGGATCGCCTTGTCCGCTGGTGTCAACCGTTCGGAGTTTCGCCAGTCGCGCACCGCCAGAATATCCTCGGCGGCGATCCCCGCGGTAGTCGCGACCCGCCAGTGGTTCGTCCACTCGTAAGCCGAGCCGGTAACCCAGCCGATCCGCATGATCATCAGTTCGCGCAGCCGCGTGTCGAACTTATTGTTCTCCAACAATTGCATCAATTGACGGTACGCAACTCGAGCTACACCGGGATTATTAGCCAACACGCGAAACGCCTCGCTCTGCGTGCGCCGCGCGGGCATCCCCATCGCCTCGCCAAGTTCGCGGGCGCGCTCGAGTGATACCATTGGCACGCGTGAGGTCATCCTCGCTCTCCTTGTCGATTCTCGGCCGTGATGATTTCACCAATTGTGCTACAGGGGGAGTCGGCCCTGAGCTGCCGGATGCTGCTTCGCGGAAATGGCGCAGAAGCGGCAGCTCCGGCGGATCGGGGGGATTCGAACCCTCAGCCTCTCGCCCTTAGCGGTTCTTTCCCATATCGAGCTCATCAACGGTCTTCCGAAACTCTGATGCAAAAATTCAGCGCATACCACGGCGGCATAGTATTGTGTGCTTGACTGCCTCCCGTATCTTGTGTCGGGGCCACAATAGGTTGTGAACGAGGCCCCATTACCGCGGCTTTCGGGTACAGTCCGTCGCCGTCGCCATTGGCTCGAAAGGCATTGTGGGAGTGAGCAGGCATTTCTTGCTGACTCAAGATGTGATTTTCCTCTCCGCCACTCTCGTCCAGGCCTTTTGGAGTAAGGGGCACATTCTCAAATCCCCCACTGGGTAGGCCTCGCTGCCACATTTTATGTTTCGGATCGTTAGGTATACCTGCGCCGATGATGACTCGCCCTGTGGCCGGTTCGAACGGTCGCCACCCCGACGTCGGACAACGACCATGGAAGGCAAGAACGGCGTTGACTGGCACGGCGACGGCATTGGCCTTGCGTAGCGCGTCGCGAAGCTGTGCAATCTCATTGAGACATTCGCGCAAGACCTCGGGACTCGGCCTGTCCGGAAACTGGGAGGGACACTCGGCGCGAACCTCACTCAGAAAGAGAAGGCCCAACATTGGTAACAGCAGTGGTAAAAACTTATTCATGGTGTACCTCTAGGTATCGTGAGAGGTCTTCGAGCGACTGGAACGGCTCAGTGGCGCAACTTTTTGAGAAAACGCATATGACGGGTTTGAATTGTGGAAAAGATGCCAAAAGCACATACAGCGCGATTACACCGCCCAAGGTATAAAATAACATTCGAAGAGGTCGGCGACGCTTTCGCTTCTCATCAATAATGGCAACGCGTAACCTCTCCGCTTCTACTCGAAGTGATGTTACAACCGGTATCTTCGATTGGCTCAGTAGCCCGCGTGTAGCGATAAATTCAAGGGCTGCGGCTCGGCCTATAAGAACTAAAAAATCCTTCTCTTGATCAGTGAGGTCGAAGTCAATAGTCCCGATGGGGGTGGTATCAATTATTACAGTCTGTGAACGATATTCGTCAATTATTTTGGTATCATTTCTGTCGAGCCATACGGACAGCAGCTCGGCAAATACGAAGCGGCGCTTTAGCGGAGGCGGCTGCTCAGATCCAAGGTAGAGAGCTATGAAATTACCTGTCCCGTTGGGCATCCCGGGACTCTTCTGTTCTAAGAATATCTGAACCGGATAGTTGTTAAGCAGTCCGCCATCATAGACCCGACGTCCATCGAAGATCTGAGGCTGAAAGAAATAGGGGATCGACATGCTGCATCGGACCGCGCTATGCACGCTGGAATCTGCATGCTTGCCTTTAGAATCAAAAGTTACCGCTCCATATTCTGGGGTCGAAGCATAAAACGACAGCCCGTGTTGGAAGATCTTTCATAAGGAGTTCGGATTGGGTCCGTATAAGGCGATGCAGTTCGTCCCGTAGCCAATTACTGAATGCGAGGCCTGGATGAATTCCTCCAAAGAACCAAATGTTGAAAGGAGCGGTCCAAATCTTCCCGTCAAGAAAATCACGAAAGCGCTTCCGGCGAAGCGTTTCCTCCAGCATCGCTCCGGTTGCGCCTGCCGCAAATAACGCAGCTGCAATAGCACCAGCGGATGTCCCCACAAAGGCTTCAAACTGGAAATATGCTTGCAATTCGCGGACGGCACCGGCGAAAGCCAAGCCCTTCACGCCACCGCCCTTCATGACAAGAGCGTCAATGGGGAGTAAATTACCTTCCGAACGCTGAGAGTTGGATAGTGACGGGCTGTCCCCGGCGAACTGTGTGTCCGTCACTCCTGAACCTTGCATGAATCGCTGGCTCGATAATGTTCAACCAAGAAGCCGGTAGGGCGGTACCGTGCGTCGGTCGATGAGGTAAAGGGACCCTCGCACATCTACCGCGCGGCAGCGAGATACCAGAATCCGAGTGAGCAAGCGAGAAGCTGAAGGCGTCGTGCCTCGATCAGATTACCTGCGCGGAAAGTCTCCTGCACTGAAGGCAGGCTCGTAGTCTGGGAGAAGGTTAAGTTCGAAGTACCTTCACCGCCCTGCGCCATCAGATTTGACACCAGGACAAGAACCCCTCTCCGCCTTCGGGTATGAGGGAGGCGCCCGAGACGCGGGAAGGTGAGGCGGGCGGCGCTACAACCCGCCTTGGCTCGGCCCCCTTCGGCCTCAGAGGTAGTGGGCTATCTCCGATAGGCCGCTCTCACGCTTAAGGGGGTTTAGCGACGCGGCCGAAACCGGTGGCTCTCCTCGATTTCGGCCGCCGCTATCGCCCGGGCCAGCGCGCCGCACAGCTCTTTGGCCGATTCCAGCGAGATCTCGACCGCGGCCCGCGCGCCCGGTCCGAGCGCGGGGTTCACGAAATCGATGTTGATCGCATCTTCGAACAGAGCGTGGTGCGGGTGGTCGTAGGACACCACCGAATGGGTCAGATCGAACCACCCGTCACCGCTCTTGCCGGCGCCGTCCGCGCCGACGACCTCGACGATCGAGGTGCACATGCCGCGGTTATTTGGCCAGGTGCTTGTGCAAGAACGTGAATACCTTTTGCCAGCCGTCCAGCGCCTGCTCGATGCGGTACATCGGCCGGTCGTAGTAGAAGAAGCCGTGCCCGGCGCCGTCATACCGGTGAAACTCGTACTGCTTGCCGTGCTTCTTGAGCTCGGCTTCGTGCTGGTTCACCTGCTCCGGGGTCGGTGAACGATCCTCGTTGCCGAACAACCCCAGCAGCGGGCAGGACAGGTTCTTGGTAAACTCGATCGGCGCGACTGGCTGCTTCGGCGTCAGCTCCTCCTTGCTCATCACCACCCGGCCGCCCCAAAGTTCGCACGCGGCGTCGATGTTCTTGGCATGGCAAGCAAACAGGAAGGTCTGCCGGCCGCCCGAGCAGGTGCCGAAGACCCCGACCTTGCCGTTGAGCCAGGGCTGAGAACGTAGCCAAGAGACGGCACCTGCGGTGTCGCCGATGACCTGAGTGTCGGGAACGCCGCCCTCGGCGCGCACCTTGGCGGCGACATCGTCGGCTTTGCCTTCGCCGGCGCGGTGATAAAGGTTGTGGCTGATCGCGGCATAGCCGTGATGCGCGAATTTGCGGGTCGCCTCGCGGTACCACTCGTCCCAGCCTGGCGCGTGATGCAGCAGCACCATGCCGGGGAAGGGCCCCGACCCCAGCGGCCGCGCGACATAGGCCGAGATTGGCTCGTTCTTATCGCCGTTGATCGAGATGGTTTCTGCAATCATGCCTTCATAGGCCATAGTCGTTACCTCCTTCTCGTTGCAGGCGGGCCCCCCGCCGGCGGCCGTTCCCTGCGGTCATGGTTAGCGCAGACGCGGGCCCGGGTCCATCCCCAGCTGCGCGCGACCACCGGCCGCGTACCACTCCGACCCCGATGATCGAGGCGAGCCAATCCAACCGGGGAGCTGTGGGCTTGTAGTCGCCTACCGCGCGTTCTGCAACGGCATGCCGGTTGCTACAGCATTGACGTCGTAAGGCTTTTCCATAAGCGTTTCAGCATCCCACATGCTGCGCTGCACGGCGAGGAATTCGCCGTCGTAGACATGGATGGCACCACTGATCTTCGCCAACGGGTTGACGACGGAGTGGACCACGTCGCGGCCCAGAAGAGTGACGTCGCCCGTGCCGAGGGCTTGGCCTCCGGCGGGCTCGATCTGAAATTTCGTCGGGTTCGCAACACGACGCCAAAATGTGTTGTCCTCCCGGCCGCCATACATGCCGATGACAGCCGACATGCGGTGGTCGTGCGGCAGCGTGACTTGCTTCGGTGCCCAGATCACGTTGAGGACCGTGAGGTCAGGGGCTTGGTGCAGCACCTGGACCGCGGCTTTATCCGGTTCTCCGATCTGGCGCAGGAGCGAGGCGGGGTCGGCGACGGCGCGGGCGACGACTTCTTTCAATGCCTGCCGGGACCGCTCCCCGAGTGCAGCTCTGAGATCAGCGATAAACTGGTCCAGGTCGAACATGGCGTTGGCCTCCATCGATCGTGCCGGAGCTATAGTAATTCCGCCGAGCGTACCGCGCGATGGGAAACGGAGCTCCACTCGAAACATATTCTAAGGCTCGAGACGACATTGCCTGCGCATCCGGAGGCTGGCGATATGGATTGCTGCGGTCACGCGCTGACGCGCCGAAATTGGATGTGGGGTGCGATGCTGACTTCGGTCGACGCAATGCTGGCAGCGGGGTGGCGCCGCGTGGTTCGACAGCCGCCGCTCAAACCGCCGAAACCGCCTCTGTCGCGCTCGACGTCCTGTGGAAATCCGTCTCCGTCGACATCCATACGCATGGCGGGACGACCGGGATCACATCGAAGGCTCCCCCCAGCGAGGCCAGCGCGAGTTAAGTTAAAAGTCGCCAGCGCTTCGGGCAGACGTGGCGCCCGGCTCTATCCCGAGCTACGTCCTGCCGCCGATCGGGTACCACTCGGGCGCGATCGCGACCATTTGGCCGACGACGTGCCGCCGCCGTGAAGGCGATGATGGTGTCGCCCGGCGCCCGCAGGCTCGCGCACACCATCATCCGGCAACCCGGGCATGACGAGCTGCTCCTACTGCTGACGCAGCACTTGCGAAAGTTGATCGGACTAACGGAAAGGTGAAAACTGGCCGGGTGTCGGACGTAATGCCGATACTCGCTCACTCGATCGCAAAATGGCGGCGGCTGCGCGCGTTCCCCTGAGATACTGGCTTCATATGAGGATGACGATCATGGCCAACGACAAGATGATGACGCAAATGTCTGGCAAGGACGGGTTTATCGCGGCACTCGACCAGAGCGGCGGGTCGTCGCCGGGGGCGCTGCGCCTCTACGGCATTCCCGACACCGCCTACACCGACGACCAGCAGAAGATGTTTCGGCTGATCCACGAGTTCCGGGTGCGCATCATGACCGCCCCGGCCTTTACCGGCGACAAGGTCATCGGCGCCATCTTGTTCGAAGGGACGATGGACGGCGAGGTGCGCGGCAAGCCGACTTGCTCCTATCTGTGGGAAGACCGCGGCGTCGTCCCGTTTGTCAAGGTCGACAGAGGGCTCGAATCCGAAAAGGACGGCGTGCAGTTGCTGAGGCCGATGCCGCAGCTCGACCAATTGTGCGAGCGCGCCGTCAAGCTCGGCGTGTTCGGCACCAAGATGCGCTCGGTCATCAACCTCGCCAATAGGGACGGGATCGCCGCGATCGCGGCACAGCAGTTTGAGTTCGGCGATCAAATCGCCCGGCACGGACTGATGCCGATCCTCGAACCCGAGGTGTTGATCAAGAGCCCCGACAAAAAGGGCGCCGAGGCAATCCTGCTTGACGAACTGAAAAAACGCACCGACGCCCTGCCGGCGGGCCGTCGGGTCATGTTCAAATTGACCTTGCCCGACGTCGCCGATCTTTATAAGCCGCTGGTCGACCACCCGCGCTGCGCCCGGGTCGTTGCGCTGTCGGGCGGCTATAGCCGGGACGACGCCTGCAAAAAACTGGCCGCTAATCACGGCATGATCGCGAGCTTCTCGCGAGCCCTCGCCGAAGACTTCAGGCACTCGATGAGCGATGCCGAATTCGAGGCGGCAGCGGCAAGATCGATCGACGAGATCTACCGAGCCTCAACCGTGAAGGTTTGACGCTTGGGTTAGAGGCCGGCGAGCTGTTTGAGTTCCCGAAGGCGGCGCCATGCCTGTGGAGATGATCGGCTGGATCGCGCCGCGGGTCTCCTCGGAGCTGATCCCACCGGCGGGACCGCCGTTCGACGCCGAAGTGATTGCCGAGACGGCGCGCCTTCACGAACGGGCCGGCTTCGACCGCGTGCTGATCGGCTATTTCTCGGATATGCCCGATGGGTTCCTGGTCGGAGCGCACGCCGCCTCGGTGACCGAGCGACTGGGCTTCCTGCTGGCGCATCGACCGGGGTTTGTGGCCCCGCCGGTCGCCGCCCGCAAGCTGGCGACCCTCGACCAGTTGAGCGACGGCCGGCTGGCGGTGCACATCATCACCGGCGGCAGCGATGCCGACCAGGCCAAAGACGGCGACTGGATCGATCATGAGGGCCGCTATCGCCGCTCCGAGGAGTATGTCTCGCTGTTGCGCCGGACCTGGACCGAGCCGGCGCCGTTCGACCATGATGGCGAGTTCTACCGAACCCGCGGGACCTATTCGGAACTCCGCTGCCGGCAGCAGCCATATATCCCGATCTACGGCGGCGGCGGTTCCGACGCTGCAATCCGGGTGCTGGCGCCGCATGTCGATGTCTACATGCTGTGGGGCGAACCGCTGAAAGACACGGCCCGGTTTATGGATCGCGTGCGCCGGGAGGCCGCACTCTCCGGCCGCAGCCCGACCTTCAGCCTGTCGACACGCCCGATCCTGGCGGCGACCGAGGGCGCAGCCTGGGACCGGGCGAGAGCGATCCTCGACCGGGTGCTGATCAATCGCGGCGGCGCACCTGCGCCAACGCGTCAGAACGTCGGCTCCAAACGGCTCCTGCAAGCCGCCGCGGAAGCCGAGGTGCACGACACATGCCTGTGGACATCGCTCGCCGTTGCGACGGGCGCCTCAGGCAACTCGACCGCGCTCGTCGGCACGCCCGAAGCGGTCGCCAAGGCGATGCTCGAATACTACAAGTTGGGCGCCACCAGCCTCTTGATCCGCGGCTACGATCCCCGGCCGGACGCTATTCGGTATGGCGAGGAACTGATCCCGCGCGTCCGCGAACTGGTGGCGGACTATGACGCCGCGAACGGCGTCGCCGGCGTGAGGGCCCCGCAAACCAGCTGGGCTTGAGCAAGGTTCCTAGCACCTCATTGCGCGAGCCAGCGTATACGATCGCCGGGGTCTACGAGGCGATGACCGAAGCGGCCGCGCAGAAAGTTACCTGGCCCAGCTTGCGGGGAGAGGTCGGAAGCCGCATAGCGCGGCTTCGGGATGAGGGGGAGCTCCCGGCTTCACCTGTGAGTGGTGTGCGGTCGCAATGATGCCCCTCACCCAAACGCTCTCCCCGCAAGCGGGGCGAGGGAGTGTCGCGCGGTTCCGATCCGCAAATGCGCCGCTCCAGGTATAACTCTCCCGCCAAATCGCCGTCGAGACGCCTACATCATCTGCCGGCACTTCCGGGCTTCGCGTCCAGAGCACCCTCGCTGACCAGCACTTCATGCGCGGCTCGGAACGCGTCCAGCCCGGCTGGTATCCCGCAATAGGCGGTTGCATGCAACAGCGCCGCCTTGATCTCCTCAACCGTGACGCCGTTGTTGAGCGCGCCTTTCACGTGCAGCTTGATCTCGGGCGCACGGTTCAACGCCGTCAGCATAGCGAGGTTCATCAAACTGCGCGTCTTGCGATCCAGCGTCTCGTCTCCCCAAGCCCAGCCCCAGGCCCAGGCCGTGGTTGCTCGCTGGAACGACATCATGAACGCATCCGCCCGCGCCATCGAGGCGTCGACATATTCCGCCCCCAGCACCTCGCGTCGGATCGGCATGCCTTTCCGGAATAGCGCTTCGTCCTCAGCCATCGCTCATTCCTTCTCGCAATCGGGTCTTCGAGCAATCTGCTTGCAGTGCGGCCCGCCCCGCGAGGGTGTCACAAGCCGGCCTGGCTGGCGAATTTCGTATTCACAGGATTTTCTCCTCGCGACAGGGACATGTGTAGAGATCACAGGTTGTGCGCATGCCGAGGCGGGAAGGTTGTCATTCTCCGGCACGCGTGAAACACTCGCTGCTAGGCGCAGTGCGGCAAAGCAAGGACCCCCGATGATCACAAAATTCGACAGCTCCTATTACGGCACCGCCGACATGGAGAACCTCGGCTACCGAGGGACGCCGATCAATGACCGCTGCTACTCGAAAGAGGAGCTTGTAAAGGCACTCCACAAGGTCGTGGCTTACGCCAAGTGCATGGACGAGCGGGGCTACAACACCTTCTGGATGGCTGAGCATCATTTTCAGCCGGAGGGCACCGAGCTCATTCCGAACCTCTTGATGATGGCGATGCACCTCGTCAACGTCACCAAGAACCTGAAGATCGGCTGCGGCTTCAACATTGTGCCGATGTGGCATCCGCTGCGGCTCGCCGAAGACTATGCGATGGCCGACATCTTGAGCGGTGGGCGGGTGATATTCGGCGTCGGCCGCGGCTACCACACCCGCGAGGTCGAGACCTTTGGCTCACCTTTGCTCGACCAGAACGCCAACCGCGAGATGTTCGAGGAAGGCGTCGATGTTTTGTTCAAAGCCTTTGAAGGCAAGTCGTTCTCGCATAAAGGCAAGTACTACACGATCCCGCCTGAGGTGCCGTATCGCGGCTACACATTGAAAGAGATCACTCTGATCCCGGCGCCCGAGCGCTTGCCGGTCGAATGCTGGCAGCCGATCCAAAGCGGCTCGGAGCGTGCCTTCGACTTTATGGCGAAATACGGCATCTCTGGCGTGATTGGCGGCGGCTCGGCCGAGGGCGGTGCCGTTGAAAGGCATATGCTCGGCTTCCAGGCGGCCTATGCGCGGCGCGGGGTCAAGCTTGAACTCGGCGAGCGGCTGGCGCTCGGCTACCAGTTCCACATCGCGTCGAGCCGCGAGCAGGCGATCCGCGAGGCCGCCCCGCATTACGAAGAGAACATGAAGATGTTCGGCGAATTGCGCCTGGTGCGGGCGCTGACCGATGAGCAGATCGCGGCGATGCGTGACCCCAAGCTCGTCGGCACCGTGAAGCTGCCGACGATCGAGGACGCCGTCAAAGCCGGCGGCTTCCTGGCCGGCCGGCCGGAGGACATCGTCGGGCAATTGAAGGCGGTCGAGAAGCGCTACCCCGGCCTCGACCGCGTGATTTGCGCGACGCCGCTCGGCACCCCGCTCGACGTCCAGCTCCAAGACCTCGACCGCTTTGCTAAAGAAGTGATCCCGGCCTTCCGCGGCGCTACGGCTCCGACGCGGGTGGCCGCCGAATAAGGGGACAGATTATGGCAGGGGACGCGAGAGGCGAATACAGGGGGCTTGCTTATCGGGACGAGACGGCATTGAAGGCCTGGCTTGCCAAGCGGCCCACCGAAGCGGCATTGGAGCCGGGTCTGCCGATCATCGACCCGCACCATCATTTCTGGGACACGCCGCAGCGCGGGCGTTACCTGCTGCCCGAGCTGCTAGCCGACATCGGCGGCGGCCACAACATCGTCTCGACCGTCTTTCTCGAATGCCGTTCGATGTACCGCAAAGACGGCCCGGCCGAGATGGCGCCGGTTGGCGAGGTCGAGTTCGTCAACGGCATCGCGGCCATGAGCGCCTCGGGTGGCTATGGCCCGTGCCGCGTAGCCGAAGCCATTGTCGGCCATGCCGACCTCACCCTTGGCGCACGGGTGCGCGAGGTTCTCGAAGCCGAGATCCGGGCTGGTGGCGGACGCTTTCGCGGCATCCGCCACGGCGTGTCATGGGACAACAATGACGCAATCCAGAGATTCGCCACGCGCCCCATTCCGCCGCATCAGGTTCGCGAACCCAAATTCCGCGAGGGCTTCGCCCAGCTCGCGCCCCTCGGGCTCAGCTTCGAATCCTGGCAATACCATCCGCAATTGCCCGACGCGATCGACCTCGCCCGCGCCTTTCCCGACACGACGATCATCCTCAACCACGTCGGCGGTGTGCTCGGCGTCGGCCCCTACACCGGCCATCGGCAGGAGATCCTTGCGGGCTGGAAGAAGGACATCGTCGAACTGGCGAAATGCCCCAATGTTAATGTCAAGCTCGGTGGTGTCGGCATGACCTCGTTCGGCTTCGATTTCCACGAGCGCGACCGGCCGCCGTCCTCCGAAGACCTCGCTGCGGCGTGGCGCCAATATGTCGAGCCCTGCATGGAAGCCTTTGGTGCCAACCGCTGCATGTTCGAGAGCAACTTTCCGCCCGACAAGCAATCTGGCGGATATACCGAACTGTGGAACGCGTTCAAGCGCATAACCTCGGGCGCGTCGGCGGCGGAAAAGGCCGCACTCTACAGCGGCACTGCCGCGCGGATATACCGCCTGACGGCTCCCTGATCCTAAACGCAACTTTCGAGGTATCTCCTAGTGGCGGGTACCTCCTTGTGGCGTTAAACCGCTCATCTCGAACACAATCCTACTCCGGAGCCGGCTAGGCTGTTCGGATCCAAACGAATCCGACACATCTTGTGGAATATCTGCACTTAATCGCCACTAAACTCTAGGCCTGCCTCTTGAGCCGATTTCGGTGAGCGGCTTGCTTCGCCCGATTGCCGCAGATTGCCATACTGCACCATCTGCGCGCATGACCATGGGTTCGATCGACAAAGAGAAGCGTACAGGGTAGTCCCTCGCAAGCTTTCACATAGGTGAAGTCCTCTACGCAGACGAGGTCAGCGAGCGATCGCGCTATCGGAAAAAGCAGCGATTGGGGTGAGTGCCAGCGCCGTTGCCGTCGCCAGGCGAGACCGGAAGTCTCTCTTTTCTCGTGTCCGCGATCATGTTCTCCCTCACGGAGCCGGTCACGGACCACGATCTGAACGACCTCCTCATCGCGCGCCAGTAGTTGGTTGAGCGGCTTCAGCTCGCGCAAAGCGTTCGGCTCAAGCGGACTACCCATGTGTCTGTAAACAAACAATTTGAACCAATCCCTCAGAGCGCGCGCTTGCGCCGCAATGGCATCGAGTTCGCCGGGGACAGCGCTCTTCCGGAAATCGTCCATCACGTCGTCGGGTACCAGTCCGGCCTGATTGAGCCACGCGAGCAGATCTTCACCCGAGGTTAGCCAATCGACCTTCGTATCTACCGGGACCGCAACGGTATTCAAGAAGTCTAGTCCCAGGTTGTCGGCGATAAAAAACGGTGGCGGACCCGTGGCTATCATGGCATCCTAAAAAGTTCGGCAGAAGCTGTTCTATAACCTCTATAACTTAGTGTTACAAGTTATTATCGCCAGTTCATCGAGATAGCCGGTGAGCGAACCAGCGAAGCAGGCTGCGCTCGCGATTGCCGAGCCGCTAGTCTGCATCGGACTATCTTAGGTAACCTTTTTGAAAATTTTTGAGAGGTTATGGATCATCACCTGTTTTGGCGGCGTTAAGGGTGGGTTGCAATAGAGATCGGGGTCGATCATGACCGGGTCGAAAAGGAAGGATCAGTGTCGTTTTGGTGCATGGCGCCTGGGCTGACGGCTCAAGTTGGAACGACGTTATCGGACAGTCGCCGAAGTGTTCTATCGAGAGAAGCCGCATCCGCGGGCGCCACAATTGGCGCCTGATGCGCCTGGGTTGATCTGGATGCCAGAGAAGGGATTTGCAACCGCTTTCTCCCAACAGGCATCCCCGAACGCGCGGCACTTTTTGCAGCAACACAGCGGCCGATCGCTGTCACATGCATCAAGAGCGGGCTCCAAGACCCGCTTGGATCGTGACAGGACGGGTTAACCAGACATTCGAGATTACAAATGGTTATGAACAGCGAAGAGAAGAGGTCCCAATGCTGAAGGTCAGTTTCCGGAAGGTCGACATCGACGGGCTTAAAATCTTCTATCGCGAGGCGGGATCGAAAGACGCACCGGCGATCCTGCTGCTGCACGGTTTCCCGAGCGCCAGCCATATGTTCCGGGACCTCATCCCGAAACTCGCGGATCGGTTTCACGTCATTGCGCCCGACCTTCCCGGGTTCGGTCAGTCCGACATGCCGGATCGCGGCGCGTTCACGTACACATTTGACAATATCGCGCGGGTTATCGAGCGGCTGACGGAAGTCGTCGGGCTCGATCGCTATACGATCTACGTGTTCGACTATGGCGCGCCAACGGGTTTCCGACTGGCAACTTGGCATCCTGAACGCGTCAACGCGATCATCTCACAGAACGGAAACGCTTACGCGGAGGGCCTGAGTGACGCCTGGAAGCCGATCCGAGCCTATTGGGAACACCCGTCACCGGCCAACCGCGATGCCTTGCGCGCCTTCTTGGCGCCCGACACGACCGTTTGGCAGTACACACACGGCGTCGCTGACGCGACGGCGGTCTCTCCGGACAGCTACTCGCTCGATAACTTCTACCTGGCCCGCCCCGGCGCCAACGACCTGCAGCTCGACCTATTCGGCGACTACAAGAGCAACGTCGCGCTCTATCCGGCCTTCCAGCAGTATTTCCGTACCTACAAGCCGCGTTTTCTAGCGGCGTGGGGGAAGAACGATCCGTTCTTTCTCCCGGCCGGAGCCGAAGCGTTCAAACGGGATCTGCCGGAGGCGGTCGTCCGCTTCTTCGACACCGGACACTTTGCGCTGGAGACGCACGCCAGCGAGATCGCCACGGCGATCCGCGATTTCCTCGCCCCCTGACAGACCGGAGAATCATAATGCGTGCGATCGTGCTGGAGAAATTCGGTGGCCTCGACAGCCTGGCTTACAAGGACATTCTGGAGCCCGAGCCCCAAGCGGGGCACGTCGTCATCGAAATCAAGGCGTTTGGCATCAACCAC
>Ga0306920_100009042_pt1 | contig 13282 bp, 9 predicted proteins | sample flu12Cox44000170_FD_204666 | JGI IMG/M metagenome (GOLD analysis project Ga0306920, IMG submission 204666) | Lab enrichment of tropical soil microbial communities from Luquillo Experimental Forest, Puerto Rico - flux4day.12C.oxic.44.000.170 (v2)... | ecosystem: Environmental > Terrestrial >... | reverse complement strand
GCTACATCATTATCGATACCCCTCCTTGCATGGCGAGCACCGACGCCGCGGCGCTGGCTCCGTTGGTTGGACAGATCGTTTTCATCGTCGAGGCACATCACACTCAAGAGGTGGAAATCGAAGCAAGCCTCAGCATGCTCAGCACCTGCCCACGGATCAGCCTTCTCCTGAACAAGACCGATGCTGCGGCGGGCGAGCATTTTGGCTCTTACGAGTATTACTATTATTCCCAAGGTCGTGAGACTGATGTGCTGCGCTCGGACAAGCCCGCGTAACTTCACCGCGGCGTGCGCGTTTCGGCAGCTATATATCGGTCTGACATTTTTCTTTGTCGTGTTGGCCAGCGTCACCCGGACGATACCCGCATCGGCGCAAGGCGGACCGGAGACCCCGCCGGCCACCGGGGGTGTCTCCGGCGGCGGCGCGGGCACCCCAGCGGTTACCGGTGGGGCTCCGGCAGCCCCGGTCGGAGGCGGACCCGAAATTCTGCCGCTGGTACCCGGAGGAGGGTTCGGATTTCCAAACCCGCTCAACCCGCCGAATGCGGTGAGTAATGCACCTCCTCCGACAGGTGCGGGGGGAGCACTGGCCAATCCGCTCGGCCTCACGCCCCTCGGGTTCGGCGTCGTGCCGCTTCAGGCGAACGATCCTGAGGCGCCCGCCTATCTGATCCGAGGTTACGCCTCAATTTCCGAGACCTTTACAGACAACGTGCACCAAGCGCATTCCCCTCGGGACGTCGCCGCCTACACCAACCTTGCGCCCGGGCTGTCCTTTTCGGCCGACACGCCGCGACTGCAAGCCGTGCTCACCGGCAATTTGAACACTGCCCTCTACATTCCGTCCTCCTCGAATTTGAACCAAGTGTATGGTTCTCTCTATGCAAACGGCTTTGCCACGATCGTGCCCGACACTCTGTTCGTCGATCTCAACAGCGTTGTCACCCAGTCCAGCACCCTGCCCGGTTTTGGCTTTCGCAATCTCTCTCAGGTGGCGCCGAACAACCAGACGCAGGTCTACTCTACTACCGTCTCCCCTTTCTTGCGGAAGTCCTACGACGGCCTGGTCGATAGCGAGCTGCGCTATACCTTTACCACGTCGAATTTTGGGGGTAATACGACGACGGTTGCGCCCACCCCGCTGGGAACCCCGACCACCCTTGCTTCCTCGACTTCGAGCGAAGGTACCTTTATCGCCGCCACCGGCCAAGATTTCAGCCGCACCCTCTCTCGGCTGACGCTCGACGCGTCGAATTTCAACTCCGGCACGACGAGCCAGAACTCGCAGTTCAGCGCATTCAACGACCTCGAGTACCGGATTACGCCGCAAATCGGCGCGCTCGCGCGAGTCGGCTATCAAAACATTCAATACCCCCTCGCTCCGGCGGCGACCTTCGTCGGCCCGACTTGGTTGATCGGCGGGGCCATAGGCACCTACACTATCGGCCATTATGGGGCGGGCCCAGGCTACTTCGCCTTACAATACGGGCGGCAACAGGGTGTGTATGGTTTTACCGGGTCGGCGAATTATAATATTACCCCGACGCTGCTTTTTACTGCCAGCCTGACCCAAGGAGTCAGCGGGCAAACGCAGTACCTCGCGAGCACCATCGCAACCTCGACCCTCGACCCCTATGGGTCGATCGTCGATGCGTATACGGGTCTGCCGACCGCTTTCTACACTCCTGGATTGGGCTTGACGAACAGCGTTTACCGGCAGCATCTGTTCAATTTTGGCTTAACCGAAGCGATCGAGCGCGACCGGTATTCGCTTTACGGCTCGGTCGCCAACTACCAGTCGCTGACGCCCCCAGTCACAGCTCCCACCAAGACCTACGGGATAAGTTTGGGCTGGTACCGCGACATCAGACCTGACCTCAACGGCTCTGCCTTGCTCGGCTATTACTATTCGTCAAATGTGGTAACCACGACGGGTGTCGCGAGCCAGGCGATCCAGGCCGGCAGCCAGAGCACGTTAAACGCAAGTCTCGGCATCAACTATTCCTTTGCCCGGAATCTGACTGGCTCAATTCTCTATAGTTTCTCGTATGAGCCCAACGGCTCTTTCGGCACCATTGGGAGGGGCCAGGACATCGTGGTCAATCAGTTGATCTTTTCACTCACCAAGGCATTTTGAAACGACATGTACGCCGAATTCTACGGACTTACCGCGCCGCCGTTTCAGCTCACTCCCGATGCACGTTTCTTTTACGAGAGCACGGTTCACCGCCAAGCGATGGCGTATTTGGTCTACGGACTGCACCATGCCGAGGGTTTTATTATCATTACCGGCGAGGTTGGCGCCGGCAAGACGATTCTCGTCGAAAATCTGTTGTCGACGATCGACCGAAGCAGCTTTGTTACCGCGAAGATCGTGACGACCCAGCTCGCTGGCGATGATCTTCTCCATATGGTCGCCGCCGGGTTCGGCATCGCCAAAGAGGGGCTCGCCAAGGGACCGCTGCTGCAGCGCATCAGCGAGTTCGTAACCGCTCAACACCGCAACAGCAAGCGCGTGCTGTTGATCGTCGACGAGGCGCAAAACCTATCCTTCGAGGCGCTCGAAGAGCTGCGTATGCTGTCGAATATCGTTATTGACCGAACGATGGCGTTGCAGAGCTTTTTGCTCGGTCAACCGCTATGCCGTACGACACTCGGCAGCCCACGGCTCGACCAGCTGCGGCAGCGGGTCACGGCCGCTTACCATTTGGGGCCGTTGGGCGAAAGCGAGAGCAGAGCATATGTCGAGCATCGGCTGCGGCGTGCCGATTGGAAAGGTGATCCGCATTTCACCGAAGATTGCTTTCCCTTGATCCACCAGCGCACGGCCGGTGTGCCGCGGCAGATCAATACACTGTGCTCGCGGCTGCTTCTGTTTGGCTTCCTGGAGGAGCTGCATACGTTGACAGCCGATGCCGTAGAGAAGGTCGCCAACGACTTGCGGGAAGAAATCGCGGTCGTGGCCACGCCCTTGGCGGTCGCCGACACTGCCGCCGATCCGGTTGGCAGCGGCGAGACGCTGTCGCAAATCAGCCATCGCCTCGCCGTGTTGGAAGACACCGTCCATAAGCACGGGCGGGTGATCAAGCGCGGCATCGAGATCGTGGCGAGCTATCTCCAAGGTGAGCGATCGTGAGCACCGCAGCCAGAGCGCTGCAGCGCAGGGCGGTTCTGGAAGGAAGGCGGCGGGCTCCTTCGCCGGATCTGGCGGGCGAGACGGATGTTCCTCAGGGTATCACGAACGCCATGACGATCGACGTCGAGGATTATTTTCAGGTCGAAGCCTTTGCTTCGACGATCGATCGCAAGGACTGGGATCGCCTGCCGCGACGGGTCGAACACAACACCGATCGCATTCTCGACATTCTCGCCGAGTCCGGGGCTCAGGCGACCTTCTTCGTCTTGGGCTGGATCGCCCAGCGGCACCCCGCGCTGGTGCGACGGATCCTCGCGGATGGGCACGAGCTGGCGAGCCACGGGTGCGACCACTTGCGGGTTGATCGGCTGTCGCCCGAGGCCTTTCGCGCCGATGTGCGCCGCAGCAAGCGCGTTCTCGAGGATGCCGGCGGTGTTCCTGTCAGCGGTTATCGGGCTCCGACCTTTTCGATCAGCCGCGACAGCAGCTGGGCTCACGCTGTGCTATTGGAAGAAGGCTACCGCTACAGCTCCAGCGTGTATCCGCTAAAGCACGACCTCTACGGGAGTCCGGGCGCACCCCGTACCGCCTTTGCGCCGATCCCGGGATTTGTCGAAGTGCCTCTGACCACCGTTCGCATCTTCCAGACCGACGTGCCGGCAGCGGGCGGCGGCTATTTCCGGCTCTTTCCCTATCGGCTGACCCGGTGGCTGCTGAACCAAGCCAATCGAAGCAGCGGGACGCCCGCCGTCTTCTATCTGCATCCGTGGGAAGTCGATCTGGATCAGCCTCGCCAACACCAAGCGCCCCTGCGTTCGCGGGTTCGCCATTACCTGAACCTTGGGCGGACCGAGCATCGGTTGCGGCGTCTGCTCGGGGATTTTGGCTGGACACGAATGGACCGTCTGTTCCTCGGCGATGACGCGCAACCGGTTCCATTGATCACCTCATGGATGGATCCCAAATCACGGTCTCGGTGAGGCCGTTTCGGGCCGGCGACGAACATCGCTGGGACCAGTTCGTCCGGACCCACGCGAGCGGGACATTTTTTCATCTTTCCGGCTGGAAGCGGGTGATCGAGCGAGCGTTTGGCCACCGCACCTATTATCTGATCGCCGAGCGTGGTCCCGCGGTGGCCGGGGTCATGCCGTTGACCCACGTCAAATCGCTGCTGTTCGGGTCATCCCTGATCTCGAACGCATTCAGCGTCTATGGCGGACCGATCGCCGAAGACAGCGAAGCGCTCGGCAAGCTCGAGGCAGAAGCCGTCAGATTGATGGACGCGATCGCGGTTCCCGTGCTCGAGCTGCGCGATTTCTCCGCGAGCCGCGCCGATTGGCCGAGCAGAAAAGATCTTTACGCTTCGTTCCGCAAGCCGCTTTATCCCAGTGTCGAAGACAATCTAAAATCGATCCCGCGCAAACAGCGCGCCATGGTTCGTAAGGGCGTACAAAACAAATTGAGGTCGGAGATCGACGACGGTGTAGACCGGCTGTATCGCATCTACGCCGAGAGTGTCCGCAATCTTGGGACACCGGTCTTCTCCAAATCTTATTTTCGCATGCTGCACGAAGAATTTTCATCGTGCTCCGATATTGTTACCGTCACCTGCGACGGGCAGGCGGTGGCCTCGGTTCTCAATTTCTATTTCCGCGACGAAGTCCTGCCTTTTTATGGAGGTGGGGTGCGCGCGGCGAGAGCCCTCGCGGCTAACGACTTCATGTATTGGGAGGTGATGCGCCGGGCGTGTGAGCGGGGTCACCGCATCTTTGATTTTGGGCGCAGCAAGATCGGCACGGGGTCGTTTGCATTCAAGCACAATTGGGGCTTTCAGCCGACGCCACTCGTCTACCAATTCCGTTTGTCGCCGGGGGCGCCGATCCCCGATTTGAACCCTCTTAACGCCAAGCTGGGGATGTTCATCGCGGTCTGGAAGCGATTACCGCTGGCAGTCGCAACCCGGCTCGGCCCCTCGATCGTCAAGGGCATCGGCTGACGGCAATGCGACACTGTTCAAGCAAGGTTTCTCGTCCGCGCACGCACAGCCGGCTCATATCTGGATGAATCTGTGACAGTCCTTCCCTCTACTCCAAACGGGCAGCCGATCATCGGCTCGCTGTTCGCGCCAGGATGGCGGCCGGCGTTGATCCTCATCGGCATGGCGACCATCGTCTTCGGCATCGCTTTCCGGCCTGAGGTAGCAGAAGCAGTGCGAGTGTGGGTCGGCTCGACCGCGTATAATCACTGCTTCTTGGTCTTACCGCTCGTCGGCTTTCTGCTTTGGGAAAGACGAGCGATTATCTCGTCGGTCTCGCCGCGCCCGACGCTCTGGCCGTTGCTGACGATACCGGCGCTATCGGCGATTTGGCTTCTCGCGGCAGTTCTCGACCTGCAGGAAGGCCGTCAGCTCGCGATGATGGCAATGTTCCAGGTCGTTCTTCTCGTGGCGCTCGGGCCTCGCGTGTTTTGGCAGCTGCTGGCACCGCTGCTGTTTCTGTTCTTTCTCGTCCCGACCGGCGCATTCCTCGTGCCATCCCTGCAGACGATTACTGCCGACATTGCCGTTGCGGGATTGCGGTTCTTTCGCATTCCGGTCTACTCGGACGGGCTAATGATTGAAATACCGGAGGGCCCGTTCGAAATCGCCGAGGCCTGCGCCGGTTTGCGTTTTCTGATTGCTTCGAGCGTCTTCGGATGCTTCTTTGCCCTGGTGATGTATCGGAGCTTTCTCCGACGGATATTGTTTATCATCATCTCGGTAACTGTCCCGATATTCGCCAATGGATTGCGAGCGCTCGGCATTATCACCTTGGCTCACATCGAGGGCAGTGCGACGGCAGTCGAAGCCGACCACGTTGTCTATGGCTGGCTGTTCTTTACGCTCGTGATCCTGGCCCTGATCGCGATTGGGATGGCCTTCGCGGATAAGCCAGGACGGCGCCGGGCGACCAGATCGACAGCCATCGAAGAGCCCTCTCCCTGGCGGTTCGCCGTTGCCGTGTCGGCCGCCGTCCTGCTCGCGCTGGCCGGACCGGCCTACGCGTATCGGCTGGACAGCCTGTTCCCCGCCGCTCAGTTGCCGGGGAGCGAGAGCCCGCAGGTCGCGGCATCATGGGATTCCCTGTCCGGCTCCCTGCCGAACTGGCGCCCCGTGGTGCACGGGGCCGACCGTGAATTTCTCGAAGGATTTGAGCAGCCGGGATCCGGTGCCGTCATCCGGTATATCGCACTCTATCGGTTGCGGGCGATCGGAAACATGTTGACGACGACCGAAAATCGTCTGGCGGACGACGAGCAGTGGCGCATCGCCGAACGCGGCAAAACCGCCGTCCTTTTGAACGGCGCGAAGATCACGGTGACGAGCGCCGAGATCGTCAACGGACCGCATCGCCGGCTCGTCTGGTCCTTTTATATCGTCGATGGAAAGATTACCGCCGGGCTTCTAGAGGCCAAGCTGTTGCAGGCCCGCGCCGTATTGCTGCGGCAAACGCCGGTGGCGGCGTTGGTGGCGGTCTCTGCGAGTATGGACGATTCCGGCAACCCGGCTGGCGAACAGCTCGCCCGTTTTCTCGCAGCAAGCGAACCACTGCCTCGGTATGTCGATTCGCTGCACCTCGTCGCTGCTCAGCCCGGCGCTTGAGTTTGCTATTTCGGCCTGTTGGCCCATTGTCGGGTGCGCCGGCCGGTCGGGCTGGCCAGCCCGAACTCGGCGACACGCCACGGAGCTCTGGCTCGGCTAGCCGTCCCCCCGCGCAGACCCGCGTTGTCGAGCATGCTCGGGAGCGGTGTCTGGCTACGCGCTGCACCGTTCGGCGAGCGCTTTGACTTCAAACGGCGTCGCTGCTCGGCCGCCGAGCTCTCCCGCAAAAAACTCCAGGTATTGCTCAATGCGTTGCAAGAAGCCGCGCAAATCAGCCTCGTTCTGAACATAGGGCGTGTTGCCGGGTGCGAGCGAAGGGCTGTGATAGCTAAAGCTGAAGACGCGTTGCCCCTCGTCGAGGAGAGCACGAGTGAGGCGCCGTTGCTCGTCGAAAGAGATCCCTTCCGGTGTCAGCGTAATGCGCTCGACGAGCCGAAGCCTGGCGAGGATCCCAGGCACGTGCCACGCCTTGAGGCGCTCGTTCATCGTCAACGCGTAGGCCAGGCTGCCGGTATGCGCGAGCAGCCCCGTGTACCCGATGGAGAGAGGTATCTCGAGCAGCGCCGGGGCTCCGCCAAACCAGTAGGGATGGGCGCCGCAATGCGAGAAGTCGGGTCCGAACTGGCGCGTAAGATCAGTTCCTGGGACCACGCTCAGATCGATCTCGTAGCCGAGCTCGGCGAGGATCTGCGCCGTCGCGCGACCGACCCCATAGCGGCCCGCCTTGTAAATGCGTGGCTGCACTCCGACGTTCTCTTGGATGATTCGGCTGAGCCGCAACAGCTTCTCGCGCTCGAGCTCGACCGGCAAATTGCCGGGATAAGAGTTCTCGTCTGTCTTCCGTTCAAAAAAGGGCGGATTGTCCCAGGGCTGCAGGTGCGCGCCGATTTCGCATGTGCCCGATTTATGCAAGTCACGAATAATCTCATAGGATTCCGGCGTGCTGCTCACCGGATAGTCGAGGACATAGGTCGGTCGAACCCGGTACCGCTCGAAGATCTGTTGCACCTTCATTTGAGATTTGACCGACGTCACGCCCATCGCCCGGCGCGGCCGCTGTCGCGCCCAATCGAATTCTGCTTCGGTATCGACCACCACGACAACCATCGGCGACTGCTCGACCGGCCAGTGAATAGTCCGCCATGTGTTAGGGTCGAGCATGCCTCCCCCGAATGTTCAACGGTTTGCCTGTTTACCGACGAGACTATGGCGCTTACGATGACCTCATATGAAAACCGGACGCATTCTACGCGTTAACCTTTTCTCGAACTTGTCATGAAATATGACTAGAACCATATTGCTCCGCAACTACTTTAGCGTAAATTGTCGCCCTTCCGTCCGGCCAACCGATTTGTCCTGGAGCTGCCAATCCCGACAGCTACGATGATGAAAGCCTGCGCCACTGCGGCCGGCGACCCCGCACCCGCTCCGTCGTGTCGGCACTTGCTCCATGTCTTCCCGAGTTTCGGCGTCGGCGGGGTGCCGCTTCGTATGGTTCGCATAATCAATCATTTTGGCCAGCGCTTCCGTCACACCGTCATCGCCCTCGACAACAATTTCGAAGCCGCGGACGGCCTCGCCCGGGATATCGACGTGGCGCCGTCACCGGTAACGCCCTCGAGGCGTCGGTCGCTTCATGCCGTGGTCGATAGTGCTCGCGTATTGCGACAGCTACGCCCCGACCTTTTGATCACCTATAACTGGGGGGCGATCGAGTGGGCGATGGCCAATCGACTGTGGCCGAGTTTCCGCCATATCCACATAGAGGCCGGCTTCAGCCAAAGCGAGGCGGATTCGCAGATCCGCCGTCGGGTGCTGTTCCGCCGCTGGGCGCTCGCCAAATGCGCGCTGATCGTCGTCCCCTCGCGCTCGCTGGAGGATTTGGCACGCGAGGTGTGGCGGTTGCCCTCGGAACGCGTCAGGTATGTGCCGAACGGTGTCGACGTCGCGCGCTTTTCCTCGCCCGCCCGCGATGTGCTGCCGGGCTTTGCTCGGCGACACGACGAGCTCGTCATCGGAACGGTGGCGCCATTGCGCCCCGAGAAGAATGTCGGGCGCCTCCTACGGGCATTCGCAACCCTCGATGCCTCGCTCACTGCACGGCTCGTAGTCGCGGGCGATGGCGTCGAGCGGTGCGGGCTCGAGCGGCTGGCGGCCGAACTGAGCATCGCCGACCGCGTCGTCTTTACCGGCCGGGTAATTCCCGAGGCGGTGCTCGGCACATTCGACATATTTGCCTTGTCATCAGATACCGAGCAAATGCCAAACGCTCTGCTTGAGGCGATGGCGGCGAGCCTGGCCGTTGCCGCGGTCGATGTCGGAGACGTAAAGAGCATCGTGTGCGAGGATAATCGCCGCTTTGTCGTGCCGAGGGACGATACCCCGGCCTTTGCCGCGGCGATCGCAACGTTGCTTCGAGATCCGGAAAGGCGCCGCACGCTCGGCCTCAACAACCGCGAACGGGTTGCCGCCCACTTCTCGCAGGAGCGGATGTTCGCCGCATATCGGGATATCTTGACCGCCGAACGACGACACTGAGGCGCCATGCACTTGCCGAATTGCCCATTGCCGGGTCATCAGAGATGTGCGGGATAGCCGGCATCTTCGACTGGCGCGGACAGGCCGATATCGATCGCACCCTGCTGCGGCGCATGACCGATGTCCTTGGTCATCGCGGACCAGACGGCGATGGCTACCACATCGAGCCGGGGGTCGGGCTCGGCCACCGTCGGCTGGCGATAGTCGACCTCGCGACCGGCGATCAGCCGCTGTTCAACGAGGACGGAACGGTCTGCGTCGTCTACAACGGCGAGATCTACAATTTTCAGCCGCTGATGGCCGAGCTCGCGGCCCTGGGCCATGTATTCCGCACCCGCTGCGATACCGAGGTGATTGTTCACGCCTGGGAAGAATGGGGCGTCGCCTGCCTCGACCGCTTCAACGGAATGTTTGCTTTCGCATTGTGGGATGCCGCGCAGGAGGTCCTGTTCGTGGCGCGCGACCGCCTCGGCGAGAAGCCGCTCTATTACAGCTTTCTCGCCGATGGTCGGCTGCTCTTTGCTTCCGAGCTGAAATCGCTGCTGTTGAGCCCGCAGGTCGATCGCCAACTCGATCCCCAGGCAATCGAGGAATTCTTTGCGTTCGGCTATATACCCGATCCGCGTTCGATCTATCGCAGCGTCCGCAAGCTCGCGCCGGCGCATTATCTCCTGGTCCGCCGCGGCGAGCCGCCGCCGGAACCGAGCGCCTATTGGGACCTGCGTTTTATCGACGGCGCGTCGGTGCGGCGGAGCGAGGTCGAAGACGAGCTGATCGCGCGGTTGCGCGAAGCGGTGCGGATGCGAATGATCGCCGACGTTCCGCTGGGCGCATTTCTCTCCGGGGGCGTTGATTCGAGCGGCGTGGTCGCGATGATGGCCAGGCTGATACCCGACCCGGTCAGCACATTCTCGATCTCGTTCGGCGCTCGGGGATGGGATGAGTCGATCTTTTCGCGCGAAATTGCCGAGCGCTACGGCACCGATCATCACGTCAGAGCCGTCGATCCAAATTCGTTCGATCTTCTCGACCGGCTGGCGACGATATACGACGAGCCGTTCGGCGACAGCTCGGCGATGCCGACCTTCCGCGTCTGCGCCGCAGCACGGGAGAATGTTACCGTCGCCTTGTCGGGCGATGGCGGGGACGAGGTCTTCGCCGGCTACAGACGCTATCGCTGGCATTGTTTTGAGGAGCATGTGCGCAGTTGGGTGCCGGGAGCGTTGCGCCGCCCGTTGTTTGGGCTGCTCGGCGCGGTCTATCCCAAGCTCGACTGGGCGCCGCGACCGTTGCGCGCGAAGGCGACCTTGCAGGAGCTCGGGCGCGATTCGATCGAAGCCTATTTTTCGTCGGTCTCGATTTGCAGCAACGAGCTGCGCCGCCGGCTGTTCGCTCCGGGCCTTCGACGTGAGCTGCAAGGTTACAATGCCGCCGAAGTGCTGACCGCGCACCTAGCGAGGTGCAGCAGCGAGGATGCGCTGTCGCGGGTGCAGTACGTCGATTTCAAGACTTATCTGCCGGGCGATATCCTGACCAAAGTCGACCGCGCCAGCATGGCGAACTCGCTCGAAGTGCGGGTTCCTTTGCTCGACCACACTCTGGTCGAATGGGCGGCTCGGCTTCCCTCGCTGCTGAAGCTGCACGGGCGCGAGGGCAAATATATCTTCAAAGCTGCCCTCGAACCCCACGTCGGCAAGCAGATCCTGTACCGTCCCAAGCAGGGCTTTGCGGTGCCGCTCGCCGCCTGGTTTCGCGGCCCGCTGCGCGGCCGTCTACGCGAAATGCTCGAGGCGCCGCTACTGAAGGAAGCGGGCCTGTTCGACATGGCGACGATTGCGAGGCTGCTCGATCAGCATGAAGCCGGCGAGCGCGACCACAGCGCGGCCTTGTGGTCGCTCTCGGTGTTCGAGGCGTTTTTGCGTCAGGTTCACGGCAGTGCTGCCGGTGCCGGCATTCGTTCCGATACCTTGGCGAGCGTTACCTGACGTCCGGTCTCGCAAGCGGACTGCGATCGATTTTGCGGGTGCTGGTGCAGATCCGACCGGAGGTGTATGTTGTCCGGCGTCGTCCCCGTAGCTCAGCAGGATAGAGCAACAGTTTCCTAAACTGTGGGTCGCAGGTTCGAGTCCTGTCGGGGACGCCATATAATCAACATCTTAGAATGTTGCGCGAGAAATATGACGGGAAAATATCCGCATGGTATCCTCGCTACGGACAAAAAGAAGGGCGGCTGAAGGCCTTGGGCGCCGACTCTGGCACGGCGCGTCAGGGTGGTGCCAGGAACCACATCATGATGCCGACTAGCGCCGCCATCGCGGCGGCGCGGACGGCCATGCCGAGGAACCTTTTCGCGGCGGGCATACCCCGGCATGCTACCCGACCGGGGTGAAGCGTTGGTTAACGAAGGAGCCTGGCGGATGGTGTGTGGGATCAGCCGCCGGTCTTGGCGAGCTCCTTATCGACTCGCTGCTGCAACTGATCCATCAGGAACCATAGGCAAACAGTGAAGGAGTCGCGGGTTTGGGCCGCCCTCACGCGGTTTTCCGAGCTCTTTTCCATCCACTATGTCGCCGGCCGAGGATGAGATGAGACCGACGGCCGCGCCCGCCAGGTCCAGGATAGGTGAACCTGACATCCCGCCCATAATCGGTTGCTCCGCTCCCTCGATCCACAGCGATCGAGAGCTTGCGGAATACTGAACCCGGCTTTGTCAGGATAACCGGATATCCCAGAAGCGCAGCCAAGGCGTAGGCTGGCGCGATGGCTCAAATCTCCTACCGTCGCCACCGCTTCCCGCCCGAGATCATCCAGCACGCGATCTGGCTGTATGTCCGCTTTACCCTGGGCTACCGCGATGTCGAGGAGCTGCTGGCCGAACGCGGGCTCGACATCTCCTATGAGACGGTGCGGCGTTGGGTGCTGAAGTTCGGTCCCGCGGTCGCGCGACGGCTGCGTCAGCGTCGCCCTCGGTCGAGCAACCGATGGCATTTGGACGAGATGGTGGTGCCGATCGCCGGCAAGCGGATGTATCTCTTACACCGAATCTGCTGGTCACCGACAAGCTGCGCTCGTATGCCTCGGCATGCCGCCAATTACGGCTGCATCTTCGTCGACGGCCCAGCCGGCAGGCGATCAGAAGCGTGTCGCACTGCCGCAGCATACGATCGAGTTCGGCGAACGGGTACACGGTTTCGGCCGGCGCGAACTCCGGTATCGGGCTGCGGCTGGCCGCGAGGACGCGGCACCTGAGCCCCGCGGCGCGTTCCGCCACCTCCTGTCCGATCCGACCATAGCCGACGATCCCGATCGTGCTCCCCAACACTTCGCCATGCCGCCGGCGCTAGAGCGGGGTGAACCAGGTGCCTGATCGGGGTGCCGGTACCCGTCGCCGCCAAGTCCTCTACCGGCAGGGATATGCTGCCCCACTCCGCGGGACCAGAGGGCCTCTGCCCGCGAGCGAGTTCGTCACGACAGCGAGGCCGCCGTGCCGACTCTGCTGGCGTGGTGCACAGGTTCATCCCGTAAACCGTGATACTATTGAGAACATGACCGCGCTCAATCCCCAGACCCGCGGAGCTCGGCCGGCTGGGATCGTCCTTGGCGATCTAGCGTTGCCTAGTGGTTTTGACGAGTTCTTGACGCCTTTCGGCCTTTTATAACTTGAAAAACCAGGAGTTGGCGGGAGCTACGGCCACGGGCTCTGGACGCTCTCTATCAGACCCGGATACCTGTCACGAGCATCCATCGGCACTAGGCGAAGTGGACCGTCGACCTGGTACTAATTTATTCTGGTCTCGCAGGAGCCTTCGCGAGCACTGTCAGAATCTGACAAATATCTGGGTCATGATGAAGGAAATGCCCATGACGCCGACCCAAAAAGATGCGCTACGAGCCGAAATCGAAGCAGGTCAAATTACGGTCGTCGTGGGAACAGGAACATCCATCTACGCTACTGATCGTCAGCCGGCA
>Ga0306920_100009039_pt1 | contig 13283 bp, 11 predicted proteins | sample flu12Cox44000170_FD_204666 | JGI IMG/M metagenome (GOLD analysis project Ga0306920, IMG submission 204666) | Lab enrichment of tropical soil microbial communities from Luquillo Experimental Forest, Puerto Rico - flux4day.12C.oxic.44.000.170 (v2)... | ecosystem: Environmental > Terrestrial >... | reverse complement strand
TTCGTGCCCTTGCTTCGCGAGACAATAGTCTTGAAAGGTTGCGGTCATTGGACTCAGCAAGAGCGCGCCAAAGACGTAAACAATGCGCTCCTGGAATTCCTGAAACAGAACTGATGCACTGAGTCCGATCATGGCCCCAGCCGACAAAATCCATCGCTCGTCTAAATGTCGGCTCTTGGGGGTGAACCGGAAATAGCTGGCGATCGGCCTAACCTAAAAATGCGATTGCCAGTCCGATTTGCGCGCCGACAGCGCCGGCACCGTCCGATGCTGAGCCTCGCATTGCGCTGCCCATTATTGTCGAGCGATCAGTCAATCGCCTCGACGCCTTGTACGCCAAACGGCGCGTGACCAACGATTCGCTGCTGTCTTGGGTGTGACTGTGGCCGTTATCGCCGAATCAAATCTGACTTTTTTGTCAGAAATTAAATGCAGGCGCAGAAAATAATTTGTTGGGTTCGGGAAACTTCGCACGGTTCCCGGGTTTCGCATCGCAGGGTCCTCGCGAGGCTGCTCAACGAGCAGCTGCGTCACCGGCCGTGGTCCCAAACACCGACAATCTCTGATGCGTCAGAGTTTCGATAGAAGGAATCCAGAGATGAAACATGCGTTAGCCTCTCTTACTATTGGCGCCTGCCTGTTGCTTCCAGCGGGCGTGGTGTTGGGCGCCAGCCCCACAACAAAACAACCCGGCGCCTCTGCCGGGGTCGCTTGCCTGAACGGGTCTGCCACAATGACGCCGGGCCAGGCCGCCTCGGCGCCAGGTTCAGTGTTCAACGAACCGGGGACACTCACACAAGCAGGTGGGACGGCGGGCCAGCACTATGCGGGACAGCCGAACACACCATCGTTAGCGGCGAACTCGACGGCCGCCGTTTCCCAGTATGACGTTGCTTGCTTGCAGGTCACAACCCAGCCCCATTAGCGCAGCGTATCTGGCACATCGGGCAGCGGCCGTCGGTTACACCGCCCTGCCACGGGAAAAGTCGCCGCCGGCGGGAGGCCCCAGTTAAAGACGCGTTCAGCTTGAATTGACGAATTAGTTCACTTGGCGTCAACGGCCCCCTCCGGCGGAACGGTGAAGATAGGATGATGGCCGCATGCGTTTCGCCGTTGTGACTGCTCTGTTTTGCCCGTTGATACTTGGGCTGGGCTACACCTATGGCCAACATAGCTCACCCCCGACCTTCCTCACCGCCCCAATCGAACGCGGCAACATAGCTACTTTGGTCAAGGCCAGCGGTACAGTCGAGGCAGTCGTTAGCGTCGATGTCAGCTCGCAACTGTCGGGGCGAATTGCGGAGGTGTTCGTTAGTTTCAACGACAACATAAAAGCTGGGCAGCCGATTGCCCAGATCGATCCGGAGATATTTGCCGCTCGAGTCAGTGAAGCAAGAGCCGCCCTAAACGTCGGGACGGCAGCCGCGCACGTTCAGAAGGCGGCAGTCGAACGAGCGAAGGTAGCAGTGTTGAATGCACGGACCGGCAAGAAATTGGCGGAGGCTCAATCGGCGGCGACCAAGGCCAGGCAAGACGAATTGGAGAAGGACCTCCAGCGAAAGCTTGAATTGGCCCGTACCGGAAGCGTAACCGAGCGGGAACTGAGTCAGGTGCGAGCTCAGCGGGACGCGGGCGCTGCCGACCTGCGCGCATCCCTTGAGCAGATCCAGATGAGGGATGAAGCCATTGCGATTGCTGAAGCAGAACAGCACATGGCTGAAGCGAATCTTGAAAATGCCCTGGCCATTGTCGAGCAAAGAGAGGCAGCTCTCGATCAGACCCGACTCGATCTTGATCGCACCCTGCTCCGGGCGCCGATCGATGGGATCATCATCAAGCGGGACGTCAACCCGGGCCAGACCGTTGCAGTCAGCCTGGAAGCCAAAACATTGTTCAAGATTGCGAACGATCTGCGAGAGATGGAGGTCCACGGAAAGATTGACGAGGCCGATGTCGGAAAGTTGAAAGTAGGCCAGACGGCCCAGTTCACGGTGGACGCTTATCCGGATCGAACCTTCGAGGGACAAGTTCTTCAGATCCGCAAATCTCCCGAGGTGGTGCAAAACGTCGTGACGTACACGGCGATCATCTCCGCGCCAAATCCTGACCTGTTGCTGTTACCAGGGATGACCGCGCAGCTGCGGATCGCGGTGAGTGATACCGGCGACACTCTCAAAATTCCCAGCCAAGCACTCCGCTTCCGACCAAATGGCGGTGGTCTGGCGGCCGATCGCCAAAATGCGAAACAGACCGCTTCCTCTGAGGCATCCGCGACGGTGTGGTTGGTCGGCGAAGACGGCCGACCGAACCCTGCTGCCGTCAGGCTGGGCCCGAGTGACGATAACAGCACAGCACTGCTGGAAGGCCGGCTTTCGGAGGGCCAGCAGGTAATCGTGGGCGTTGCCAACTCCCCGAAACAAAGGGGCTATTTCGGCCTCCGTCTGGGTTTTTAGATGCCGCTAGTTCAGACCATTGGAATTTCGAAAAACTATCCTTCCGGAGAGACCATCATTCGTGCGGTATCCAACGTTTCCCTCTCGATCGAGCGCGGTGAATTTATCGCCATCCGCGGCCGCTCTGGATCGGGGAAGTCGACCCTGATGAATCTCTTGGGCCTTCTGGAGCGAACGGACGACGGCGAATATGCGCTGGACGGGCGGGAAGTTGTAAAGCTGAACGAAGACATACGCGCATCTATTAGGAGCCAGGATATCGGTTTCATCTTTCAGATCCCGGCGCTTCTGCCGCGGGCCACCGCGCTGGAGAATGTCGAATTGCCCCTTGTTTACACGGGCACTCGTCGCCGGGAACGACGACGCCGAGCCGAACGGGCGCTCGACCGGGTCGGCCTCGCCGACCGCAGCCATCATTGGCCCAATCAGCTCTCCGGGGGCGAGCAGCAGCGCGTCGTCATTGCGCGTGCGATGGTAAATGATCCTGCTCTCATCCTGGCCGACGAGCCGACTGGCGCGCTGGATAGCAGCACCAGCGACGAGATCATGTCCCTGTTCGAGGACCTTCACCGCGACGGTCGTACCATCGTTGTGGTTACCCACGCCGCCGACGTCGCCGACCGCGCGCAACGACGGATCACCTTACACGATGGACGGATCATTGAAGACGACGCCGCATCGAAAGCACAGCCCCCGGATTCCGCACCATGAGCCCCCTGGGAAGCCTGCAAATCGCCGCGCGAGCGTTGCGCGTGAACAAGCTCCGAAGCGCCTTGACGGTGCTGGGAATCGTGGTCGGAGTTGCCGCAGTGGTTTGCATGGTTTCCGTGGGAGTGGGCGCCCAAGCAGAGGTTTCAGAGAAGATCCGCACGCTTGGAGCCAACCTCCTGCTGGTCATGCCGGGCGCGCGGGATTCAGGCGGAGCGAGACTCGAATCCGGGACGCAAGTTACGCTGACTGAAGAAGACGCTGCGGCGATCCGACGCGAGGTGGTCGATGCGCTAGTCGCGGCGCCTCTGCTGTCGCGGCCCATGCCACTCGTGGCTGGAAACAGAAACTGGATAACGAGTGTCGCGGGCATCAATACCGACTATCTGGTGGCGCGCGAATGGCAAATGGCCAGCGGGCGGTCGTTCACCAGCGCCGAGATGGGTTCCGCAGCCAAGGTTGCTATCGTGGGTGCGGTTATCGTCGAGGTACTGTTCGAGGGACGCGCCGGAATCGGAGAGACGTTTCGAATCGGCAACGTCCCTTTCACTGTAATCGGTGTGCTGGACAAAAAGGGACTGGGCGCAGCCGGTCGCAGTCAAGATGATGTCGTCTTCATTCCTCTACCGACCGCGAAAAGCCGTGTACTCGGTGCCGTGCGCGGAACCACCCGCGAAGCATTAGAGTACATCATGATCAAGGTCTCGGACGCCGACGCCATGCCGACGGTGACAGATGAGATCGAGAAACTCCTTCGCCAACGGCACCGCATTCGCGGAGACACGCCTGACGATTTCAGGATTGAGAATCCGGCTGATGTCCTGACTGCACGCGGGGCGACGGTGCGGATCCTAAGCATACTGCTAATCGCGGTGGCATCGGTCTCGCTCATCGTCGGTGGCATCAGTATCATGAACATCATGCTGGTTTCGGTCACCGAACGCACCCGTGAAATCGGCTTGCGCATGGCCGTGGGAGCCAAGCGCCGCGACATACGGTGGCAGTTCCTGATCGAGGCCTTGATGCTGTCACTGCTGGGAGGACTTGTCGGCGCACTGTTGGGAGCCACTGCTGCCGTCGCGATCGCATGGGAGGCCGGCTGGCCGATACTGATAAGCCCCGGGGCCGTTATCCTGGCTTGTGGATTTGCCGGGCTTGTGGGGATTTCATTTGGCCTCTATCCGGCCCATCGGGCAGCGCGGCTCGATCCGATCGTGGCATTGCGCTTCGAATAGGTGCGGAACCTCACCCGTTCACATCCGCGCCGCTCGCGACGTCCGCCTTCAGAGGGACGCGACCGGCGCGGCGAACGAGAAGCGCGCGGGACCACGACCTGATCGCGGCGGCGCGTTAGCTCCGCTCATTGGGTCAGGCGGACGTGACGAGCACACGGCATCACCGGCAATTTCAGCAGCCCGGCGAGAACTGCCCGACGGGCAAATCAGTCGAGATTTTCCTGATGTCGGCTGACTTGTCGCTGGCCGGGGACGGGCGTGATCGCGTGCGCGGAAAAACTATTTTCTTCAGGCGATTCAACCTGATTTGGGTCGTCCAGTCGTAACGCAAAAAATATTTCGTTATGCCCGTCGGGCAAATCATCTCTATAAGCCCGCGCCGTTCCGCGTCCCTTCTGGGGGGCGCTTCGCCATCGTCACGAAACGTTGGGCGCGGGATGCGATGGACGCTTCAGCTCAAAAGGCGAATGAGCTTGAGGCGGACGGCGAAGTCGTGTGGTCCTGACACACCAAGGCAGGTGTCAAGTTGGCGACGATGCTTTGCATCGCGCCGATGACGGAGGCAACAAAGCCAGGTCTCCGGGGAGAGCACGAAGGAAACCGTTAAAACCACTCGCGCGGGGAAGGCCGGGATGACCCGGTTGAACCTGTGGTGACTATGCTGGTGTGCTTTCATCTTTCGCACGCCAGGCTGCGGGTGCAACAGGCATCCGGCTTTCCCCGCGCCCTCTACATTGAGGGACAAGTGATTGCAGAAACTCGGGCGCATCGCGCCGCGAGAACGTTGGTTCGTGTCCCGGACGCGGCGCAGCGCTTCTTTAGCGGTGCGACGCAGAGCCGGGACCCACGCAAGGGAGCGGGACGATAGGCCCCGGATCTGCGGCGCACCACTTTCGTGCTGCGCCGCGTCCGAGGCACGAGGGCGGAGGGCGAGCGCCGCCGCCTAATGCCCGGCCTCTAACCATTCCGCCGCTCCGCGCCAAAGCGTATCGCGATGTTCGGCGCGGAAGAATCCGAAATGCCCGAGCTTGGCTGCGCCCACATCCGAAGGCGATACGGTGAGGATTTCCGGTTTGATCGAAGCAAAGCCGGAGCACAGAAGTTCGACCGCCGGCCGTGTGGCCCAGGGATCGTCGGAAAGACAGATCGCACGCATCGCGCCCTTGTAGTTCGGAAAATTCGACAGGCCGTCGAGCGTGGCGTCGTCGAAGAAATAGCGCGGGCTGTTGACCCAGTGAGCCCATTGCAGAAAGACACCCTTTGGCAGGTCCTCGCCGAGACCGCTCCAGGCGGGCGCGTAACCCAGCAGGCGGGTGAGGGGCGTGCCGATGAAGTTCAGCAGCGCAAAGACGCGATACCGCTCCGGCGATCTCATCAATTTCCAGTAGCCGGCCTGTGCGGCGACCAGAAGCGCGCGCGATATCTCGGCGTTATTGGCAAGCAGGCCGAGCGCCTGGCCGCCGAAGGAGTGTCCGATATAGCCGAGCGGCAGGTTGCGGTATCGCTCGCGCATCCAGCTAACCGCGGCGACCGCATCGAGCCGTGCCCAGTCAGCCATCGTGACGTTGAAGCCGACCAGCGATCGTGGCTGGTTGTAGCCCTCGACGGCCATCAGCCTGCTGCCGCCGATGCCGCGGTAGTCGTAAGTCAGGACCGCAAAGCCGCGATGCGCCAAATAGCTGGCAAAGGCGCGGTAGATCCTGCGTGGCACGGCGGTGGCCGAATTTATCAGGACGGCATGCCGCTTGGAGCTGCGGGGAAGAAACAGGGTTGCCGCAATCGAATAGCCATCAGCCGCGGGTATGATGATGTCATCAGTAAAAACGTCGTCCAGCGCAGCTTCCGTCACGGCGCTTTTCCCCGGCTTTCTTCCTGTCTTGCAGCAAATGCGAATTTGGCTTTTGCTGCAAGGGCTTGTATTGAGACGCGCGCGACGTGGAAATCCAAGTGGCGGTTGGGGAACGGCCTGTGTATAACGCGGCCGTTCACGATCCCCCGATAAGTTGCGGTTTTTGCTCAGGAGTTAAGGACATGTCCGAGCGATGGACACCCGATGGCTGGCGCACCAGGCCAGTGCTGCAAATGCCCGACTATCCCGACGCCAAGGTGTTGGCGGAGGTCGAAGCGCAGCTTGCCACCTTTCCGCCGCTGGTTTTCGCCGGAGAGGCCCGCAACCTGAAAAAAGCGCTCGCGCGGGTTGCCGCCGGCGAAGCCTTCTTGCTCCAGGGAGGCGATTGCGCCGAAAGCTTCGCCGAGCATGGGGCCAACAACATTCGCGACTTCTTCCGCGTCTTCCTGCAGATGGCGGTGGTCCTGACCTATGCCGGCGCGGTGCCGGTGGTGAAGGTCGGTCGCATCGCCGGCCAATTTGCAAAGCCGCGCTCCTCTCCGACCGAGAAGGCGGGCGACATCGAGCTGCCAAGCTACCGTGGCGACATCGTCAACGATATCGGCTTCACCGTGCAGGCGCGCACCCCCGACCCGCAGCGTCAGCTGATGGCCTATCGGCAATCGGCGGCAACGCTCAATCTGCTGCGGGCTTTCGCGACCGGCGGCTTCGCCAATCTTGGCAGCGTGCATCAGTGGATGCTGGGATTCCTGAAGGATTCGCCGCAGTCGCGCCGCTACAAGGAACTGGCCGACCGCATTTCCGAGGCGCTGAATTTCATGCGCGCCTGCGGGCTTGATCTTGAAAGCCATCCCGAGCTGCGCGCGACCGACTTCTACACCAGCCACGAAGCCCTGCTGCTCGGCTACGAGCAGGCAATGACGCGGGTCGATTCCACGACCGGCGATTGGTATGCAACATCAGGCCATTTCATCTGGATCGGCGATCGCACGCGGCAACTCGACCATGGCCATGTCGAATATTTCCGCGGCATCAAGAACCCGATCGGCCTGAAATGCGGCCCGACGCTGAAGGCCGATGAGCTCATCAAGCTGATCGATGTGCTCAATCCGGAGAATGAGCCCGGCCGGCTGACGCTGATCGGTCGCTTCGGCTCGGAAAAGGTCGGCGATCACCTGCCGTCCCTGATCCGTGCCGTGCAGCGCGAGGGTCGCGTGGTGGTGTGGTCGTGCGACCCGATGCATGGCAACACCGTGACCTCCACCACCGGTTACAAGACCCGCCCGTTCGATCGGATTTTGGCGGAGGTCAAGAATTTCTTCGCGATCCACGCCGCGGAGGGCACCCATCCCGGCGGCGTTCATCTGGAGATGACCGGCAAGGACGTTACCGAATGTATCGGCGGCGCGCGCGCCATCACCGAGGAGGATCTCAACGACCGCTATCACACGGTCTGCGACCCCCGCCTCAATGCGGAACAGTCGATCGACATGGCTTTCCTGATTGCAGAGCTGCTCAAGCAGGAGCGTGGCGGCAAGGTCAAACCGGTTTCGGCGGTGGCGGGATTCTGATTTGCTGCGACTCTGGAAAGCCGCCATCAACTCGCGCAACGGCCTGGTCTTCGCCGTACGCTCTGAACAGGCCGTCCGCGAGGAACTGGTGGTGCTGGTGCTGGCGCTGCCTTTGGCGTGGCTGACAGGCGCCACCACCATGCGCCGGGTCGAGCTGGTTTGCGCTGTCATGCTGATTCTGGTCGTCGAACTCCTTAATACTGCGATCGAGAAACTGGCCGACCGGCTGACCACCAATCGCGACCAGCAGATCAAGCACGTCAAGGACATGGGATCGGCCGCGGTTGGGTTAACGCTGGTCATGACCGGCGTGTTCTGGCTGTTTGCCATCGCCGAACGCATGGGCGTGATCTAAAGCAAGCGTTGCAGTCGGCCGCGTCGCGGTGCACCATCCTCCCATGACCAAACCCGACCAGGAATTTGTCATCACGCTCGCCCAGCTCAATCCGACCGTGGGTGATGTCGAGGGCAATGCCGCCAAGGCGCGCACCGCGCGGGCTCGCGCGGCCGCCGATGGCGCTGACCTCGTGGTGCTGCCCGAACTGTTCATCACGGGCTATCCGCCGGAAGACCTGGTGTTGAAGCCGGCCTTCCAGGCGGCCTGTCGCTCGGCGATCGAGACGCTGGCGCGGGAAACCGCTGACGGCGGCCCCGCGATGCTGATCGGCAGCCCCTGGGTGGAAGAGGGCAAGCTCTACAATGCCTGCGCGCTGCTTGATGGCGGCCGCGTTTCGGCGCTGCGCTTCAAGGCCAATTTGCCGAACTACGGCGTGTTCGACGAAAAGCGTCTGTTCGCGCGCGGACCGGCGTCGGGACCGGTTATGGTGAAAGGCGTCCGCATCGGCGTTCCCATTTGCGAGGATATCTGGCTGGAAGAGTCCGAGGACTACGAAAACATCGTCGAATGCCTTGCGGAAACCGGCGCCGAAATCCTGGTCGTGCCCAACGGCTCGCCCTATGCGCGCGACAAGACCGATGTCCGGCTGTCGATTGTGGTTGCGCGTGTCACCGAGAGCGGTTTGCCGCTGATGTACCTCAACCAGGTCGGCGGCCAGGACGAGCTTGTGTTCGATGGCGCCTCGTTTGCCCTGAACGCAGACCTGTCGGTCGCGGCACAACTGCCGGATTTTGCCGAAAGCATCACCACCCTGGGCTGGAGCCGGGACAATGGCACCTGGCGCTGCATGGGGGCAATCGCGCCGCTGCTCGAGGGCGACAAGGCCGACTATGCGGCTTGCGTGCTCGGTTTGCGAGACTACGTCCGCAAGAACGGTTTTCCGGGCGTGCTGCTTGGCATTTCCGGCGGAATCGATTCGGCGCTATGCGCGAGCATGGCAGTCGATGCTTTGGGGAGAGATGCGGTGCGTGGCGTCATGCTGCCGTTTCGCTTCACCGCGCAGGTCTCGCTCGATGATGCCGCGAAACTGGCTGACAACCTCGGCATCCGCTACGAGGTGCTGCCGATCGCGGACGCCGTAAACGGCTTCGAGAAAATCCTGTCCGGGACCTTCAAGGGCCTTTCGCGCGACATCACCGAGGAAAACCTGCAAGCGCGCGCCCGCGGGACGCTGTTGATGGCGCTCTCCAACAAGACCGGCGCGATGGTGGTGACGACCGGCAACAAATCGGAAATGTCAGTTGGTTATGCGACGCTTTACGGCGACATGAACGGCGGTTTCAACCCGATCAAGGATCTCTACAAGAGCGAGGTGTTTCGGCTCTCGAGTTTGCGCAATTCGTGGAAGCCGGACGGCGCGCTCGGCCCCTCCGGCGAAGTTATTCCAGTTCGCATCATCAGCCGACCGCCGACCGCCGAACTGCGGGAAAACCAGACCGACCAGGATTCGCTACCGCCTTACGACATCCTTGATGCGATTCTGCAGCGGTTGGTCGAGCGCGAGGAGCCGCTCGCCTCGATCATCGCGGCCGGATTTGATCATGAGCTGGTCACGCGGGTCGATCGACTGCTCAATATTGCCGAGTACAAGCGGCGCCAGGCAGCGCCCGGCGTAAAGGTGACCAGCCGGAATTTTGGCCGCGACCGCCGTTACCCGATCACCAACCGCTTTCGCGATGCCGGCAAGGAGCTCGCTGAGCCCGACGAATCACTGATCTCGCGCGCGGCGCGCGCCTCGGTTGACGCGTTTGAGGGGTGACTTCAACGGGGCGGGATAAACGTCGGTCCTACCGAGCGAATTGGCTTGTTGTCGGATGTGGCGCCGGACGGCGGCGCGGATGTGTCGGCGCTGGATGCCGGCGGGGTGCTGGCCGGTGTTGCCGGCACTGTTGCGCCCTTCTTGGTGGTCGCGGTCGCAGCCTTCGGCGGCGGTCGCTGCATCTTCTTGGCGCTCTCCTCGGTCACGATGATGTCGCCCTGCTGCTCGGCTTCAGCCTTTTCGTCGATCGACTTCAGCGCATCGGACCAGGTCTGGCCGGGCGCCTTGCAGGAGCAGGTGGGATTGAACTCGGTGCGGAAGCGGAAGGCGTTCGGAAGCGCGGTGTAAGGCTGGCCGTTCACAGAAACCGCCTGGTTGATGTCCTCGCCGGGATTTCGGTAGGCGTAGAGCGAAGCTTCGCTCGCAGGGCAAAGTGCCTTGCAGGTCTTCTCGTCATCCGGGAAACGCGCCGGCACCGTCGAAAAGGAGATCGGGAAATAGCCGCCGTCGCAGCTGCGCACGCAGACGGTGCGATAGGTGCCGGATTGCGGACCGAGATCACTGGGGGGCGCAATCGTTCCGCCGCCGCCGAACAGATTGCTCAGGAAATTGCCGGGAGCAGGCACCACATTGGCATATTGCGGGCCACAATTATTTTGCGCGAGCGCCACGAGGACGGAACGGCGCTGGTTGTCCCGATCGGGGTTGAAACTAGCGGCGCGCAACTGCTCGAGGCTTGTCGTGATCTGATCCAGATTGGCGCGCATCTGCTGGATCTGGTTGTTGATCGGTCCGCATTGGGCCGATTGGCCGTTGAACAACGAGAAGAAGCCCGAACTGTCGCATCCCATGCGCCTGGCCTGCGACCTGACGCGATCGAGCTCCCCCTGCTGCCTGGCGGCGGCATCCTGGTAGCGGCGGATTTGGTCATCCCTGGCCGGGTCGCCGCTGCCGCCGCGGTCGATGGTTACCAGTTGCGCTTCCAGCCGCGGGCAGATCGGGTTCACCGCAGCCCCAGGCGGAGGCGGGAGAGCCGGATTCTGTTGCGCGGAGACGCCAAAGCTGAGGCTGAGCCCGGCCAGCAGCGCGGCGCAGGTCAGGATGCGTTTTGAAGGGGGAGCAGTCGGCTTTTCAGGCATGTCCGGCCATCAGGAATTTCCGCGAGCCTCAAAAGCCGCTGGCCGCCTCCAATACCTGCTTCGAGCGGCAGCGTCACGTCGTTTCCACGGCGCAGATGTGGCGGAAAGTTCCTCCTCAGCGCTGGCAGGTGATGGCGACGTATTCGCAGCCGCCGCGCCGGCAATTGGCGCCGTTTTTCGGCACCGAACCGGTAATTTCCTGGGGCTCGACCCGGCGATAGGACAAGGCCTGGGCAAAATCGCGTGACCGGCAATAGGAGCTGGCGGCATGGGCACCGCATTTATCGCCCCTCGCCAGGCACTGGTCGACCCCATAGCCGTCGGCATAATTGGCGATGATGAAAACGCGGGTTTCGGCGGAGGCGGCGCCTGCAGAAATAAAGATTGCACTGGCAAGGAGCGCCGTCAGGGATCGCATGATGCACCCATGAATCAAAACCGCCCTCACTCTATAGCCCCCAAAAGTGAAAAATGATTAACCATATGGGCGGGCAGCGGATTTGGTGGGGGAAAGCGACTTTTTGAGGGCCTCTTGACGCGAAGGCGCGGCTTGTTCCATGGTATATCCATGAACGGTCTCCTCGCCATTTGCTGCGTTTGCCGCGAGATTATGGGCTAGCGATTCGCTGGCTGAGGCCGTCTTTTCTCGACTCAAAGAGATCACTGGACGCCCGGCCGGCAAGGACGGGTTTATATGCAATTGCGCCTTTACGATACCTTGACGCGGGAGAAGCGGCCCTTCGTGCCGCTCGATCCCGCCAATGTGCGCATGTATGTCTGCGGGCCGACCGTCTATGACTTCGCCCACATCGGCAACGCACGCCCGGTCATCGTGTTCGACGTGCTGTTTCGCCTGTTGCGTCATCTCTATGGCGAAAGCCACGTCACCTATGTCCGCAACATCACCGACGTGGACGACAAGATCAACGCTCGTGCCGCGCGCGATTTTCCGGGACTGCAGCTGAACGAAGCGATCCGTAAGGTCACGGAAAAAACGGCCTCGCAGTTTCACGCCGACGTCGCTGCGTTGGGATGCCTGCCGCCAACTTTTGAACCGCGCGCGACCGATTTTGTGCGGCCGCGCGCTGACGGCAAAACGGACATGGAGACGCTGATCAGGCAACTCATCGCGCGGGGCCATGCCTATGAAGCCGGCGGCGAGGTGCTGTTCGATACTCAATCGATGCCGGATTACGGCGCGCTGTCGGGCCGCAGGCTCGACGAGCAATTGGCCGGCGCACGCGTCGCAGTCGAAGCGCACAAGAAAAATCCCGCCGACTTCGTGCTCTGGAAGCAGTCATCCGACGACGAACCGGGCTGGGAAAGTCCGTGGGGCAGGGGACGTCCGGGCTGGCACATCGAATGCTCGGCCATGAGTGCGGCGTATCTTGGAAAGGTGTTCGACATCCACGGTGGCGGCATCGACCTGATCTTTCCGCACCACGAAAACGAGATCGCTCAGTCGCGTTGCGCAAACGACACGCCTGCCATGGCGAACTATTGGATGCACAACGAATTCGTCCATGTCGAGGGTGAGAAGATGTCGAAGAGCCTCGGCAACTTCGTCACGATCCATGAGCTGCTGCGTGATTGGCCCGGTGAAGTGCTGCGCCTGAACATGCTGAAGACGCACTACCGTTCGCCGATCGACTGGACGCGGCATTCGACGGAGCAGGCTGCGATGGCTCTCGACAGCTTTCAGCAAATCACGCGCACTGCGAACGTCGAGGAGGGCGCTCTTTCGCAAGATGTCCTCATGGCACTCGCCGACGACTTAAACACGTCAAATGCAATCGCCGCGCTTCATTCACTGGCTGCAAAGGGACGCGCCGGGGACCATCAGGCAGCTTGTGATTTGAAGAGAACGTGCAGCTTTCTGGGCTTTGGTCTGAGAGACGTTGGACTGCAGGACATCCTTAGACGTCAAAAATCGGACATCGACCCCGAACGGATCAATGCCTTGATTGCCGACCGCGCCGCGGCCCGTGCGCGAAAAGATTTTAAGGAATCCGACCGCATCCGCGATCAGCTCGCGGCGATGGGTATTGCGATCAAGGATTCCAAGGAAGGCACCACCTGGGAGATCGCGCGATGACGTGGCGCATCTCTATCCCTTACCCGACGTCTCGCTTGCGCTCGAGGCCACCCTCTCCCGCAGGGGGAGACGGCGAA
>Ga0306920_100009038_pt1 | contig 13284 bp, 9 predicted proteins | sample flu12Cox44000170_FD_204666 | JGI IMG/M metagenome (GOLD analysis project Ga0306920, IMG submission 204666) | Lab enrichment of tropical soil microbial communities from Luquillo Experimental Forest, Puerto Rico - flux4day.12C.oxic.44.000.170 (v2)... | ecosystem: Environmental > Terrestrial >... | reverse complement strand
CTCCAGCCCGGAAAGAAAACTCATGGTGCAAGGCGGCGATGGCAACCACTTGCTCGCGCTGACTCTCCAGGTACATTTCGATTCGACCCTCGACTTCGTCGTAATGGATCCGATGGCGAAAGGCGTCGAGGTTGAAATCCCCACCCAGCTCTCGGTTGATCCGCGCCAGCAAGTTCAGATTGAACCTGGAGGTCACGCCCGATGCGTCGTCGTAGGCTCGCTCCAAAAGCTTCGGGGTCTTCCGAAGGTCGATTCCCACCAGCACCTTGTCCGAGGGATTGAGCATCGCTTGAACCCCTCGCAGGAATTCCGCGGCGCCGGGGCGATCCAGATTACCGATGCTTGAACCGAGCCACAGCACCAGTTTTGGTCCCGGCGAACTGGGCGCGAAATGGCTGAGTCCCCGCTGGTAGTCGTCTGCCACGGGATCGACAGCGAGCTTCGGGTATTCCAGAAGCAGCCGGCGCGCGGTTTCGGCCAGCAGCTCGCGGGAGACGTCGATGGGTACGTAGCGCACCGGACCATTCTTGAGCAGCGCACTGAGCAGGATCCGCGTCTTGACCGCGCTTCCGCTCCCAAGCTCCGCAACCGAGACCCCCTTGGGAAAGTGATGCGCAATCTCTGGCGCGTGGGCGAGAAGGATCTCCGTTTCCGCCCGAGTCAGGTAGTACTCGCGCAGCTGGGAGATCTGCTCGAAGAGCGCGGAGCCCTCGCGGTCGTAGAAGAACTCGCAGGACAATCTCTTGGGGTGCGACGCTAAGCCGGATCGCACCTCGGACGCGAATCGCCGCAACTGGCCCTGATCGGTGGTTGTTTCCGCGTCAATCATTCGAGCGGTCTGCGGATTCATCCTGGGATTCCTTTCGTCAACATAAGCAGAACCCAGCGCGAGTGCAGTCATTTAAGGCCGTGAGGCCACTGTGAGTGAGCGAAGCTCCACCGGACCTAAACCCAGTTGTCGAATCCGATCCTGGTCGGCCTGGATCGGCCCCACCACCACCACCGGCCACTGCCGGGGCGCCACGTACTTGCGTATCGCCCGGGCAACCTCATCCTTTCCAAGGCGCGACGTCCGAGAAGGCAACGCCCGAAAATAGTCCAGCGGCAGCCGATTAAGCACCAGCGAGTTCATCGCTTCCGCCACCGAATCGGTGGTCTCCAACCGGCTCGGAAGCCGGCCGATCGATGCCGCCTTGGCTTGACTCAGCTCTTGGTTGGTGAAGTCGCCGTTGGAAAATCGCTCCAGCTCCTTCTCGTATTCGACCAGCGCCTCCACCGTGTTCTTGGAGATCACTCCGCCTACAGCGATCAGGGTCCCGGTCGTGGGGCCGAGCGTGGTGATGGAGAACACCCCGTAGCTGTAACCTTTGTCCTCCCGCAGGTTCTGATTGAGTCGGCTGGTGAAAAGACCGCCCAGAATCAGATTCCCAACCTGCATCGGAAGCGCGTCCGGATGGTCTGCGCGAAAGAGGCGGCCTCCCACCCAGATCTGCGATTGCGTGGCGCCGGACACTTCCATCATGCTGATTGACCGAGCGGCTAGGCTGGGGAACTTCGGAGGCTGGAGTGCCCGGATCGGCTTCGCCTTCCAGGTGGCGAGCTTTTCGTCCAGGGCTTTCACCACCTCGTCGGTGCTCACATCGCCGGCCACGGAGATGACCGCGTTGTTGGGGCGGTACCAAGCCTCGTGGAAGGACACCAGATCCTGACGGGACAGCGCCTGCACCGAACGTTCCGTCCCACCGACCGGCTGTCCCCAAGGGTGCCGCGGACCATAGAGCCGCCGGTCCATCTCGTCGCGCGCCAGCGCTTCAGGTATGGAACGCTTGTGCCGAAGCGTGGTGAGCTGCAGGCCCCGCATTCGTTCCAGGTCGTCGCCTCGAAACGCGGGGCGCTGAACCGCATCGGCGAGTAAATCCATCGCCGGTTTCAACGTCTCGGACAAGCAGTGCAGATGAATCCGGGTGGAGCTCTGTTCGCTGCGCGCTGAAATTTCGGCCGCCAGGTTCTCGAGCTCCTCGGCGAATTGCGAGGCGGTGCGACTCTTCGTGCCCTCAGTCAACGTCGAGGCCACCAGAGTGGACAGGCCCGCCTTGGCAACCGGCTCGCCGTTGACACCGGTCTTGATCATCACTTCGATGGAAACGAGCGGGACCTGGTGGTCCTCGACAACCAGCACCGGAACCCCGTTTTTCAACCGCCGCTGCGTCGGAACCGGAGCCATGAAACGGCTGATCCGCTGCAGGGGCGGGGGTTTTTGGGCGCGAAAGCCCTCGTCGGGAGTGAGCGCGGCTGCCGGCGCGGAAGCTTGCACCTGGTCCCCGGGAGCGGTCTCTGTTTTCTGCTCCGGCCGACTCGTCGAGCACGCCACCTGGGCAATGGCAAACGCAGCCAATGCCGCGAACCCTCGAAACACCTTTGTCGTTTTCTGGCATCGGTTCATGGGAGGCTCGCGCTCTTTTTGTTCGGTATGGTTTCGAGAATCAGCCTCTTGTCGGCGGGGAGGTACTTGCGGGCGAATTGCTGCACCGCCTGGGGTGTGACGGCGCGATAGCGGGCGATGTCGCGCGGCAGGTAGCCCGGATCCCCGAGGAAGATCTGATACTCGTTGAGCAGATCTGATTTGCCGCCGAACCCGCCGATCCGCTCCAGGTTCTGCCAACGTTCGGCGAAAATCTTCCGTTGGGCCCGCTGAACCTCTTCCGAGGTGACCCCGTTTTCTCGAACGTTCTGGAGGACTTGGTCCATCTCGGCGAGCAACTCCTCCGAGCTGTGCCCCACCTTGGCGACCGCGAACATGGAAAAATATCCTCCGAGCTCCAACGCGCTGTTGCCGACCTGCACCGTCCCCGCCACCTGCTTGCGAAACACAAGTTCCTTGTAGAGGCGAGAAGTGCGACCAGTACCGAGGATGGTCGCCAGAATGTCGCCGGCAGGTTCGTCGGCGTCAAAGAGTTTCACGCCGTTCCAGACGAGGCTCACCGCGGGCAACTCCGCAACCTTGTCATCAACTCGTTCTCGGACCACGGATGAAAGCTTCGGCTGCGGATAGGACGGGGGCCCCACCTCGGGGCCGCGCGCAATCGGCCCGAAGTATTTCTCAATCAACGGCTTAACCTGCTTGCTGTCGAAGTCGCCCACCAGGGCGAGCGAGGCGTTGTTGGGTCCGTAGAACTGACGAAAGAAACTTTGAAGTTCTGCCACCGTGGCGGCCTGGATGTCCTCGATGGTGCCGATCTGGCAATCGAAGTAGGGATGGGGAAGGGGATAGAGCAGGTCGCAAGTCCGAATCTCGGACAGGGCATAGGGCACGTTCTCGACCGATTGGCGCCTCTCGTTCGAGACCACGTCCTTCTGAATCGCCAGTTTTTTCGGATCCAGCGTTTCCAGAAGAAAGCCCATTCGATCGCTCTCCAGCCACAGGGCCGTCGGCAACTCGTTCGCAGCGACCGTCTCGAAGTAGTTGGTCCGATCGAAGCCCGTGGTCCCATTGGCCATGCTCCCGGCCACGGTTCCGATGGACTCCAGAATCCGAAATGGCTCCGGGCCGATGTGTTTGGCGCCGGAAAACATCATGTGCTCGAAGAGGTGCGCAAAACCGCTTCTGCCAGGCGTCTGACGCGAGGCTCCAACGTGGTAAGAAATGTCGATCGCCACCTGCGGCAGGCGATGGTCTTCGCTGAGGATGACGGTGAGCCCATTGGGCAGCTGGTATTTTTCGAAGGGTAGGGACGGCTCGTTCGCGCGCGCCGAGGCGCCGATCAGCAAGCCCAAAATCAAGAAATGATGGTGCACGGATTCTCCTGGTTAGAAGACCAGAAGCCTTCTAACCAGGTAGCTCCGGATGAAACAACCAACAACGCAGTTGCGTGGTGCCGTAGATTGAGCTTCAGATGATTGCAAATGGCTTCGACAACATCGGCGCCTTTGGCGATCGCCGTGGTCGGCGCGGGAGTCTGCTCTGACGAAACGGCTCGGATCGCCGAGGAAGTCGGCCGCCACATCGCGCGGGCGGGAGCGTTGCTCGTCTGCGGCGGAATGGGGGGCGTGATGGAGGCGGCTTGTCGCGGAGCTGAGGATGAAGGCGGCCTGACAATTGGAATTCTTCCGGGCTTCAACCGCGATTCGGCGAATCCCTACGTTCTGGTTCCGATCGCCACTGGATTGGGTGAGGTCCGCAACGCGCTCATCGTGCGAACCGTGGATGCAGTGATCGCCATCGACGGAGAATTTGGAACGCTTTCCGAGATTGCGCTCGCCCTGAAGATCGGCAAGCCGGTGGTCGGGCTGGGAACCTGGGAGCTGATGAAGGAAGGTCGGCTGGACCAAACCGTGGTCCGCGCCACGAACGCCCAAGACGCGGCAACCAAGGCGCTCAGCCTGGCTCAGCGCCCGGTCATCCTTCTCCAGAAAAAGTAGGCCGGCACTCCCAAAAGCACCACCGCGGAACCGATCGCTGCATTCCAGGGATCGGCGAAGAACATATTGAAGACAATCCCGACCCCCGCTGCTGAGAAGAGCAGCGGGGTCCAAGGGTAGAAGGGCACTCGAATCGTCCGGACGGCGTGCGGCAGCTTAGAGCGGAGGACGATCAGCGCGATTCCCGCGAGCGCGAAGAAAATCCAGTCCGCGAAGACCGCGTAGTTGACCAGTTGCTGATAGGCACGAGGTTGATGGGCGCGGACCACAGCAAAGAACGAGGCCAGTGCGCCCTGCAGCAGAATCGCCACCGTGGGAACTCGAAACCGGGGACTGATCTGCGCAACCGACCGGAAGAACAACCGGTCCGCCGCCATCGCGTAGTACACCCGCGGGGCGCTGAGCAGTGTCAGGTTCAAGAATCCAAACGTGGAGGCGACGATCAGCGCGCTGATGACCGCCGCCCCCTTGGGGCCCGCGACGACAGCCGCCACGTCCGCTGCCGGGGTCCGGGTGGCCGCCAGAACCGGGGCGGACAAGACTCGCAAATACGCGACGTTCGCGCCCAGATAGATAACGATGACGCAGATGACACCGACCACGATCGCACGAGGCAAATTCTCCAGAGGCTGGCGAACCTCCTCGGAGACGAAATTCAAGTTCTGCCATCCCCCATAGGAGAACATCACCGGAGCGAGCCCCGCGAACAACACGGAGAGCAGGGAGAACCCGGAGAACTGAGCGGGCACCAAGGGCTCGGCGGTCGTGCGCGCGGCTGGAGCCAAAGCCAACGCCCCGACGATCAGCGCCGCCAGCGCAAGCATCTTGCCGAGGGTAATCACGTTCAAGAGCACCGCCCCCGGCTTGATACCCAGCGCGTGAAAGCCGGAGAGGAGCATCATCGTGGTCACCGCGACGGGAATCACCGCAGCCGAGGGCAGCGCGAGCAACCTGCTCAGGTACTCGCCGAAAGCGACCGCGACCAGAGCGGTGGCACCGGATTCGATGATCAGCAGCAGCGACCATCCGTGAAGGAATGCCGCCAGCGGATGAAAGGCCTCGCGGAAGACGGCGTACTGGCCGCCAGCTCGCGGCACCACCGTGCTCAGCTCAGCGAAGACAAAAGCTCCAGCGAGTGCAATCGCCCCGCCCAGAGCCCAGGTGAGCAGGATCAGAAAAGGGGTCTGCGCCGTCTGGGCAACGAGGTAGGGGTTGATGAAGATGCCTGAGCCTACGATGCCGCTGATCACGATGATCGTGGCGTCGAAGAGAGTCAGCTTGCGCGCGAAGACCGCCGGCGCTTCGGGGTAGCTCAGAAGTTGCTTCCCCCCTGCGCGGGGCCGGAGGCAGTCGCCGATCGCATCGAACTCGGACCTCGATCGTTGCGGTAGATAACGCCATCTTTCATCACGAAGAACACTCGTTCGGTTTGGCGGATGTCGGCGAGGGGATTTCCCGGGGCCGCGATCACATCGGCGAGCTTGCCGGCCATCAGCGTTCCCAGTCGATCGGAGACGCCGAGAAGGTCCGCGTCCAGCGAAGTGGCCGCCTTGATCGCGTCGATCGGCTTCATCCCCGCCTCCACCATGTATCGGAACTCCTGCGCGTTATCGCCGTGGTTGTACACGCCCGCATCGGTGCCGAATCCAATCTTGACCCCCTTTGTGAGCGCCAACTTGAAGCTGGTCGCGTGGTGCGCCAGGGCCGCGTAGAACTTCGGGACCACCGGGGGCGGCAGCTGATCGGCTCGCAGCGCCTTCAAGGGCATGAACGTGGGAATCAAATAAGTGCCCTTGGACTTCATCATGGCAACTCCCTCTTCATCGAGGAAGGAGCCGTGTTCGATGGAATCAACGCCGGCTCGAATGGCTCGCTTGGCTCCGGTCGCCCCGTGCGCATGCGCAGCCACTCTCCTGCGCAATGCGTGCGCTTCATCGACCACGGCGTCGAGCTCCGCTTGAGTCATCTGAGGCGTATCGACATCGTCGGTGAGGGACATAACCCCGCCGGTGGCGCAAACCTTGATGACATCTGCGCCGTACTTCACCGCCCGCCTCACCGCGGCGCGAGCTTGCTCGGGGCTGTCGGCAACCGCCTCGGAGGACTCCTTGGCCAGGGCGCCCTTCCGATAGCCGGTTACATCGCAGTGGCCCCCGGTTGCCCCGATCGACTGGGTGGCAGCCAGAATCCTGGGGCCCACGATCTTCCCCTTCCGAATCGCATTGCGAAGGCCGATGTCAACGAAATCGGCCGCTCCGACGTCACGAACCGTGGTGAATCCGGCCATCAGCGTTTTGTGCGCGAAGTCCGAGGCGATCAGCGCTTGTTCCGCGACCGTCTCCTCGAGCGTGTCGATGCGATCCTGCTTCCAGTCCGGACTGCGCTGATGGGAAAGGTGGGTGTGAGCATCGATGAACCCTGGCAGCAGCGTGGCATCGCCGAGATCAATGACCGTCGCTTCAGCAGGAATCCTGGCGCCGGGTCCCACGGCGGTGATCTTTCCATCCGCCACCACCACCACACCTGGAGAGACCAGCTGGTTTCCCTTGCCGTCGTACATATGGGCTGCGTTCAGCACCACCGGCGCGCCTTTGTCCGCTGCCAAAACTGAGGATGAGATCAGGGAAAACCACAGCAGGCAATTGCGCATCGGAGCTCTCCTCATCGAAGCCGTGAGCCAGTTCGGCCAGTCTTACCCGCTCTGGGCCGAAGATCGAAGTCCCCCCTGGGGAATCTGGATCGAAGGTTGACGATGGCCCACAAACGATGCGCTGGAGCGCCTACTTACCTGCTGGGCGCGAACGGTGCGCCGGGCATTGACAGCAGTCCGGCGTCGTCTTATGGGCTGCCACCCTCTTGAGGTAGGGTTTCAGACATGTCGCAAGCAATGATCAGGGTTGAAGGTCTGACCAAGAACTTTGGCACCACCCGCGCCCTCCAAGGTCTCACTTTTGAAGTTCCCCGCGGCCAGGTGGTGGGATTTCTCGGCCCCAATGGAGCGGGAAAGACCACCACGATGAGAATTCTCGCGGGGTATGCCACGCCGACCTCAGGAAGTGCGCGGATCGGCGGGGTGGACGTGACTACTGATTCGATCGCCACCCGCCGCCTGCTCGGCTATCTGCCCGAGAACAACCCGCTCTACGAAGAGATGATTGTCATTGAGTTTTTGGACTTCGTAGCCCAGGTGCGGTGCATCCCCGCCGCGGATCGTCATGCCCGGATCAAGAACACGGCCGAGCGATGCGGCTTGGTGACCGTGGTCGGAAAGAAAATCAGCGAGCTGTCCAAAGGCTTTCGCCAGCGGGTCGGACTCGCTCAAGCGATCCTCCACAATCCCGACCTTTTGATTCTCGATGAGCCCACCAGCGGACTGGACCCCAATCAGATCGCGGAGATTCGCAACCTCATCAAAGAACTCGGCCAGGCGAAAACCGTCATCCTGTGCACCCACATCCTCAGCGAAGTCCAGACCACCTGTAACCGGGTGCTGATCATCAATGAAGGCAAACTGGTCGCCGACGATACCCCGGAGCATCTGACCAGTGGTCAAGGTGGAACAGTTCATGTGGTGTTGGCGTCCCGCTTTGGCGGCGCGCTTCAGGCTGGCGAAGTTCGGCCGATACTGGAACGTATCCCTGGCGTCTCGGCGGTGGAGTCGGGCCAGAGCGAGGGTGCAGGAACCCTCGGCTTCATTCTGCGCTACGGCGAAGAGGACCCGCGGCGAAGCCTTTTCGAGGCGGTGGTCAAGAACAACCTGCTGCTGCTCGAAATCCAGCGCAAACACGTGAGCCTGGAAGAGACGTTCCGCAAGCTCACGGCAGCAGAGCCTCAACGAAAAGAGCCTCCGGCGGCAGCCGCTTAACCCACACTCAGAGGAGTCATGGACACCGCATTGGCCATCGCTAAGCGAGAATTCAAAACATTTTTCCAGTCGCCGCTCGCCTACATCGTGATCGGCGCGTTCCTAGTGATCTCTGCGTTCTGGTTCTTCCTCGTCTTCTTTCCCGTAGGAGTCGCCTCGATGCGCGGCTTCTTTGCATTGGCGCCTTGGATCTTTATGGTGTTCGTCCCCGCGGTGACGATGCGCCTGATCGCCGAGGAGCGAAAGACCGGAACCATCGAGCTTTTGCTCAGCATGCCTGTCACGGACTGGCAGCTGGTGCTTGGGAAGTTTCTCGCCGCGCTGGCGCTGGTGGCAGTCGGCCTTATCTGGACCGTCCCATTTGCCATTTCGGTGGCTAGCGTCACGGCTAAGGGCGCCAGCTTCGACTGGGGACCTGTCGTTGGAGGCTACCTTGGGCTGTTACTGCTGGCGTCCAGTTTCATCGGCCTTGGAATGTGGGGCAGCGCTTTAAGCCGTAACCAGATCGTCGGATTCATTGTGGGCGTGGTGCTCTGCGCTGCATTCGCGGTGATCAGTTACGTCGCAATCGTCCTTCCGGCCTCATTGGGCGAGCTTTTCCAGTACCTATCGGTCCACTACCATTTTGAGAACATCGCACGGGGAGTCTTCGATACGCGCGACATCATCTTCTACCTTTCGCTGACCGCGCTGGGGCTGGTGTTGACTACCCGCTCTCTGGTCGCCGCTCGACAATGAGGCTCTCCATGAACGCCGGTGCTCGGAACACCACCATTTTCATCGCTGCTGTGATCGGCAGCCTGGTACTGCTGAACATCATCGGACTGCGCGCCTTCGGGCGCTTCGACGTCACTCGCGACAGGATCTACACCTTGTCTGAGGGCTCGAAGGCGATCATGGCCTCGCTGCAGGATCCGGTTGCGGTCAAGGCCTACTTCAGCGAGAACTTGCCACCGCAGTACGCCGGCAATGCGCGATACGTGCGGGATTTGCTGCAGGAATACCGCGCCGCCTCGAAGGGACAGCTCAGCTTCCAATTCATCGATCCCATCGCCAGGGACCGAGACAAGAAGAAGGAAGTGCGGCGCGACATTTTTGGCCGAGCGGTCCATGAGCCGACCCAGATGGAGAAGGAGCTGGCGCAGGAAGGTATTCAGCCCCTGACCATCCAGGTCGTCAAAGAGGATCAGGCGCAAACCGTGCTCGCCTACATGGGCATCGTGCTCGGCTATCAAGAGAAGAAAGAGGTGATCCCCGTCGTCCAGGACACCCGCAATCTGGAGTACGAGATCACCTCTCTGATTCGAAAGATGACCCGGCCCAAAACTCCGGTGATCGGCGTCATCCAGGGTCACGAGGAGCCGAGCTTCAACGACAAGCTTCACCAGTTCGAGAGCGCACTGAGTCAGGTCTATCAAGTGCGCCCGCTGGATTTGAGCAACAAGCAGAAGATCGACGACGACGTGGACGCCATCTTAGTGGTGGGTCCGGCAAAGCCGTACAAGCCCGAAGAGATGAGGCAGATCGACCAGTTCATCATGCAAGGCAAGAGCGCCGGCTTTTTCCTCGACGCCGCTCACGTGGACCTCAAGACCTTCGAGGTGAAGCCGACGGAACACGGCCTGGCGCCGCTCCTGGCAAGCTACGGAATCAATCTCGACGACAAGCTGGTGGCCGATGTGCAGTCGGCGCAGGTGGGCATCCAGGAACGCCGGGGCTTCATGGTGGTGACAATGCCGGTGCGTTACCCGTTCGTGCCGATCCTGCAGCGGCTCGAGGGAGACAGCCCGGTGAGCAAAGGGCTGAGCGGGGTAACCTTCCCATTCGCCACGCCGGTTTCCGCGACCTCGCCGGAGGGTCGTCACGCGTCGGTGTTGGCAAAGAGCAGCCCCAAGAGCTGGCTCGAGCCGAAGCCGTTCAATCTCAACCCCCAGCGCGATTGGGGAGCGGAAAACATCACCTTCAGCGGGCCCTACAATCTGATGGTCGAGGTAAGCGGCAAAATTCCGAGCCACTATGCAGCTGAAGCTCAGGCTTCGAGCACGGCTACCACCTCAGGCGCGCCGCAATTGACCGAGAGCAAGGCCGAGGCGCGGATCATCGTCGCCGGCAGCTCATCGCTCTTTTTGGATGACTTCATGACGCGATCCGCCAACCCCAAGCTTCTGTTGAATGTCGCGGACTGGCTGCTGCTGGATCCTGCGCTGCTGGCGATGCGGACTCGAGGGCTGGCAGAGCCGCCGATTCAAGCCGACCTGAGCACCGCGAGTCGCAATGCCGTGAAGTTCGGAAACATCCTCGGTGTTCCGCTGTTGTTCGTGCTGTACGGGGTGATCCGCTGGCGGATGCGAGAGGCGCATCGCCGCGCGATCACCGTCTAGGGTACATCGATATGAAAAAAACCACGTTACTCGTCGTCGGGGTGTTCCTCGTGCTCCTGGTGGTGTTCTTCGCCACCCGCGAGCGAGAGGTGAGCGTGGGAGTTCGAAAGCTGGAGCTTCCGCAGATCGACAGGGACAAGGTCGTCGCCGTGGAGATTTCCGGTGCCAAATCCGCCACTCTGAAAAAAGAAGGCGGTGGCTGGACGGTCGCCGATCCCGCCAAGCCGGACCAAAAACATCCGGCGGACGAAACCCAGGTCAATTCGGCGCTGGATGCGCTCAAAGAGATGAAGGTTCAGGACCTGATCAGCGACAAAGCGGAGCGGCAGGCGGAATACGAGACGGACGACGCCAAGGGGCTCAAGCTGAAAGTGGCAAGCGCTGGCGCCCCCTCTCTGGATCTGGTGATCGGCAAGTCTGCCAAGACCGGCGGTGTCTACATCCGAAAGGCGAACGAGAGCGCAACCTATGTCGCCCAGGGCCGGTTCCAGTGGCTTTTTCGTAAAGACGTGAACGGCTGGCGCAAACGAGCCATCTTCGATCTCAAGCCGGATCAGATCAGCGAGCTAACAGTGAGGCCCAGGGGCGCCGAGCCCTATGTCATCCAAGCCAAAAGCGAAGGCGGGGGTTGGTTTTTGAAGGAGGGAACCCCCCTTCCGCCCGGTTTTCGCTTTGACGCCTCGGCCGCGCAGGGAAGCGTTCAACAGTTCGCCTCCCTGCGCGCTCAGGACTTCGTCGATGCCGCTGCCAACGACGAGTCCCTCGGACTTTCCGGCGAGCACACCGTGCTCGAAGCTCAGCTCAAGGATGGCAAGAAGATCGCTCTTCACATCGGCAAGGAGTACGAGTCGAAGGATGTGCCCACCAAGGGAGCAGTGGCCGCTCGCGTCGAAGGCGATCCTCAGGTGTATTTGATCCCCAAATACAGCGCGACCAACCTAAGCAGGAAAGCGAGCGATCTGCGAGATCTCACCCTGCTCTCTTTTGATCCACAGAAGGCGACGAAAGTCACCATCCAATCGCCGGGAAAGAAGACGGTGGTGGTTAAGGACGGCGGAGCTTGGAAAGTGGTGGAGCCAAAGAAACTCCCTTCGGGCTTCGACTTCGATCCGGGGCAGGTGCAGGGGCAGCTGCAAATGTTGAAATCCCTTCGCGCCAGCCACGTCTTGGAACAGGCGCCGACGCCGGCGCAGTCCGGTTTGGCGCGACCGACCACCACGGTGGACATCGCGGTCGAGGGCGGTCCAAGTCAATCGCTTCGCTTTGGCAAGGAGCTGAAGACCGACAAGGGGGCGAAAGAAGCCTACGTCAAGGGCTCAGCGGACAATCTCACGTACGCCATCTACGATGCGGCGCGGACGCGATACGAGACCGGGATCGAGCTGTTCAAAAAACCGCCTCCGCCTCCGCCGAACATGGGCGGGGGGATGCGCGGCCTGGAAAATCTTCCGCCCGACGTGCGGCAGAAAATTGAAGCCCAGCTGCGCGCCCAGCAGCGGCCTCAAACCGCTCCGCCATCCGGTGACCTCGACACTAAGCGCTAGCGGTCCCGTTTTCGAACCGGCGAAGCAGCTTCCTTGTTTTGCTTGACGGCCTTTCGAATTCGCGAATACAAGCGCAGCGCCTTCGGGTGCCCATGTCGGGCTAATAGGGAAGCCGGTGAGAGGCCGGCGCGGTCCCGCCACTGTATTCGGGCGGCCCAATAGGAGGGCCTAGAGACCTCGGCAGTCGCCACTTTGCCGGTTGATGCAAGGGAAGGCGGAGGTCTCGATCAGGGTGCAGCGTTCGCTGAACCCGAGTCCGAGAGCCAGGAAACCTGCCCGGGGGTGCGGCAGATGATGCCGCTTGGCCTTCTCTCTTCGAGTGAGAGAGCGGAAGGAAGCGATGAATACGTTCATTCGGTGCACACCGCCCGATGGTCGCGGTGCGGCAGTGTTGTTTGCGGCAGTCAATGTCCTGATATCGGCAGTGGTTTTCGCGCAAGCCTCCGGCGGGGAGCTGGAAACGGTGGTCACCGCGACTCGAACCGAAACTCCGGCGAGTCACATCGGAAGCAGCGTGACGGTGATTTCCGCGGAGGAGCTCAAAATCAATCAGTACGAGTGGGTCTCCGAAGCGCTGCGACAAGTCCCAGGTGTCGACGTGGTTCGAAACGGGGGGTTTGGGGGCGTGACTTCGGTTTTCATTCGAGGCGCCAACTCGAACCACACCTTGGCCTTGGTGGATGGCATCGAGATCGAGGACCCAAGCACCATCAACGCGGTAGTGGACTTCGCAGACATTCCTCCCGACAACGTCGACCGCATCGAAGTGCTCCGCGGCCCGGCCAGCAGCCTCTATGGCTCCGACCCCATCGGAGGCGTCGTCAACATCATCACCCGGGAAGGCTCGGGACCACCGCGTTTCAGCTTCATCGGAGAAGGCGGCACCTATCAGACGGTCAACGGGTTGATCTCCGCGTCCGGCGGCTCCAAGTGGGTGAATTACTCCCTCAGCGCCAGCAGCATCCGCAGCGACGGCATCAACACCAGTCCGCTGCAGACTCGACCATACTTGAGATCCAACCTGGCCGCGAAGCTGACCACCGCGTTCCTGGACAATTGGAAGGTGTCGCTGGTG
>Ga0306920_100009037_pt1 | contig 13284 bp, 11 predicted proteins | sample flu12Cox44000170_FD_204666 | JGI IMG/M metagenome (GOLD analysis project Ga0306920, IMG submission 204666) | Lab enrichment of tropical soil microbial communities from Luquillo Experimental Forest, Puerto Rico - flux4day.12C.oxic.44.000.170 (v2)... | ecosystem: Environmental > Terrestrial >... | reverse complement strand
GATCCGCGAATCGATTGGCGAGAGCCCGTTTCTGTTTCTTCGTTTGCTGACGATGGCGCCGGACCCGATTCCGTTTTCGTTTATCGACACGGTCGGCCTAGTGACGCCGGTCATCGCGATTGCATTGGGGTTTGACGCGGTAAATGCAGAGTTCAATCAGCGGACCATGAGCCGGATCCTGGCACAGCCGATCTACCGCGACGCGCTGCTGCTCGGAAAATTTCTCGCTCGACTGCTCGCTTTGGCTATCGCACTGCTCTCGCTGTGGCTGCTGGTGTTGGGTGTAGGCTTCCTGCGCCTCGGGCTGCCGCCGAGCGGCGAAGAGCTGATCCGAATGCTGGGCTTTCTGGTCGCGACCATCGCTTATGGGGGCGTGTGGCTGGCGGTCGCGTTCTTGTGCTCGATCCTGTTTCGCGCGCCGGCGACGGCGGCGCTCGCGGCGTTGGGCCTCTGGCTCGTGTTCTCGTTCTTCTGGTCGTTGATCATCAAACCGCTCTTGGCGACCCTAATCGCCGGGCCGCCGGAAGATATCTTCGGGCCCAACCTCGCCTATATCCAGACCGCGCAGGCGCTCGATCGGATCTCGCCGAACACGCTCTACGCCGAGATCGCGCTGGCCTTGCTGCAACCGGCAACGCGTACGCTCGGTCCGGTCTTCATCAGCCAGCTTCGCGGCGCGCTGCTCGGCGCGCCGTTGCCGGCCTCCCAGAGCTTCATCTTGGTCTGGCCCCAGCTCACCGGGCTGATCGCCGCGATGATCCTGATCTTTGCGGCCGGCTACATCGTCTTCCAGCGCCAGGAAATCCGGGCCTGACCGAGGCGCCGGCGGGTGTTGATTTCCGAGGTGACCAGCGCATAGTGGAAGCCGGCTCGCGGATGGAGGATTCCTCGACATGCTCCCGGCACCCGGCTTTCACCACTTGCATCTAAACTCGGTCGATCCCGATCGCGCGATCGACTTTTACACGAGGCAATTCCCGAGCACGTCAAAAGGGAGCTGGGGCGGCTTTCCGGCACTCAGATCACCCAACGATGTCCTCATGCTATTCACCAAGGTGGAGGCGCCGCCGCCTACCGAACCCCAGAGCGCCATCTGGCATTTCGGCTGGCACGTCACCGATGCGCGGCACAGCCTCGCGACCTACAAGGGCCGGCCGGAAGTCGAACTGCTACCCCTCTACACGACAGACGAAGGCGGCTCGGTGCTGATCAGCAGCGATACCTGGCCCAACATCGGCAACGTCTTGGGATTGACCAAGGCTCAGATCGCAGAGGCCAAGGCCAAAAATCTCGGGCCGGCCGGCGGCGGCGGGTTCTCTTATATGCGGGGTCCCGACAACGCGCTTGTCGAATATGCGGGAAACCACCCGGCCGAGCGCTTCAACCACGTGCATCTCTATCAGGAGGACGCGATCGGCGCGCTCGATTGGTACCAAACGCATTTGAACGCGCCGGTGCGGCCGGGCTATGCGCCCACGGCAGCCAAAGGGGGGCTACCCCGTGGGCCGGACCGCACCTGGCCGGCGCTCAATCGCGAAGGGATGTTCCGCACGCCGCGCGCCGGCGTCGAATTCGGCGACGTATCGATGATGTGGTACGCCAATCAAGGAGATCGGCCGCTCGCGAGTTCACGCGGGCAGTTGCAGGACCACATCGCGCTCAGCGTCAGCGATCTCGACGCGTGGATCGACAAGCTGCGGGGCGAGAGCGTTAAATTCCTCGAAGAGCCCTACCCGCTCGGCGACGCCCGTGCGGTCATGATCGAAGGCCCGAGCCGCGAAGCGCTCGAGCTCGTCGAAGTGGAATAGGAAGAGCTCCCGGCGCCCCTAGTCGAGGGGGCGCCCGTGCCGAGCGATGAACTCGGGGAACGCGTCCTCGGCCTTGGCACCCCGGACGACATTCGTTGTGAAATGCCGCTCCTCGGCCCACTGCTCTTCGAGGCCCAGCGTCATCTGCTTCAACAGCAAGGTCTTGATGCCCATCACCGCCGGACGGTTGTTGCCGGCGATCATATGTGCGAGCTCCATAGTCTTTGCCCGCAGCTGCTCGCGCGGCACGATGTGGTTAAGTAGACCGATACGATAGGCTTCCTCGGCTTCGACGACGCGCGCCGTAAACAAAAGCTCCTTGGCGATCGGCCAGCCCACCTGGTTGGGCAGGCTCCAGGTGCTGTTGATCCGGCCATAGGCGGCCGCCAGAAAGCGAAACCGGCTGTCCTCGCACCCGACCCGCATGTCGAGTGAGGAGGCGAGTACCGCCGCACCTCCATAGGCCAGACCATTGATCATGCCGATCGTCGGCTTCGCCGAGGCAGCGATTTCATAGCTGCCCCGGCGCGGCGGGCGGACCGCATCCAACTCCTCCTGCGTGTAGCGGCGGTCGTCCTCGCGCTGCTCATGGATGTCGCCGCCGGCCGAGAACGCACGGGTTCCGGCACCGGTGATGACGATGCAGCCGATCGCATCGTCGGCGTCCATGCGCTTGACCGCGTCGTGCAGCTCGGCCGACAGCTTCCGGTTCATCGCGTTGAGCTTGTCGGGTCGGTTGAGGGTCAGGATCCCAACCCCGTCTTCCGTGTCGACCAGAATATGCTCGTAGGTCATCCTTCCCTCCCATCTTAGGCGAACCCGAATTCGCGCTCGGCGAGCGAGAGGCTCTCGTCGACGATCGTGACCATATAGTCGATTTCGTCTCGGGTCACGACCAGCGGCGGGCAGAGCTGGAGCGCCATGAAGACCCGCGTCAGCAGACCTCGTTCTTCCATCAGCTCCAACAGGCGGCGAACGTAGGGATGGCTTGCAGCCGCCGGGCCAACGCCGAACGACTCCTTGGTCGCCTTGTCCTTGACCAGCTCGACGGCGCACATCAGGCCAAGCCCGCGCACATCGCCGACCGTCGGGTGCGATCGCAGCTGCTGCAGCAGACCGAGCAGGTATTTGCCCTGCTGCGCGCTCCGCTGCGGCAATTCCTCACGCTGCAGGATCTCGATGTTCTTGAGCGCCGCGGCGCAGGACACCGCCTGGCCGCCGAAGGTCAAGAGGTGGGCGAGTGCTACGTCCTGCTTTTTGAACTCGTCGAATAATGCCTCACCGACCGCCACCGCGGCGATCGGCGCATAGCCCGACGACAAGCCCTTGGCCATCGTCATCAGATCCGGCACGACGCCGAATTGCTCGGTCGCGAACATCGTGCCGGTGCGGCCGAAGCCGTTGATCACCTCGTCCATGACGAGCAATACGCCATGCGTGTCGCAGATTTCTCGGACCCGCTGCCAGTAGCGCGGCGACGGGACATGGTTCGAATTCGACACCGAGACCGGCTCGCCAATCACCGCCGCCACTGTGTCTGGCCCTTGCGCCAGGATCTCCTGCTCGATCGCCTCGGCGCAGAGCAGATCGCCGGCCTCGCCCTCGACCCCGAAATCGTTGCGGTAGCGGTTCGGCGACGGCACGAAGCTGACCCCATACATGAACGGGCCAAAGAATTTCTCGCTGCGCGAGGAGGTGATGCTCATCGCGCCAAAGGTCGCACCGTGGTAGCCGCCGCGCCGGGCAATGATCTTGTAGCGCTTGGGGAAGCCGCGCATCGCCTGGACCTGCTTGGCGATCTTCATCGCACTCTCGATCGCTTCCGACCCGCCCGAGCAGAAGAAGAACCGGTCGAGATCGCCGGGGGTCAGCCCGGCGAGGACGTCGCCGAGCTGTACCGCCGCCAAATTGGTGTAGCTCGCGGCGGAGACATAAGCCAGCTCGCGCGCCTGCTTGGCCATCGCCTCGCCGATTTCGGCCCGGCCGTGGCCGACATTGACGACGTAGAGCCCGGAAAGTCCGTCGAGATAGGAGCGACCTTGCGCATCGAACAATCGGCAGCCCTCGCCGCGCACCATGACCCTTAGCCCATCGCGCTCGGCGAGGTCGAGCCAGCGAGCGCTGTGAATCCAGACATGTTCGAGCGCCTGCTTTTCTATCGCCGAGAATTCGCGTACCGTCGTCGCGATGTCGTCCATAGCGGCCAAGCCCTATTGTTGCCGAGCGGGATCGTCTAGCATGCCATAAAGATCACATAAAGATTATGAAAGGACACCGATATGCCGAGCTTTGACCACCACGGCGCTCACATCTACTACGAGGAGTACGGCCAGGGCTTCCCGATCCTGACCTTCGCGCCGGCCGGCCTGGCGTCGGTAATCGCGGTATGGAGCCAGCCTTCCGCGCCGATCAACCCAACCACCGAATGGGCGGCCAATTACCGCGTGATCGCGATGGACCAGCGCAACGCCGGCGGCCAGTCGCGCGCTCCGATCACCGCGCAGGATAGCTGGGATGCGTACACCGCCGACCATATCGCGCTGCTCGACCATTTGCGCATCGACCGCTGCCACCTCTACGGCCAGTGCATCGGCGGCTCGTTCATCATCAACATGCTCAAGCATCACCCCGAGCGCGTGCAATCTGCCGTGCTGGCGCAGCCGATCGGTCGCGTTGGTGCCATGGCGCCCGGCCGCCCGGCCCGGTTCAACGCCTGGGCGGAGTCCCTGAACGACCACCCAGAAGCCACCCAGCCGGTGCTCGACGCGTTCTGCCGAAACCTCTATGCGCCGGGCTTCGTCTATTGTGCCGACCGCGACTTTGTGAAGACGGTCCGCACGCCGTGCATGGTCCTGGCGGGCAACGACGAGGCCCATCCCTACCCGATCTCCGAGGAGCTCGCGAAGCTGATCCCGAACTGCGCGTTCATCCCGGAGTGGAAGACCGGACCAGCGCTGACTGCTGCCAAAACCCGCGTCGCGGAATTCTTGGCAAAGCACACGCCGCCGCGGGCATAGCGCACCCGCCCTTGCGACGGGGTCGGGTGATGGCTGACCCCGGTTGCATTTTTCCCTCACGGCAGGGAAAAACGCTTTTCGGCCCGCGAAAACGCGCTCTGCAGCGTCAAAAAAAGCCTATATATCAACAACTTAAACTGTCGGCGGCGCGACTTCCGGCAGCGGAATTTCGCCGACGCAAACCGCGGTCGGCAGCGGATTGGCAGGGGAATTCGGCTCGCGGCCTTCGGGCCGTTCCCATCGCCCCTTGCAGGTTGAGTTGTTGGCATGTATGTCGTGGATTAATCAAATTAATAATTGATTTAATAACAAGTCCACTCCATATAGGGGCAGCGCCGCCCGCCGCAAGGGGCCGAATCGATAGAGGTCGGTTGTCTCAAAGGGTCGCCAGATACGCGGTGACCTCAGCGATTTGCTCAGGGGTCAGATCCTTCGAATTCTCGTGCATGATCTCGTTGGCCCGCGCCATCGATGCGAACGCCTCCAACTGGCGCGTGAGATAGGCCTGGTGCTGTCCTGCCAGGCGCGGAATCGGGCCGTTGCCCTCCGCTCCCTCGCCATGACAGCTCATACAGGCGGGCACGTTTTCGGACGGAATGCCTTCGGTGAATATCTTCTTGCCGGCGGCTGTTTCTGGCGAGGCGATGGGCTGTCCAGCCACCGGGGTCTGGGCGGCATAATAGGCGGCGATACCATCGATGGTTGGATCACTCAATCGTGCAGCCATGCCCCACATATAGGTCTGGGCGTGCGGGTCGGCGCGGGTCTTGTCGCGAAAGGCCTGCAGCTGTGCGACGAGGTAATCCTTCTGCTGTCCGGCAAGGCGTGGGAAGGTCGGGGAGATGCTGCGACCCTCCGGTCCGTGGCACGAGGAGCAGACATGCACCGTACCGGCCACGGTCGTGTCGGCGCTGCCGCCTTCGGGCGCCGTACCGCTGCACGCCGCAACGGTGAGCGCCACGAGCGCAAGCGCGGCCGGGATCGAGAGAGTTCGCCAACGTGCCTTGTTGTCACGCATATCTCTCTCCAGCCTCAGCGCCCGTCAGAATGCAAACCAGGCATAGGCGAAGATCGTGTTATTGTCCCCAGCATTGCGCCCGGCACCGTCATAATTTGCGACGGCGCCGTTGAACTTGTTGTAATGCACGTATTGCAGCCCGAACTTCACATTGAGCCACGGCCAGAAGTCCGGGCCGCCGTAATTGAACGGAATGTAGTTGAGCTCGAGGGTCCAACCGCTCGAATTCGGGCTGTTGACGGCCGAGATCGGGCCGTAGAGCAGCGGGTCGCCGCTGCCGTTGACATTAAAATAGCCTGCGGTCGCGCCAATCGTCTGATTGTAGTAATAGGTGGCCTTGGCATGCCAGGTGCGCAGATTGTTGTGCGAATTGGTGGATAAGCCAAGCGCCTGGCTGGCGGGTAAATTCTGGTTTTCGGTGATGAAACGCGCTTGGACCGAGAAACTGTCGCGCGCCCCGAGGAACTCGTACTGCGTATCAAAGCCGACATCCGTCAGGTGATCGGTGCCCATCCCGGTCATCCTTTGCGGTATCAAATTGGTCGCGAGCCCGAAGGTGCCGAACTCCCAGGTATTTCGGCCCCACGCCGGTTCTATGGCGAGCCGCCAAGAGGGTGCGATCCCCTGAAAGGCACTGGTCCCCTGTGGCTCTATACCGAGCGTGGTATTGGTCCTCGGCGACATCGTGCCATACCCGCCGACCTCGGCGTAGACGAGCCGATTCCAGTAGACATAGGGATTGAGGCCGATCACCTGCTGCGCGAAAGTGCCCTCAATCAATGTCATAGCGCCCAGTGCCGGTGCCAGCTCCGAAGCGATATAGGGGTAGCCCCAGGCCGGCGTCGAGTTCCAGACATCGTTGACGGTCGGGTTGTTGTTGGCGCTCACACCGAAGACCGCCTCGCGACCGAGCAGCTCGGACGGTGTGGCGTAGCGGAGGTCGATGTTGTCCCAGTGGATCCTGTTGGGGACGTTGTCGTAAGTCACTTGCGAGAACGTGCCGAGACCGTCGAAGATCTTGCCGCCGTAGAACAGGCTTCCGGTGAAAGCGAAGTCATTGTTGTACCCAAAACCGGGCACGAGCCCGCCATCCACCCCCTTCCGGACGTTGGTGAAGGTCGGGATCGCCATAGCGGCGATCGGTGGGAGGTCCCACGTGCCGCCCGTCCATGTGTAGCCGTTGAGCTTGAACTGGCGGCCATAGGGGGTGAGTTCGGGAAAGCCGTTGTGGCAGGCGGCGCATTGCTGCCCCGTCTGTCGGGCGTAGCTCGGTAACGCTTGTGCCGGCCTGACGACAACGACACACAGAACAGCAAACGCGAGCAGAGAGGCAGCGCCAAGCACGGTGTATGCGGTGGCGGTCATCTTTGATGCTGCCTTGGGTGCGCGTTCCCTGCCGGACATATCCGCCCTCCCCGTTCGCTCGTAGCAGACTATGGTATGTGAAACCTGACATTGATTTAAAGCAGAATTAATACTCCAGCAGTTTTGTCATCCGATGCCGCTGTCGACCTAAGGGCTGCGCGCAAGCGTCACTGTCTCAGCATCACTCCGCTGCGCCCAGACACGTTATGTTGATGTAGGTAATGGCTCAAATTTATCGGCGCCTTGATCTGGATCAAGGCCGCGCGATTCGGAGGCAATTATTATGTAGGTCGCATCAAACATTATGGGGAGGGAATCACGCCTGCACGTGATACGTTGGCGGCCCTCGCGATCGGTCTACCGCTGCTTGCCCTCGCGGGCGTTGTCGATGCCAGGTCCAGCTCTCACTTCCGAGGTGAGAGCCCAGCTCGGATCCGAATCCGGAAGCAATATCGTGCGGAATCTCGCAGAAAGAAGGCGATGACGCCAATGCCGAAAACGGGTCAAAATCCTGTAAGCGGCGATAAAACCGCTCCCTTAAGATTATCTTTGGAAGATATTGCTGCAACTTCCGCACGGTAGTTTGCCCATGCCTTATCTGAACAAGATTTATCCTCATGGCAGGCATTATAGGCTTGTTGAAACCGGGCCGCTGCCTGCCTCCATGGAACAAATCCTTTTGCTTGGATGTCGGCGCAACCGCTGGTCCCGAGAAGGACTGCAAAAATAAGAAGACGTTTCATGGGAAAAATAGCCCAGATTTCGAGGTCCGCGAGATATCTCTAAGACACTTCCCGAGCCCGTTTATTCCGCTAGCGTGTAAGCGACTATCTGGAAGCCGCGAGCAGATCGGCATGCCCAGACCACCCACGGGCGGCGGACAGCCTCGCGGCATCGGTCATGTCGCAGGACTTGATCCCGTGGTCATCGGTTTTTTGAATCACTGTCAGCTTCGCGATAAATTCGGGGGATTATGGTGCGCCCTGAGTCACATGCGTTCGGCGTGGCGCAGTGCGGCGACAGACAAGCGCCTCACAACTTGGAGAAAGCCGTGGTAAAGGTGTCGAGGATCTTGGGCGGTACGGTGATCCTGCTCACGCTAACCCTGGTCGCACGAGCCCAAGGTGTCGGCGATGCGCAACGCGGGGCCCAGGTATTCAATCAGTGCAAGATCTGCCACAGCCTGGAGGCCGGGAAGAATATGCTTGGCCCGAGCCTGCATGGTCTCATCGGGCGCAAAGCGGGCAGCGTCCCCGGCTTTGCCTACTCGCCGGCGATGAAGAACGCCAATGTCACTTGGAACGACGATACACTGAGCAAATATTTGTCCGATCCCAAGGCATTCATCCCGGGTGACAAGATGGCGTTCCCGGGAGTGAAGGATCCGAACAAGCTCGGGGACCTGCTGGCCTATCTAAATCAAGCGACCAGGTGAGGCTACTCTCGCCTGTTGGCGACGAGAGACCGGTGAATCCGGGGATCCTGAGACCGTTTTTTTATCAGTGTTCTCAATCATGCTTTCAGGTTTGCGGGCTCGGATCAGGTCCCGCGTGCGTCGAACGACGGCGTTTGAAGCTCTGCGCCGGGCTAACCCCCCACCCGGACCCCCTTTATCGAGGGGAGGGTTAGACTGAACTCGCGTTACACGTCGGCCGGGTGGACGACGACGCAGGGCAGCTGCCGCTGGTTGAGGCGCGTGCAGGCGCTCGCCGCGGCATCCGCCGACAAATTTGCAAGGCGAGCGCGATAAAGGACGGTATTGCCGAATGGCGCCGTGGGCTGCACCGTCATCGCGGCGGCGCGGAGCTGCTCCGGTGCCTGCGCACGGGCGCCCTCGGCCACCGCGCGAGCCAAGTCCGGACTCTTGAAGGCCCCCACCTGGATCGCCCATCCCCCGCCGGGCTCGGCGGAACGGCTCGGCCGTTGCAGTGGCGGCGGCGCCGGCTTTTCTGCAGGAAGCGGCTGAGCCGTTGCCGGCGGCGGCCGAATGTGGCTGGCGGAGGTCGCGACGCTTTCGTCAGCCGACGCCACCAAGACCTGGGGAGCGGCAGGTTGCGGGCTCGCCGCCGCAACTTGTTGGCGCGGCACCGAGGCCGCTGCCGTCTGCGGCAGCGACGTGCAGGGATGGTTCGGATCGTAGGCCGCGTTCAAATCGCAGCCGTTGACGCCGAGCTGTGGGACATAAGCCGTTTGGACCGGCGCCGGTTCCCTTGCAGCCCGTTCGAGAGAACTGCAGGGGTAGTTTGGATTATACGCGGCATTGAGGTCGCATCCGGCCGCTAGGCTGGCCACTGTCGGCCGCTGCGCCCGGCCGGAACGGGCCGAGGCATAGACGGCAAACGGCCCTGACTTTGGCATGTCGGTGCCGAGGTTGGGCGCGATCGCGGCGACGTAATTGACCGTCTCCTGCGGCAGCGCGGTTCGTCGGGACAGGTAACTGTCAACCCGATCCGGACCGGCGTTATAGGCGGCCAGAAAACCCGGCGCGCCAAACCGGTCATACGTTTCACGAATGTAGGCCGTACCTGCCAGAATATTGTTGTGCGGGTCGTAGGGGTCGTCGCCGAGCTGGTATCGCTCCCGTAGGCCCTCATAGGTAGCGGGCATGACCTGCATCAGCCCCATCGCTCCGGCCGAAGAGGTGGCCTGCTGCTCACCGCCCGATTCCTGATGCATCACCGCCCGCACCCACCGGCCGGGAACGCCGAAGCGGGCAGACGCCTCGCGGACATATGGGCCCCAGGGATCGTCGGGCGGCCCCGGCGGCGGATAGTAGTGGGTCGGCGTCCGCCACCCCTCCGCACCGATTTCGGTCCGCCCTCCCGGGCCATAGCCGTGCTGGGCGCAGGCGGCAAGAACCAGGACCGGCAGCAGCCGCAACATCGTCCAAAGACCGTGCCGCGGCGAATCCCGACCCTCTCGATCTTGTCTCGAGGTCCCCCAAACCATCGAGAGCAGGCGTTAGCAACCTCCGGATCATCCGGCAAGTTTTTATGTCTCGGATTGACGAGAACACTGCGAGCCCCCACGGAAACGGCCGCATATGACCAAGCTTCGCGGATTGGGCTCGGGCTGATTACATGTCGCTGCTCGACCGCCGCGAGCGCGCGAAGCGAATCGACACCGTAATATCTAGTCTTCGAGCCAGCCCTGCGGCACGCTCACGCAGCCGTGCCGGGCAAGGATCGAGTCGATCTCTGCCATGTCGGCGGCCGAAATGGTCCAGCCGAGGGCGCCCAGGTTTTCACTGACCTCCGCGGGCTCGCGAAAGCCGACCAGCGCAGTGCTGATGACCGGGTTGCTCAAGGTCCAGCGCAAGGCGAATTGCGGCAGGGTCTTGCCGTATTTGACCGCAAGGCGCTTGAGGTCCTCGACAGCGGCGAGGTTGCGTGGGAAATGCTCGGGGCCGAACAGCGTGCGGAAAAGGTTGAGATTGCCAAGCATGCCGCTCTTCGAGCGCCAGTCGCTTTCCTCGAAATGAATGCCGCCGTGAAAGGTGCCGCTCAATACGCCGTAAGCGAGCGAGCCATAGGCCATGACGCCGATGTCATTGGCCGCGCAATAGGGAAAGATTTCGCCCTGCATGCGGCGATCAAACATGTTCCAGCCATATTGCACGATGTCGATGCGGCGCAGCCGCATGCACGCCTCGATCTGCGCCAGGCGGAAGTTCGAGATCCCGATATAGCGCGCCTTGCCTTGCCGCACGATGTCGTCGAGCGCGCGCATCGTCTCATCGAGCGGTGTCAAGGTATCCGGCCAATGAACCAGATAGATATCGATGTGATCGGTCTGCAGCCTTTGCAGGCTCTTCTCGATCGAGGCGATGACCCGGGCGCGGCTGCTGTCGCGACGGTTCGGTATTTCCTCGTAGCCCACGCCGAATTTGGTGACGATGACGACATCGCGGCGGCGGCGGCCTAGCGCTTGCGCCAAGGCTTTCTCCGAAACTCCCATGCCGTAGGCTTCGGCGGTGTCGAAGCAGGTGATGCCATTGTCGATCGCCTGCTGCACGGCGCGGCCAAACTGGGTCTCGTCGATCCGGCCGTAGGTGCCGCCGATTTCCCAGCAGCCGAACCCGATCGCCGAAACCTCGAGATCGGTCTTGCCAAATCGCCGGTATTCCATGCGCTTCCCCACCGGTTGGCTGTGCGGGGATCGCGGCTATCGGCGCCGCACGGCGCCGCCTCGCAGCCACATCGCGAAGTTACAAGGTGTCGAATCCTTGGTCAAACAGACGACCCACGAACGGCGGATGTCGTGGCCTACAGCGCCCGCGGGCGGCGGCGGGTCGGTTTGGGGTGAGCGTGAGCACGGCGATTCGCTGGACGCAGCGGTTGCGAGCCGAGGGTCACGCCCGAGCCCGTGCGATGGGCGGCGATCGCCGCACCCGTTTACCGGAGCATCGCGCGGCGGTATCGGAGCTGGTCGCCAAGCAACCGGACTTGACCTTGCAGGAGATCCGCGGCGCGCTGGCGGCAGAGCACGGGATCGCTGTCGGGCTGACCAGTGTGTGGCGGTTTCTCAAGGCTCAGCAGATCACACTCAAAAAAAGAGTCGACACGCCGCCGAGCAGGATCGCCCCCGACATAGCCGAAGCGCGGCGCGCCTTTATCCGGCGCCAGCCGGCGCTCGATCCCACCCACCTGGTGTTCATCGACGAGACTTGGGCGGCCACCAACATGGTGCGCCGCTATGGCCGGGCCGCCCGCGGCTTGCGACTACTGGCGCCAGTGCCGCACGGACATTGGAAGGTGACCACCTTGGTGGCCGGTTTGCGCTGTAGCGGGATCGCTGCACCTTGCGTCTTCGATGGCGCCATTAACGGCGAGCGTTTTCGCGCCTATGTCGAACAGATGCTGGCGCCGACCTTGTGGCCGGATGATATCGTCCTGCTCGACAATCTGAGCAGCCACAAGGCGGCCGGCGTTGCGGAAGCGATCACCGCGCAAGGCGCACGACTCGTCTATCTGCCGCCCTACAGTCCTGACCTCAACCCGATCGAGCAGGCTTTCGCGAAATTCAAAGCGGCACTGCGCCACGCCGCTGAGCGAACGCGCGAAGGGCTATGGCAGGCCATCGGACGGACCCTCGATCGCTATCAGCCTCAGGAATGCCGTAACTTCTTCAGAAACGCCGGTTATCCAATCTGATCGGAAAGCACTCTTGAAGGGGCCCATTACCAAAGCAGGAGGACTGGTGCCGGGTTTCGGCGATGGCTGCGACACAGCGGTAAATCGACCGGCCATCACAGCGATTCTGCGGGGTGGTGGAACACTCCCCGACCTTATCATCGGACGCTTCGCTGACGTGGATCGGGACGGCACGTTGACGAAACACTGTTAACCTTTCTGCTCCCGGCAGTAATGGCCTGCGAAACTACGAGTCTTGACGCCCGAGCGACCGATATATTTAGGAAAACATAGGTAACGCCGGGGCCGTCGGGAGGATTTGCGAAATGACCGCACCGGTATGCATGGTATCAGTTGATAAACAGCAATACCCATAGCAGCACGCTTACGCTGCCAACGAGCGAAGCCTTCGGCGCACGCGATCCAGCCGATCAGCGAGCGGAGCCGCCCCTCAGCTGACCAGCGGACCAGTCGATGATTGCAACGCTCTTCTCGATCCTTTTTCGCCGCGCCCTGAGTATTCACACACGATTGACGATATTGACGCTGGCGACCGTCTTGCCTCTCGTTTCAGTCGGGGGGTTTGCGGTCATACGGACAGTCGATGACCAGAAGGTACGGGTCGAGCAAGACGTAGCGAAAACAGTAGACAGTCTGCTCGGCGATATAGACCGCCAGATCATTGCGATCGAGTCGGAACTGCAGGTGCTTGCGGTATCCCCGAGTCTGCAGGCGGAAGACTTATACGCTTTTTACTAGCAGATGAATGCAGCCCTGTCGCTGCAAGGAACGGCAATTGTCTTGCTCGACACCAAAGGACAGCAGTTGCTCAGTACTAACCAGCCGTTCGGTACAGAACTCCCTCAAGTAACTAGCACTGAAATGAGTGAACACGTCGTTGCGACGGGCAAGCCGCAGGTTTCTGATCTGGTAATGGGTGCCCT
>Ga0306920_100009036_pt1 | contig 13285 bp, 8 predicted proteins | sample flu12Cox44000170_FD_204666 | JGI IMG/M metagenome (GOLD analysis project Ga0306920, IMG submission 204666) | Lab enrichment of tropical soil microbial communities from Luquillo Experimental Forest, Puerto Rico - flux4day.12C.oxic.44.000.170 (v2)... | ecosystem: Environmental > Terrestrial >... | reverse complement strand
AAGTCCTGCTGAAGGCCGGCCAGAATCAGTTCAACAGCGCGCCCCAGAGTGTCATCGGGGCGCAGAGTTTGAAACTCAGTGAGCATGACCTGCCGGACAGGAATGCGCCCAATGGAGGTATGGATTTGCGCCATGGCGGCTTCCGCCTCCGCCCCCATCCAAACAAACAAGGCTATAAAAAGCAACATCGGATCCGTGAACAGACCCGCGAGGCCAAATAAGAGAGCCATTCCCTGGCCCACCTGGGCTGCGATTTGGGTAGCCCGGGTATAATCGGTGCGCGTTGCCAGTATGGCGCGGAGCACCCGCCCCCCATCCATGGGGAAGGCCGGGAGCAAATTGAAGCCCGCTAGCCACAGGTTGGCCACCATTAGCCGGACCAGGAGATTGCCGCCTGCCCAATGGACATTTCTCAATTCCATTTGAATTCCGAGCAGAGCAAGCAAAATGAAGAGCCCGGCGGCGATCACGACGTTGACCGCCGGCCCAGCCAGCGCCACCCAAAGCTCCTGCTTCGGCTGCTCGGGCATACGTTCCAGCCGAGCCACGCCACCAATGGGGAGCAGGATGATGTCACGAGTGCGGATCCCGTACCGGCGCGCTGTTAGAGCATGGCCCAGCTCGTGAAGCACCACGCAAGCGAAGATGAGAAGGATAAAGGCAACGCCGGACGCTGCGGTCGCCATGCTGTGCCCTTGGACCCAGTAAGCGACCAGGATGAAGAGAATGAGGAACAGGAAAGTGGCGTGTACGTATACATTGATTCCTGCCAGCCTTCCTATCTTCCAGGACCAACGCATAACACGACCTCCGCCGCGCCCCGGCTGCTTACAACGCTTCGCACGGGTCTGCTATAATGCACCCTAGCACTGCCTGTCCGACGACTGCAAGGTGGCAATCCGTGGTAATCCAGCCGCCTTCCATTTTCGAGTTGACCGCCGCCCCGTGCGACCATTAGAATTCAGACTAATTAGTGTTTGGCTCAAACCGGGTAAGACCCGGCTGGCGTTGGGGAGGTTTCTTGAGGAGAATCGAGCTTCTCGGGCTCGGTGGATTGGCGCTTGCGTTGAGCATCAGCACCGCGTCCGAAACCGCCAAGGGGAAAGACAGCAACAAGAAAAAGGCAGGGCAGGTCTCTCCCGTAACTTATGCGCCTGAGCCGCTCCCCCTTCCTCCACCCAATCCTGCTCTCCGTTCACTGAACCCCTACCTTAGTGATGATGTTGACGTGTTCATCGAGCGGGTGGAAGCCACTTATGAGACGGCCATGGCTAACTATCGAGCCGGCAAAGTGGAACAGGCCAAAGAGGAGTTTGACCGGGCCTTGAGTCTACTTCTGCAGTCGGGCTGGCCCCTCCAGGGTGATGACCGCCTGACCGCCGAGTTCGACAGACTGGTGGAGAACATTCACGGAGTTGAGCTTACTGCCATCGAGCACGGCGACGTCCTCAGCCAGCACAGGTACGAACCTCCGCCGGTCGAATCCCTCGCTGACCTAACCTTCCCCACCGATCCTAGAATCAGACAGCAGGTGCAGCAGGAGATCCGGTCCGTGCGCTCAGACCTGCCCTTGGTATCGAATGACCTCGTTGACGGTGTCATCAGCTATCTGCAGACTCACGCGCGCGGATACGTTGAGAGGGTGCTCAGGGGCCTGGGTACCTACGGACCGATGATCACCGAGACCCTGAGCCAGGAAGGACTTCCTCAGGACCTGATCTACTTGGCCGCCGGAGAGAGCGCCTTCAATCCCTATGCCCTCTCGAATAAGGGCGCGAAGGGTATCTGGCAGTTCATGCTCGGTACGGGTTCGCTATACGGGCTGAAAAAGGACCGCTGGGTGGACGAGCGCGAAGACCCGGTGAAGGCCACGCGCGCGGCAGCTCGGCACCTCAAGGACCTCCATCAGACGTTCGGCGACTGGTTTCTGGCCATGGCGGCGTACGACAGTGGACCGATGACCGTGCAGCGCGCCGTCGAACGCACAGGCTACGCTGATTACTGGCAGCTGCGAAGACTGCACGTCCTGCCTCATGAAACCGAAAACTATGTGCCCATCTTCCTAGCCACCGCCCTTATTGCCAAGGACCCCAAGGCGTACGGCTTTGAAGTGGCGCCTGATCCGACCCTCGCGACCGACCACGTGATTGTGAAAGTGCCGACAGACCTGCGCTTGGTAGGACAACTTATCGATCGGCCCGTTGAGGAATTAGTCCGGTTGAACCCCAGTCTACAGAGCTGGACCACACCATCCAACCAGCCCGAATTTACGCTAAACCTGCCCTCCGGGACCAAGGACAGATATGACAAGGCGATTGCCCCCATTCCTCCCGAGCAGCGGCTCTGGTGGCGTGCCCACAACGTAGAGGAGGGCGAGACGCTCGCCACCATCGCCCGTAAGTACAGGATTTCCGCCTCAGCCTTGGCGCTGGCTAACCAACTTCAGCTTAACACTCCCCTCACCCATAGCGTTAAGCTGGTCCTCCCCCTGGCTCCAGGAGGTGACTCGTCGCTCGCCAGAGTTCGCCAGCAAGAAACTCGCCGAGCCCAGCATTACCGGGTTCAACGCGGTGATACAGTGGAGCTGGTCGCGGATCGGTTCGACGTCACGCCTTACCAGGTTCGTCGCTGGAACGGTTTGCGAAGTTCGCAGCTGGTCGCCGGACGAACCCTTATTGTTTACACTGCTGCTGCGAGCCGAGCTGATTCACACACCTCCCGTGCCAATCCCGGGAGGTCCGCCGGACGCCAGACGAAGAGGCCTCTGACGGGTGCGGCAGTTGCCAAAAAGGCTTCGGCCGCGTCCCCTAAGGCTATCAGCGCCAGGTCCCCCTCCGCGCGTTGACTCTCTTCAGCACTATTGAAGATCGCAAAGGTCTGTGCCCGAGATCCCTACTCGGGGCTACCACCTCCTCCAACTCTTCCCATCGATCACCGCTAATGGAATCGCCATCGATCTCGACGTCGCCCAGAACGACGATGAAGGCGGGCATAAGCGAAGTGGCTCTGCAGCGCGGGTTGATTTCCCTTGAAAGCGGCTGACTTCACCCCACCGCAACCAAGCTGCTGAAGCCGCAATGAGGCTTGACACGAGGCCTGTCCAGCGTTACTGTGAGGATGGCTTCGGGCGTCGGAGGACTGTGCCAGGGAGGTGGCTATGACGAGCCCAACCCGTGTGCGACTCGCGCTCGCTTTGTTCTGCGTCTTCGTTCTCGTCCGCCCCAGTTGGGCCCAGCATCACGGTTCAGGCGGTCATGGGGGCGGGAGCTTTGGCTTCCATGCTGGCGGGGGTCCAAGCTTTGGTGGCCAGCCGGCGTTCCGTCCGCCAGCTCCGTCACCTGCACCGCGGCCCCTCAATGGGCCTGTCTCCTCCTACCGTGGTACTTTCGCGCCTTTCTCTTTTAGGGGGCCCGGTCACTTCGTCCGGCCCGGCGCCGGGTTCCAACATTTCCGAAGCTCAGACACCGCAACCCGGGGGGCGGCCACCCAAGGCCGAGTTCCAAGAAGCGCCTACCTTGCTGGCCGGAATCCTCGCTATTGGTCTCAACCTAATTCGCGCGCAGGGAACGGCCGGCCGCTTTCGGGCACTCACGGCACACGGCTGACCGCCGCTAACCGCTCGCCAATGACTGGATTCCACGGCCATCCACACGTGTTCCCACCGCAGTCGGGCTTTTTTAACCCGTTTTTTGGTAATGTCTTCTTTCACCCTCGCCCGTTCTTTTTTTGGCCATTCTTCTATCCAACTTTTACGTGGTGGTGGTACCCCCCGCTAACGTTCTCGGATAGCAATCCTTCCCAGGGATGCCCGTACGAAGATTACAACTACCAGCGACAACCCTCTTACCAGCCTGAAGAACAGGCAGGCGAAGCCGAGCAACCCGCTGAAAGCGCCGAAGAGGCTGCAAACGTCCCCCCGGCACAACCGGAAGTACAGACCGCTCCTTTCACCTACGAGACGCCCTTGCCCGACGTCATTGAATGGGGCAAAGCCAGCGAGGCTGTGCCTGAGAAAAAGCCCGCGTCGGCCGGTCAAGGTCCGCTGGTGGTGAATCTGCCTCACCACACGTTGACTATCTTATTAAATGAGCCCAGTTCTCTCAGCTCCCACGCACCCTAGTACATCGTCCGCTCAATTCTCTATATTTCAGGAGCAGCAAAAGGGCGTAGTGAACAGCGGTCGTCCCTTGGGCCGAGCATGTCCCATATTTTTCGCTGGCCACCGGAGTAGTCGCGTTGAGCAACCGTCATCGGTTGTCGGGGTTCCCTATGCTTTATTCTGGTGCGAGCCGAAGTATAATCGGCAGTCTGTTTGCGTCACGATTCCGCTGAAGAGGCAGGCATGCGAACTCTAGCCACAGAACTATTGGAGTTCTGAGCCAAGTTCAATCTTGTGTTGTTCTACTTGCAGGCTGCCGAGCAGTGCCTGCCAGTGCGGAGGTGAATTAAGTAGCCTCATGGCCGTCAAAACGATCATCGAGCCCTTCAGAATCAAAAGCGTCGAGCCCATCCGATGGACGACGCGCGAGGAGCGCGAACAACAACTACGAGCCGCGCACAACAACCTCTTTCTGTTGCCGGCGGATGAGGTTCTGATTGATCTGCTTACCGATTCCGGCACCGGTGCGATGAGCACCTGGCAATGGGGCGCGCTCATGGAAGGAGACGAAAGCTACGCGGGAAGCCGCAGCTTTGAGCGGTTGCGCCGCGTCGTGCAGGACATCTTTGGTTACAAACACGTCATCCCTGCCCACCAAGGCCGCGCCGCCGAGCGCATTCTCTTCAGCGTGATGTGCAAGAAGGGCGACGTGGTGCCCAACAACACCCACTTCGATACTACCCGCGCCAATGTGGAGTTCGCCGGGGCCGAGGCGCTGGACCTGCCCATCACGGAAGGATTGCAGCCTGCCAACCCCTATCCTTTCAAGGGGAACATGGATATCGGTGCGCTCGAGCAGCTCATTGAGCACACGGGCCCCGGGCGTGTGCCCCTGGTGATGTTGACCATCACCAATAACTCGGGTGGCGGCCAGCCCGTCTCCATGGAGAACGCCCGGGCGGTGCGTGCCGTCTGCCTGCGCCACAGGATTCCACTTTACTTTGATGCCTGCCGGTTTGCGGAAAACTCGTACCTCATCAAACAGCGCGAAGAGGGCTATTCGGCGCGGGCGCCGAAGTCCATTGCTCAGGAAATGTTCGCGCTGGGCGACGGCTGCACCATGTCCGCCAAAAAGGACGGGCTGGCCAACATTGGCGGTTTCCTCTGCACCAATGATGACGCGCTGGCACAACAGGAAAAAAACCTGCTCGTCCTGACTGAGGGCTACCCGACATACGGCGGCCTGGCGGGGCGTGATCTGGAGGCGATCGCAGTCGGCCTGGAAGAGGTGTTGCATGAGGACTACCTCAGCTACCGCCTTGCCTCAACTGCTTACCTGGGCCGGCACATCAGCCAGGGAGGCGTACCCATCGTGCAGCCCCCGGGCGGCCACGCCATCTATATCGACGCGCGCGCCTTCCTGCCTCATATCCCGCCAAGGGAGTTCCCGGGCGTAGCGCTTGCCGCCGAGCTCTATCTCGAAGGCGGCATCCGTTCGGTCGAGATCGGCACTCTGATGTTCGGCGACAGCGCCAAGATGGATCTGGTTCGCCTCGCCATCCCCCGTCGCGTCTACACCCAAAGCCACATCGACTACGTCATCGAAGTAATCCTCGAAGTCTGGTCACGCAGGGAGCAGATTCGTGGCCTCAGACTGACGTATGAGGCGCCTTTTTTGCGGCATTTTACGGCGCGCTTCGAGTGGCTAGGCGCACAAGCAACGCAGACCTGAAGGTCTGCGCCAGCCGGACGTCGCGAATACGGATCCCTAGCGGGCTGGTGCCCGTTGAGTCCTATGCACTTCCTTGTTTTGGCTATTATAACTCAGATGGCGGTGCTATTCTTAATGTGGCGAAGGTAGTCAGCGTCGTCGAACTGTAGGCCGTTGGCTGGCAACTGAACACTGACTGCTGAAAAACTGGCTACTGGCGTATGACCGAGGCTGCGCTTTTTGAAGCCGAACGGCGCGAGATGGTGGAAAAGCAACTCCGTCGCCGCAGCATAAGCGACGCGCGACTGCTTGATGCCATGCTCAGCGTCCCGCGCCACGAATTTGTGCCGCCTGCTTTTCTGGGCATGGCTTATGACGACAGGCCGGTGCCCATCGGCGCATCGGAGACCATCTCCCAACCTTACATCGTGGCCGCTATGACGGAGGCGGCGCAGGTGGAGCCAGGTGACAGGGCACTGGAAGTCGGAACAGGAACAGGATACCAGGCAGCCATTCTGGCACACCTGGGAGCGAAGGTTTACACCATTGAGCGCAACTCCCGACACGTGGAGGCGGCACGCGCCCGCCTGGCGCGGTTAGGCTACACCGGCATCGAGGTGATATGGGCCGACGGCAGCAAGGGTTACCCGGCCGCTGCACCTTACCAAGTCATCCTGGTCACCGCCGCCGCACCCGAAGTTCCCCAAAAGCTCCTCGACCAACTCGACGAAGGCGGCCGGATGGTCATCCCCGTCGGAAATCGTTTTCAGCAGAGCCTGCACCTGATTCTGAAGCAGAAAGGCGAAACCCTCACCCAAGTCCTCGACGCCTGCCAGTTTGTCCCTCTTGTGGGGGAATACGGTTGGCGGGAAGGGACTGGGTGAGCTCGGTCCGTCCTAGTTTTTGGCCTTGCCTTGACTGGCCACGGCCTCCATCGCCTGCTTTACCCGCTCCGGATCGCCCAAGTAGTTGTTGCCCAGGGGCCGCAGATCGTCATCCAATTCGTAAACCAGCGGCATGCCGGTGGGTATGTTCAGCTCGACAATGTCAGCGTCAGGAACGTTATCAAGATACTTAACGAGCGCGCGCAAGCTGTTGCCGTGCGCCGTAATGAGCACCCGCTTGCCAGACCGAACCGGCGGCGCAATCAGTTGGTGCCAGCATGGGAGGAAACGCGCCACCGTATCCTTCAAGCACTCCGCGAGCGGTAGCTGCCGTTGGGCGAGACACCGGTAACGCGGATCGTTGCCCGGAAAGCGGGGGTCAGTCGGTTCGAGCGCCGGGGGCTGGATGTCGTAGCTGCGCCGCCACACCTTCACCTGCTGCTCGCCGTATTTCGCCGCGGTCTGTGCCTTGTTCAAGCCTTGCAGTGCCCCATAGTGCCGCTCATTCAGGCGCCAGTCGCGTATGACCGGAATCCACATCAAGTCCATCTCGTCGAGTGCGATCCACAGCGTCCGAATGGCGCGCTTCAGGACCGAAGTAAAGGCAAGATCGAAGGTGTATCCCTGCTCTTTAAGTACCCGTCCGGCTTCCTGAGCCTCCTCCTTTCCCTTCTCGGAGAGGTCTACGTCGGTCCAGCCGGTAAATAGATTCTCTTTGTTCCAAACGCTTTCCCCGTGTCTCAGCAAGACCAATTTGTACATGCTCGTCACCCCTGAGAATCATCAGTAGCCCTTCTGCCTCGCACAAAAGTCACAGCAACCATATTCTATACCCAACGACCCAAGTGATTCCGCACTTGGGTCCTGAAAGGGCCGCGCGCGGACGGAAGATGCGCGCACTGGACTGCGGTAGCATGCTACGCTTTTCGCTCAGGCAGCTTGCTGGTGGTTGAGCGGTGTACCTTATTACCTTGAGGAGCGAGGCAGCGAACAAGCTCGCGGGCTGAAAGCGGCAGCTGCGCTGCCCGCACTGTGCGCCTGAGAGCGCACTTGGCTGGAGAGGTGAACGTCCTCATCCAGGTTGAAGGTAAACCTGTAACCGACTGCAACTGCGTCGTCGCGAGACGGGGTGGACAACAGCAGGAGGTGAACGACCAGTCCGGAAGAAGCCTTCCTATTGAGGGAGGAAACTGATCTTGATTCGGCCGGCGTGAGGTGGCGAACCTGCAGTGCAGTTTCGTTTACAGCCTTGTTGTTGCCTTCGGGTCGGGTCAACAGTTAGCATCCTTCTGACGATCTAATTACGATGGCCAACGGCACTGAACTTCAGCTCTCGCGCACTCTGGAAGAACGTCTGGCCCGCCGCAGGGCGGTTGAAACCGCCATCGGCACGGGCCAGCAGAGGGACGCGCACCGTGACGCCCTTCTGCTTCGTGACCACATCACCGAGCCGATCCTGCGCCGAGCATTGCACATTATGGGGCTCTACTCCCGTGGAGTTCGGAACGCCCTCGAGCCGACCATCCGGCATGTGCTGTTCGAATTTGAAAATCTTCCGGAGAGCTTCCATGGCTTCCGAATATTGCACTTAGCGGACCTGCACATCGACGGCGTGGACGGACTTGCTGAAATCGTGGCGGATCGCGTGGCCGCCGTTCCCGTTGATCTGTGCGTGATGACAGGAGACTATCGCTTCGCGATGGAGGGACCCTGCGATGCGGTTTATTCTCGGATGGCGACACTCCTATCCGGCGTCCGCGCTCGTCACGGCGTCCTCGCCGTCCTCGGCAATCACGACGAGTCCGACATAGCCGTCGAACTGGAAGCACTCGGCGTCCGGATGCTGATCAACGAAGCGGTCGACATCCCAAGGGAAGGCGAGCGCCTATGCGTGATCGGGGTGGACGATCCGCACCACTACGGTTGCGACGACCTGGATGGCGCAATGGAGTGCGTGCCGCCGGATGCCTTCAAGGTCATCCTCGCGCACTCCCCGGAGATGTTTGATGAGGCCGCAGCTGCCGAAATTCATCTTTACCTTTGCGGTCACACCCACGCCGGCCAGATTTGCCTGCCGGGCATCGGAGCCTTACTCATGAACGCGGATTGCCCCCGGGCCTACACTTATGGCCGCTGGCAACACGGTGGCATGCTGGGTTACACCAGCGCGGGCGTCGGTTGTTCGCTATTGCCAGTCCGCTATAACTGCCCGCCGGAAATAGCGCTGATCGAGCTAGCAAGAAAGTGATTTCGTCCACAGTCTTGCGTCCCAGCAGGATTCCATAACACCGCAACGGGCATTCAGCTAGATTTCACAAAGACCACGGCTGCCGCATTCACGCTGACAGTTTACCAGGCGGTAGGGTGGTTCGCTCGGCGGACAGGGCGGACAGGGCGGACAACGCGCGCTCGGGTTCCTGCCAACCGGCATGTAAGCGAATATAGGAATCTAGTGGTGTACTATCCTGTGCTCTTCATTCCGAATGCTACCCCGGCGACGGTAATTTGGAGCAGACGCAGCAGCCTGCGGTCGCCCCGTTCTCTCGCTCGGCTCCGCCGCCAGAGCTTGAGGAAACGAATTTGCAAATAATTCAACGGGTCGACGTAGGGGTTACGGAGGCTTATCGACTCCCTGAGCACCGGTTGACGGGCGAGTAGATGCGTTGTTTCGTTGATCTGCAGGACAGCGCGCCGGCTGCGCTGATATTCCTCCTCGATGTGGCTGAAGATGGCTTTGCCGGTCGAGGACGGACGCACCAGCGCCGCATATTGGCCGGCAAGGTAGAGGTCGGTCTTGGCCAGCGAGATTTCCGCGTTATCGACAAGAACGCCAAAGAAAGGCCAATGTTGATACATTTGGCGAAGCAGGACCAGTCCCTCGGCGCCGTGATCGTCCACGAACTTGTTGGCGGCGAAGCCCAAGCCGTACCATGCGGGCAGAAAGTGACGCGATTGGGTCCAGGCGAAAACCCAAGGGATAGCGCGGAGACTGGTGAGATCGTCCGTGCTCGATCGCCGGCTGGGTCTGGAGCCGAGTCGAATCCACTCGATGAGATCGATGGGCGTACCCTGACGAAAGTACCGGGTAAATTCCGGAGTCTGCTGGACGAGATGGCGATAGAACCGTCGGCTGCTAGTAGCCAGTTCCTCCGCATATCCCTCCCACTCGCGCCGACAGGCTGTCCGGAGTCGAGCGGGTTCGAGGAGGTGCGCATCTAAGACAGATGTAACTAGTAGTTCGATATTCCTTTCTGCGATGGCGGGATTCGAATACTTCAGCGAGACCACTTCGCCTTGTTCGGTAATGCGCAATCGTCCCCCAGGCGCCGCCATCGGCTGAGCATGAATGCTGCGATACGATTGGCCTCCGCCGCGATCGATGGTGCCATCTTTGCCGTGGAAGAGACTGAAGCGCACACCATGCCGCTCGGCCATGCGGCCCAAACGCTGCTGGGCGCGAAACAAGGCCCAGTTGGCCGCCACGTAGCCGCTGTCCTTCACCGAGTCGCTGTAGCCCAACATCACTTCCTGAAAGTTCCGGCGTGAGCGCAGCACTCGCTGGTAAAGACGATCAACGAGGAGTTGGCCAAGGATGGCAGGGGCAGCGTTGAGGTCATCGAAGGTTTCAAACAGCGGAATCACGTCGATTTTCGAGACAACGTTGCCGCGGCGCCATTCAACCAGCCCCACCTGCTTTCCCAGCAGTAGAACGTTCCAGATGTCAGCGGCGCTGCTGGTCATGCTCAGGATGAAGTGACGGGCAGCGGGTTCGCCATTGCGGTCTTGAACTCTTTTGAGCGTCCGAAGGTCTTCGAGGGCCCGTCCCGTTTCCCTGGAAAACGTTCCACGCATTGGAGGGCGCGCGAGCAGGCGCTTAATGGATCGGATGCGCGCGGGGCCCGGCTGGGCCGGGAGATCCGCCCGGGCCAGCAGTTCATCGGCTGCGGCGCGAGTAGCGGATGAATGCATGCGCCAGTCGAGGTTCGTCCCATGGAAGCCGAATACCTGGGCCGCTACCCGCAGTCGGCCCGGCCCTAGCCTTCCCACCCTCGGACTCGGGTGCTCTGCGAGCAGATCTTCAAGGTGCCGGCTGTCACGAACGAATTCCGCCGGAGTAGAGTACGCTCCCTTCGCTCTCCTTAACGTTTTCTCCAGCCTCCAGATCATCACGCGCAGCTTGCGCCGGTAAAGTTCGCCGGGCTGGTCGACACTCTGGAAAGCCCGCGTCGCGGGGAAGCGCTGCATATCGCGCTCCAGTTCCTGCCGGATTCTTCTTGCCAGGGCCGCGCGCTGGCAGGGGAAGGAAACCAGGCCCAGCAAGCGTTCGCAAACCTCGCGGTAGTAACGGAGGATGCTTCGTCGCACTTGCTCCGCCGCCTCCAGGCTTGTCCTCGGGGTGGTATTGGGATTGCCGTCGCGGTCGGTACCTACCCATGAGCCGAAACTCAGAAAAGGCGCAGGTTCACGCAGGCCCGGCGCGAAGCGAGCCATCTCATCGCGGAACCTGTCCCAAAACCTTCCCGCCAGGTCGTAGATGGTGCTTTCCAGGAAGAAGCGCGCGTTTTCGCTTTCCATCTGCGGTGTGACTTCACGCTCGCGCCCTTCTTCTGTGAGCCACAAAGCCTCGATCCAGGGGTCAAGCGCGCGTTCCGCGGCGGGACCGACGTCACCTTGGAGTTCTTCTAGCGTCCGTCCGATGCGCAGGATGTGGTTCACTACGCTCCGTCGCTTGGCCTCAGTGGGATGCGCCGTCAGCACCGGCTGGATGTGCATGGAAGCGAGCAGTTGCCCGAGCGCCGTGGGCCGCACGTGTTGGCGGCGCAGGAGGTTGAAAGTGTTGCGCAGGGACATAGGCGCCCCGTTTTCCTGCTGCTCGTATTCACGCAGCCGGCGCACTCGCTGCCGCTCTTCGCAGAGATTGACAAGGTGAAAGAACAAGCTGAAGGCGTGGGCAACGTCCGACGCCTCAGCCAGCCTTAGCCGGTTGACTTCGTCCTGATTTGCGTTTAGCAGTTCCGGAGTGGGGTTCTGGCGAATCTGCTTGGAGAGATTCCGCAGGTTCTCGATGGCGGCGAACACCTTCGGGCCGCACTGCTCTTGGACGATCGTTCCCAGGCGGGTGGTGAGCAATCGAACTTCGCGACGAAGAGTCTGGTCCATGATTGCGTCGAGCGTTCGCGGCTAGTGCCGTTCCACGGGCTGCGGAGCTATTATCTATGAACCCGGTCTGGCAGGTCGAGGTGCTGGGGCTGTCCGGCAGGACTTGATACCAGCCACAGTCGCGCGTTCGAGACCACAAAGGCCAGCCCTTCGAGGCGTTGGCCCGCCTCGGGTCATGCCGCGTCCTCGAATGTCACGACGCTGCGTTGCCAAGTGCGACAGTTGCGGCCTGAATCTCTCCGGGTTTGGTATCGTGCTTCGGGTTCAACATCCGCCGGACAACGGTTTCGCTTATCGTCGGATGTAGGCTTAGCCTTCTTCATTCAGAATGCGCGCCCGATTCTATACCTACAATCCATCATGCTCCAATCTGACACGTTGGTGGAAAAAGGCACCTGTCATGCTGAGTGTAGCGAGGCATCTGCTGTTTCTTGTTGAAAGCGAACAACAGCAGATCCTTCGCTTCGCTCCGTCGAAAGTGGCGCGAAGACCATTTGTTTTCAACACGGCTATCGACCGCGACTTTCATGGCCATTGGTGGGCCGAACGCCCATGTAACACTCGGGATGACATCGTCTAGGTATTTTTCACCAGCCTGCTAAACTACGCCTTCTTCGTGCCGAGGTTCTTGACCCGCCTGGGTTTACGCTGGTACAGCCAGAGCAGCCTGCAGCGCCTCACGCAGGGCTTCCGCAGTTGGCTCGACGCGCAGTCGCTGGCGGGGTTCTTCGGCGGTGGAACGGTGTCGCATGATGTATTCGGTGTCTTTTAGCTGATTTCCGGTGAGTACGCAGACCACATCGGCGTGCCGCTCGATTTTCCCAGCGCGTACGAGCTTCCGCACCCCGGCCACCGTCGCGGCGGACGCTGGCTCACAACCCACTCCATCCTCCGCTAGTATTCGTTTGGCCTCGAAAATCTCCTCGTCTGTCACCGACTCGCAGAATCCTCGCGACCATTCCAGTACCCGCTTGGCCTTCTTCCAGTTCGCCGGATGGCCGATGCGGATAGCAGTGGCTTCAGTCTCAGGCGTACACACCGGGATGAGCGTGGATGAGTCGGCCTCCAATGTGCGATAAAACGGGTTGGCGCCTGCAGCTTGAATCACCAGAACACGGGACACCTTTTCGATGAACCCTAGTTCCTTCAGCTCGCGCAATCCCTTGCCAATGGCCGACGCGTTGCCCAGGTTCCCCCCCGGCACCACCATATAGTCGGGGGGGCGCCAGGCGCGTTGTTCCATGAGTTCGGCAACAATGGTCTTCTGACCCTCAATGCGAAAGGGATTTACAGAGTTCACCAGATAAAGTCCAAGTTCGGGCGCAATCTCCCGCAAGAGGCGGAAAGCCTCGTCAAAGGTGTCGCCGACTTCGACCACCAGGGCGCCAAAGTCCAGCGCCTGGGCAAGCTTGGCAGCGGAAATCTGCCGAT
>Ga0306920_100009033_pt1 | contig 13287 bp, 13 predicted proteins | sample flu12Cox44000170_FD_204666 | JGI IMG/M metagenome (GOLD analysis project Ga0306920, IMG submission 204666) | Lab enrichment of tropical soil microbial communities from Luquillo Experimental Forest, Puerto Rico - flux4day.12C.oxic.44.000.170 (v2)... | ecosystem: Environmental > Terrestrial >... | reverse complement strand
CCAGGATGTCCTGCAGGTAGATGACCAGCCAGAGCAGCACGGCGTAGAGCGAGCCGTTCATCGCGAAGGCCGCGATCGAACCGCCCGCGAACGTCGGCACGCGCAGCAGCGACAGGTCGAACATAGGATGCGCGACGCGGCGCTCGGCCGCGATGAACCCGGCCAGTGCCACGGCCGCGATCGCCAGGCAGGCGATGACGCCAGCGTCGGACCAGCCGTTGTCGCCGGCCCGGATGAGACCGTAGATCAGGCTCACCAGCCCGGTGGTCAGCAGCGCGAACCCGGCCCAGTCCGGCGGCGTGGGGTGCGGCGACTTCGATTCCTCCACCTTCCAGGCGGTCAGCGCGACGGCGAGGACGCCGATGGGCACGTTGACCAGGAAGATCCCGCGCCAGCTCCAGTTGGTGGTGATCACCCCGCCGAGCACCGGGCCGAGGGCCGTGGAGACGCCGATGACCCCGCCCCACACCCCGAACGCCACGCCGCGGTCCCGGCCGCGGAAGCTGTTCCCGAGTAGCGCCAGCGAGGTGGCGAACATCATCGCTCCGCCGACGCCCTGACCGCTCCTCGACAGGATCAGCATCAGCGGATCCCGGGCCAGCCCGCACAGCAGCGATCCGAAGGTGAAGATGACCAGGCCCGTCTGGAACAGCAGCTTGCGGCCGTACCGGTCGGCCAGCACGCCGGAAGTCAGCAGCAGCGACGCGAGGGTCAGGGCGTAGGCGTCGAGCACCCACTGCACGTCGGTGAAGCTGGCGTGCAGCCCGTCCTGGATGGCGGGCTGGGCTACGACGACGATGGTGACGTCGAGCAGCAGCATGAACATCCCCGCGCAGACCGCGAGCAGGGTCCACCACTTCTTGTCCATTTGATTCCCTCCGAGGTCTGGCGCCTTCCCCGGGGCGCCGCACTTCATGCTGCGTGATCCGGCCGTTATGAATCCACGGTCAAGGCGAATTGTGCCGGATCTCGACTCCAGTTAGGCTGATTCGCGTGGAAGTCACGCAGCTAGACCCGATCGACCAGCAGATTGTCCACATCCTGACGATCGAGCCGAGAGCGTCGTTCCGGACCGTGGCCGACGTCGCGGGAATCTCGGACCAGACCGCCGCCCGGCGTTACCGCAGGCTGGCGGAGTCGGCCGGGCTGCGGGTCCTCGGCGTACCCGACGGCTCCCGGCTCGGCTGGACCGACTGGTTCCTCCGGCTGCAGACCACTCCCGGTGGCGCCGACTCGATCGCCGAGGCCCTGGCGCGCCGCCCCGACACCAGGTGGGTACATCTCGCCTCGGGCGGCACCGAGGTCATCTGCACGCTCGAGGCCCGCAGTCCCGAGCAGCGTGACGCGCTGTTCCTGCGCGGCCTGCCCGGCAGCCGCCGCGTCGTGCAGATCTCCGCGCACTCGATCCTGCACGACTTCACCCCCGGCCCATGGCGCGAGGCCACCCGCGCGCTGTCCCCGGCCCAGCTCGCGAAGCTGCCGCGCCGTGTCGGCCCGGAGCCGTCGACCCCCGGCTCCCTGCTACCTGAGGACGAGCCGCTGTTGCAGGAACTGGCCCGTGACGGCCGGGCCAGCACCGCCGCGCTCGCCGCCGCCATCCACTGGCACGAGTCCACGGTGCGGCGCAGGATCGACGAACTCCGCCGGTCCGGCCTGCTGTTCTTCGAGGTCGACATCGACAACCGGGTTCTCGGCCTGAACGAGCACGCCATGCTCTGGCTCTCGGTGGAGCCGGCCCGGCTCGAGGAAACGGGAAGCGCCCTGGCCACGCACCCCGAGATCCCGTTCGCCGCCGCCACGACCGGGCCGACGAACCTGGTCGCCAGCGCCGTCTTCCGCGACACGCGGCACCTCTACACGTACCTGACCGGCGAGCTGGCCGCCTTGCCCGGCGTGAGCTCGGTGCAGACGGCGCCGATCATCCGGACCCTCAAGCGCACCGGCTCAGTCCCTTAGCCCAGTCCGCTAGCAGGGTGCCGCGCAAAGCCGAACGCCGAGAGCGTCCCCCCCAAATGGCTAAGCTCCCGGCGTTCCGCTCGTCCCGCGTGGCCTCCCGAAGGTAAGAGTCGGCAGCGCCCCGTACGCCAACACTTTTCCCGGAAATTTTCCGGCCAGCCAGAAGCCCGGATCTCAAGACCACCGGTCGAGGTAGTCCAGCAGCTCGGCCAGCCGGGTGATGGTCGCGTCCGGCTCGGCGGCCTCGTACCCGGGAACGTCGGAGTTCATGATGAGCACGGCGCGCATGCCGGCCCTCTTGGCGCCGTGGATGTCGTCGTAGGGGCGGTCGCCGACGAACACGCACGCAGCCGGGTCGGTCTCGCCGACTGCCATCATGGCCGCGCGGAACGCCTCCAGGTGCGGCTTGACCCAGTCGATCTCGCTGGTGTAGACCGCGCCGTCGATCAGCTCGAGGACCTCGTCCCTGACGAAGATCTGCTCGTGGGCACTGCGCGGCCACATCGTGTTGGACAGGACGCCCACCTTGATGCCGCGCCTGCGCAGCTCGCGCAGCAGCGGCAGCACGTCCGGGTCGGTGAGGGTGTGCGGAATCCACGCCTCGAAGTAGCTGGCCAGGAAGTCATCCGACACGGCGACCCCGGCCCGCTCGAAGATGCGATGCAAGGTCGAGCTCTGGTGCGACCGTTCGCCCTCCCGCCACAGCTCGAGCTCGGCGGCCCGGACCGCCGCGGCCTTCTCCGCCGCCTCCTGCGCCGGGTAGTGCCGCGCGCACACCGCGAGCCAGAGCTCACCCAGGTCGATGCTGTGCCACGGGGTGAGCGTCCCGCCCCAGTCGAAGATCACCGCCCTCACCGCCATGCCCCGCATCCTACGCACCCCCTCCGTCATCCTTATTCTTGACAAAAACGATCATTTAGATGGACTATTGCACGGTGTCCTCAGGAGATGCCGCGACCGAGAACCGGCTGCTCTACCGGTCGTGGCCGCCGGACCGGCTCGATGCCGGGCCCGGCCGCTCCTGGGATGAGCAAGTGCCCCCGCCGGGCCGGGACGCCACCCTGCTCGCCGTGGTGCCGATTCCCGGCACCCGGACGTCCCTGGCCATCGTGGGTTACGCGATCACCACGTCGGCGGTCGGCCCGGCCGGTAGTCGTGCCGAGCCGGATCCCGCGCTTCTCCTGGATCACGCGCAGCGGCGCGTCTGGATCGACGGGCGCGAGATCCTGCTCACCTTCCAGGAATTCGAGCTGCTGGCGTTCCTCGTCGCCCACCCCGGCTCGGTGTTCACCCGGGCCGAACTGGTCGAGCGGGTGTGGCACCGCACCCTCGCCCCGGACGGCCGTCCGGTGGCGCAGGACAGCCGCACCGTCGACGTGCACGTGAGCCGGGTCCGCCGCAAGCTCGGCCCGCGTCACGGTCCGTGCCTGGTCACCGAGTACCGCGTCGGCTACCGGTACCGTCCGGGCCCGGCGTGACGTAACGCACGAAGCCGCGGAATACCCCGTGTGGCACACTGGCTTATAGCAGTAGAGCGTGCTCCGGGGTCGGTGAAACTCCGAGCCGGCGGTGAAAGTCCGCGACCCGTCCGCAGCCAGCGGGCGGTTGACCCGGTGAAATTCCGGGACCGACGGTGAAAGTCCGGATGGGAGGCAGCACGCAGGCGGTCGGGTCAGCCCCGGCCGTACGCTGAGCGCGTACCCGCGCGATTCCCGGAGCCGAACATGAACTGGCTTCGAGGAGGCGAGCGCGGATGTTCACCGGGATCGTGGCAGAGCTCGGCGAGGTGGCCGGAGTCGAGCACCACGGCGACGCGGCCAGGCTCGCCATCCGGGGTTCCACCGAAGGCGTCGCCCTTGGTGAATCGATCGCCGTCAACGGCGTGTGCCTGACCGTCACCGGGATCCTGGGCGGCACCTTCACCGCGGACGTGATGGGGGAGACCCTCAACCGGTCCGGCCTGGGCGCGCTGACTCCCGGGACGCCGGTCAACCTGGAACGCTCGGCCCGTCTCGCCGATCGCATCGGCGGTCATCTGGTGCAGGGGCATGTGGACGCCACCGCCACGATCATCTCCCGGACGCCTGCCGAACACTGGGACCAGGTGCGCATCAGCCTCCCGGGCGGGATCTCCCGGTACGTGGTGGAGAAAGGCTCGATCGCGGTGGACGGGATCAGCCTCACCGTCTCCGCACTCAGCCCACCTGGCAGCGCGGACGGATGGTTCGAGGTCGGCCTGATCCCGGAGACGCTCAAGCGCACCACGCTGGGGACCAGGAAGCCGGGTGAAATCGTGAACCTCGAGGTCGACGTCATCGCCAAGTACGTGGAAAGGCTCCTCGCTCAGGAGGGTGACAAGTGATTCAGCAGGTGCTCGACGACGTCGACCGTGCGATCAAGGACATCGCGGCGGGGCGCCCGGTGCTGGTGGTGGACGACGAGGACCGGGAGAACGAGGGCGACATCATCTTCGCCGCGAGCCAGGCCACTCCCGAGCTGCTCGCCTTCATGATCCGCTACACCAGCGGCGTGATCTGCATGCCCATGCACGAGGCCCAACTCGACCGTCTCAACCTCCCGCAGATGACCTCCCACAACACCGAACACCACCGCACCGCCTTCACGGTCAGCGTGGACGCCAGGGAAGGGGTCGGCACCGGCATCTCCGCCGCCGACCGCGCCACGACCATACGAAAGCTCGTCGACCCGGCCACCACCGCGGCCGACCTGGTGCGTCCCGGCCACGTGTTCCCGCTGCGCTACGCCGAGGGCGGCGTGCTGCGCCGTCCCGGGCACACCGAGGCCGCGGTCGACCTGGCCCGGCTGGCCGGGCTGCCGGAGGCGGGCGTGCTGGCCGAGGTGGTGAACGACGACGGCACCATGGCCCGGCTGCCCGAGTTGCGCGCGTTCGCGGACGCTCACGACCTCGCGCTGATCTCCATCGCGCAGCTGATCGAGTACCGCCGCCGCACCGAGCGCCAGCTCATCCGCCAGGCGCAGACCCGGATCCCGAACGCCTACGGCCAGTGGCAGGCGTTCGGCTACCGGCACGAGATCGACGGGACCGAGTACCTGGCCCTGGTGCTCGGCGACATGGCCGGCTCGGACGTGCTGACCAGGCTGCACTCGGAGTGCCTGACCGGCGACGTGTTCGGGTCGCTGCGCTGTGACTGCGGCGCGCAGCTGGACGCCGCGATGGCGGCCATCGCGGCCGAGGGCCGCGGGGTGGTGCTCTACCTGCGCGGGCACGAGGGCCGCGGCGTGGGGCTGCTGAGCAAACTGCAGGCCTACGAGCTGCAGGACGCCGGCGCCGACACGGTGGACGCCAACACCGAGCTCGGCCTGCCGGTGGACGCGCGCGAGTACTCGGCCGGCGCGCAGATGCTGGCCGACCTGGGCGTGCGCTCGGTGCGCCTGCTCACCAACAATCCGGCCAAGGTCACCGGCCTGGCCGGCTGCGGCGTGGACATCACCGCCCGGGTCCCGCTGGCCTCCGCCGTCACGCCGTTCAACCTCCGTTACTTGATCACCAAACGGGACCGCCTCGGGCATCAGATCAACGGTCTCGAAGATTCCGAACGGGCCGAGGCGCGTGCCCCGGCGCCGCTCAGAGTCGTCGGGTCGGAATCGGCGTGAGCGGCGCGGGCAGCCCGGGCGCCACGGCGGTGGACGCGTCCGGGCTCAGCCTGGCCATCGTGGCCACCCGCTGGCACCGGGAGATCACCGATGCGCTGGTGGCGCGCGGCACCGCGGCGGCTCTCGCGTGCGGCGTGCCCGATCCCCTCGTGATCCGGGTGACGGGTGCGATCGAACTGCCCGTGGTGGCCGCCGAACTGGCCTGTCACCACGACGCCGTGGCCTGCCTGGGGGTGGTCATCCGCGGCGGTACCCCGCACTTCGAGTACGTCTGCGACTCGGTGACGGCCGGCCTGACCCGGGCCGCGCTCGACGCCCGCACCCCGGTCGGGAACGGCGTGCTGACCTGTGACACGGTAGAGTCGGCTCTGGACCGGTGCGGACTGCCCGGCAGTCATGAGGACAAGGGATGGGAGGCCGTGGTGGCGGCGCTCGACACCGCGCTCGTACTGCGCTCCATCCGCTCCGCCTCCGCCGCGCCGCACCACTGACCACGTTCCGCCCTCGACGGGGAAATCACCCATGCTCTCACTCGTACTGCCCAAGGGCTCGCTCGAGCGCGCCACCCTCGAGCTCTTCGACGCGGCCGACCTGACCGTGCGCCGGTCCTCGGACCGGGACTACCACGCGTCGATCGATGACCCGCGGATCGACCGGGTCCGGTTCCTGCGCCCGCAGGAAATCCCGTCGTATATCGAGCGCGGGCTGTTCGACCTCGGTATCACCGGACGCGACTGGATCGCGGAGACCGAAGCCGACGTCGTCTCGCTCGGCGAGCTGCAGTACTCCAAGGCCACCTCGCAGCCGGTCCGGGTGGTGCTCGCGGTGCCCGACTCGGCGCCCTGGCGGTCCGCCGCCGACATGCCGGAAGGCGTCCGGATCTCCACCGAGTTCCCGTCGCTGACCAGGCGGTTCCTTGACACGCGCGGGGTCAAGGCGATGGTGATACCGTCGTACGGCGCGACCGAGGCCAAGGTGCCCGACATCGTGGACGCGATCGTGGACCTGACCGAGACCGGCTCGTCGCTGCGCAAGAACGGACTGCGGATCCTCGAGACGCTGCTGACCAGCTACACCGAGCTGATCGCGGCCGCGCCCGCATTCGCGGACACGGAGAAACGGGCGGCCATGGAGGACATCGCCCTGCTGCTGCGCGGCGCGATCCAGGCCCGCGGCAACGTCCTGCTCAAGCTCAACGTGGCCGCGGACCACCTGGCCGCGGTGACCGACATGCTGCCCGCGCTGTCCTCACCGACGATCACCACGCTGGCCCGCGGGAACATGAACGCGGTCGAGACCGTGGTCCCCAAGCGCGGCGTCAACACGCTGATACCGGCCCTGAAGGCGGCCGGGGCCCAGGACATCCTGGAGATCCCGATCTCCAAGATCGTCGAGTAGCCGTGAGCAGGCCCCCCTGGTACCGCCAGACCGCCCGGGTGCTGCCGGTGGACCCCGAGGGGCGGGTGCTGCTGCTGCACGGCTGGGACCCCCATCACCCCGAACGGCCCTACTGGTTCACCATCGGCGGCGCGGCCGACCCGGGGGAGTCGATGCGCGCCGCCGCCGTCCGCGAGCTGTACGAGGAGACCCGCATCTCGGTCGACCCCGCGCAGCTGGGGGAGCCCATCGCGCAGAACACGATCGAGTTCTCCTGGGGCGGCCGCCACATCGTGCAGGGCCAGGTGTTCTACGCGGTCCCGCTCGAGTCGGCCGAGGTCAGCCTCGACGGCCTGGATCTATGGGAGCGGGCCACCACCGACAAGTACGGCTGGCTCACGGCCGAAGACCTCGAAGCCGGCGAGCACCCCGCCCACTCCGAGCTCCCCGACCTGATCCGCGCCGCGGTGGCCAGCGTTCGCCGGGGATAGCGGCGGCTCCCCGGGGAATAGCCTGGGCAGGGCGGAGGGTTCCGTGGACATGGGTGAGTCCGCGTCGCGCGGAAGCGTGCGGGGACATGACAGCCGAGGTGACGCGAGTGCGTGACATCCTGAGCAGGATCACGAAGTGGTGGGAGGCCGGGGAGACGTTCGGCCTCGCCACGGTGGTGCGGACCTACCGCAGCGCGCCCCGTGATCCGGGCGCGGCGCTGGCGGTGGCGGCCGCATCCGACCATGAGGTCGTCGGCAGCGTGTCCGGCGGATGCGTCGAGGGTGCCGTCTATGAGCTTTCGCTGGACGTCTGCCAGACCGGGGATCCGGTTCTCGAGACCTACGGGGTGAGCGACGACGACGCGTTCGCGGTCGGGCTGACCTGCGGCGGGATCATCGACATCTTCGTCGAGCGGATCGACAGGACCCGGTTCCCCGAACTGGGCGAGATCGCCGCGGCGGTCGAGCGCGGCGAGCCGGTCGCGGTCGCGACGGTGATCTCCGGCCCGGGCCAGATCGGCGCGCGCCGGGTGATCTGGGCCAGCGAGAGTGCCCACCCGGAGGGCTGGCACGCCGGGGCGTCCGGCACGCTGGGGTCGGCGCGCCTCGACGCGGCGGTCGACGACGACGTACGCGGCATGCTGGCCCAGGGACTGACCGGTATCCGCAGGTACGGCGAGCACGGCGAGCGGCGCGGTGACGAGCTGAGCGTATTCGTGAACTCGTTCGCCCCCGCGCCGCGGATGCTGGTGTTCGGGGCCATCGACTTCGCCGCCGCCGTGGCGAGGGTCGGCAAGTTCCTCGGCTATCACGTCACCGTGTGCGACGCCAGGAAGGTGTTCGCCACCGCGTCGCGGTTCCCCGACGCCGACGAGGTGGTGGTCGACTGGCCGCACCGCTTCCTGGCCGCCACCGACGTGGACGCCAGGACCGTCATCTGCGTGCTCACTCACGACCCGAAGTTCGACGTGCCGCTGCTCGAGGTGGCGCTGCGCACTCCGGCCGGGTACATCGGCGCGATGGGCAGCAGGCGCACGCACGACGACCGGCTCGCCCGGCTGCGCGAGGCCGGGCTGACCGAGGACGAGCTGGCCCGGCTGCGCTCGCCGATCGGGCTTGACCTCGGGGCCAGGACGCCGGAGGAGACCGCGGTGTCGATCGCCGCCGAGCTGATCCAGCTCCGCTGGGGCGGCACCGGCCACCCGCTGACCACCACCGAGGGCCGCATCCACCACCAGTTCGCCGGCTGAGGCTTATCGCAACGCAAATTGCCCTCGCGCACTCAGCGCTTCCGGCCAACGCCCCCGCGCAGCGACCTGGGCTGCCCGGCCGGGGGAATGCCCGGTTCTGGCCGCCATTGGTTGATCCACACCAGACCCGGCTCGATCAGGTCGAATCCGTCGAAGAAACGCTGGATGTCCGGCAGCGACCGGACGTGCAGCTGTGCCGAAGCCCGCCGGTAGACGCTGGTCACGCCGCCGACGAGGTCGTCGGGGTCATCTTCGGCGGTGCCGGTGGTGCCGTGGCTGACGGCCAGGTAGCTGCCCGCCGCCACGTGGTCGCGGTACTCGGCGATGATCCGGTGCGGTTTCTGCTCGTCGGGGACGAAGTGCAGGACGCTCGCGCACACCACCGCTACCGGCTGGGCGAGGTCGAGCAGGCCGAGCACGTCCGGATGCCGCAGCACCTCGGGCGGATCGCGCAGGTCGGCGTGCACCATGGCGACCTGGTCGCCGTGCGCGAGCAGCGCCTGGCCGTGCGACCACACCACCGGATCGTTGTCGATATAGGCCACGCGGGCGTCCGGCGCGATCCGCTGGGCCATCTCGTGCACGTTGGTCTGGGTGGGCAGGCCGCCACCGAGGTCGAGGAACTGGCGGATGCCCGCCTCGCCCGCCAGGTAGCGGACCACGCGGCCGATGAAGGAGCGGTTGTCACGGACGATTCCCGCCATGTCCGGCGTCACCGCGAGCAGCTGCCTGGCCGCCTCCCGATCGGCGGCGAAGTTGTCCTTGCCGCCGAGCAGGTAGTCATAGATCCGGGCGACGTTCGGCCGGGTGCTGTCGATCCCGTTCGGCGGCGGGTTCCGTTTCGTCATCTTCACCTGGTCATTCCTGGTCCGTGATGGATGCTACCAAGCTGAACGCATACGCTTGGGGATGGTGTTCGCGCGAGTTGCGGGGGTGTTGCTGGCCGCGGGGCAGGGCTCCCGGTTCGGCCGGCCGAAGGCGCTCGTCGAGCTGGACGGTCAGACCCTCGCCGAGCGCGGCGTCAGCCTGCTCCAGGCCGGCGGCGCGGACCCGGTCCTCATCGTCACCGGCGCCGCCCAGGTCGAACTGGGCCCGGCATCCAAGGTCCGTACGGTCCGCAACGGGGAATGGCGCACCGGCATGGGATCATCGCTGCGTGCCGCCCTCCGCGCCCTGGCCGATCCGGACGTGGGCCCGGAGGTGGGCCCGGAAGTGGGCGCAGCGGTCGTGGCGCTGGCCGACCAGCCGCTGGTGGGCGCGACGGCGGTCCGCCGCCTGATCGCCGCGTACCAGGCCGGCGCCACCGTGGCGGTCGCCGCCTACGACGGCAAGCCGCGCAATCCGGTACTGCTGGCCCGCGAGCACTGGCCCGAGGTCATCGCGATGGCCACCGGCGACCAGGGCGCCCGGGCGTTCCTGCGCGCCCGCCCGGATCTCGTCACGCTGGTCGAGTGCGGCGACACAGGGCGTCCCGACGACATCGACACGCCTGCCGACCTCGAGCGCATCGCGGTCAGCTGGCCTGGATCCCCCAGTTGCGGGTAACCGTCTCGCCCGGTTCGAGGACGAGCAGGTCATCGGCGGTCACGAAGGCGTTCGGCGGGCAGGTCATGGGCTCGATCGCCACCGCCTTGCGGCGCATGTCCGGCCGCAGCGGATCGCCGGTGAAGACCTGCAGCCAGCGGTAGCCTTCGTCCGCCCACAGGCCCACCCGCCGGCCGCCCCCCGGCGCCTCGCCGCCGGCGTCCAGGTATGCCCAGGCGCGGCCGTCGCCGCCGCGGCTCAGCTCGGTGAGCGCGTGGTCCAGGCGGGTGGTGCCGATCACGCGCGGCTTGCGGAAGTCGTACACGGTGCCGTCGACGGGTTCCGGGGACCCCGACGGGATGCCGCGATCGTCCATCGGCAGCCACGAGTCCGCGGGCAGGGTCAGCTCGCAGCCGTCGACCGAGGCGGTCCGGACGGTCAGGTACGGATGCGAGCCGGTGCCGTAGGGCGCGGCGTGGCTCCCGCGGTTGCGCGCGGCCACGGTCACCCGCAGCCCGGTCGCGGGATCCAGGGCGTATTCGGCCTCGATCTCCAGGCCGAACGGATATCCCTGCTGGCCGTGCGGGGCGCTGCGCAGCCGCACCGCGCTGGTGTCCTGCCGGACCGCGGTCCACGCCGTCCAGCGGGTCAGCCCGTGGATGGCGTTGCCCCGGCCGGGCTCGGTGAGGGCCAGCTGGTACTCGGTGCCGCCGAAGACGTACCGCCCGCCGTCGATCCGGTTCGGCCAGGGAGTCAGCAGCTGCCCCGCGCCGGCCGGCGGCAGCTCGTCGGCCGCGTAGCCCACGATCAGGGGCTGGCCGCGGAAGGTCAGCTCGCGCAGCCCGGCGCCGAGTTCGGTCACCGTGGCGCGGTATCGTCCGGCCTCGATCTCGTACTGCACTCCGGTAAGCGGAACGATCACATGGCTCAGCTTACGGACAAAAGCAGCGCCGCGCGGCAGCCTGCCACCAGCCCCCGGGCGAGGTCGACGCCCTGGGGCGCCGCGAGCAGCCTGGACGCGGCCGGCTCGAGCGGCTCCTGGCCCGCCATCCCGAGCAGCACCGCGGATACCTCGGCCGCCGCCTGGCCCTTGGCCGCGCAATGCAGCAGCGACGCCGCCAGCGTGGTCGTCCGCTGCGCCGCGTCGCAGGTCACCGACGCGCTGAGCCAGTTCGCCAGCCATACCGCCCGGGTCCCGCCGGAGATGGCCCCGCCCAGCAGCCGGAGCGCGAGCAGTACGCCGCTGACCACGCTGTCGCCGCTCGGCACCAGGCCGGGACCGAGGCCCACCAGGTGCTCGGCCGCCTCGACGGCGCCGGCCAGGTCGCCGCTCGCGCAGCACGCCGCGAGCTGGCCCGGGCCGTCGTGGCCCGCCAGCCCCGGAGCGTGCTCGGCCGCCGCGTAGAGCCTGGCCAGCACCCCCGAGCCGTGGTCGAGCCTGGCCCGGGACAGCGGCCCGAACACCGGCGACGGATCCCACCAGCGGACGATCCTGATATCGAGGCCGCAGGCCAGCACCCGGCTCCCGCCCGCCCAGCACTCCGCCGGGCCCGCCGGGGGAGCGGACGGCGTGGTCTCCCATGGGCCGGTGATGATCGCGTTCGGCAGCCTGATCGCGTCCGGCGGCGACACCGCGATCACCCGCGGTTCGGGCACGGCATCGGCGAATTCCAGGTAGATGGCGTGTGGCAACGCCGCCAGGACCTTGCCGTGACGGCGGATGCCGCGCAGCAGATCCCGGGCCGCCAGGCTGGCCACCCCCGCGGTCACCGCGGGCTCGGCGCCTTGGTCAGCACCTGTCGGAGCAGCCACGTACGAAACAGTATGGGATTTATACGGTGCGAAATCCCCATTTTCACCCTGTGATAAGGAGGCCGACGGGGCTGCTTGGGGAGCGGGGGACCGTCAGCCCCGCCGGCTAATTAACGATAACTGCACCGGGTGCCGGTTTGGGTAACTTCTTGCGCCGTAAGTACTTCGAAACGTTTTCTGCCGAGGTGGGCGAGGGCACGCCAGGTCCGCGCAACCCGTTGACGTGCCCGTTGGCCGTGCCGGGCCGCAGCCGCCCGCTGCGCACCGCCTCGGCCGCCAGGACGCCGAACAGGTAGAAGTAGGCCGCTTCCTCGTCCTCGAAGAAGCGAACGTCCAGCCGCGCGTCGTCGGTCCGGCCGAACACCTCGAAGCCGCCATCGGCCTTGACCAGGCACATAGCGCCCTGTACCTCCTCGTCGACCGCGTAAGCCGCGTGCGGGATGGCGGCCAGGCTGAGGAGTTCGGCGAAGACGGACTGGGGCACGCGGTCACGCCGTCCGGCGCGCCGCCCGGGCCCGGGACCCGGCCGCAGTTCCGTACGGGGATCCAGGGGATCCCGGGGGTCGGGCCTGGCTTGCACCCGCGGGTCGGTCCGCGGGTCCAGCGGCGGGCCGGACCAGGGGTCCGGCTGCGGCCCCGGCCAGGACTCGGCCTCGGGCGAGCCGTGCCAGGCCGCCACCCGGTGCGGGGTGCTCGACGACCGGTCGGGCCCGGGCTCCGCGAATTCGCTGGTCCCCGGCCGCGGCACCACCCGCAGCGGCCTGGTCCGCTCGGCGGCCGAGGACGGCGGCCCGCCGGCCGTCTGCGGCCCCGCGGTGTCGCGGGGCGGCGCTTCCGGTCGCGCCTGCGCCACCGGATCCCGGTTCGACGTCGGGAACAAGGCCGCGTCCAGCGGGTACTCCACTCGCTCCTCGGTCAGGCCGGTGACGTCCTGCCGGGCCACCACGACCTCGAAGACCTCGCGGTCGATCTCCCAGTAGCCGAGCTGCCTGGCCCGGGCGGAGTCGCGGCCCTGGTAGGCGATGTGCAGCCGGTCGCCGAGGTCGTCCAGGACCAGGCAGGGCTCGCCGCGGTACTCGCCGGTCAGGCGCGACTGCCACAGCGCGTCCAGGTCGGTGACGCTGACCTGCTTGCGCCAGTACCCGCCCGCGGCCGTGAAGCCGAGCTCGTCCGGCGGCGGGGCCGGCGAGAATAGCGTCGCCTCGCCGCCGTCGGGGCCGAGGCCAGCGTAGTAGGGGACG
>Ga0306920_100009032_pt1 | contig 13287 bp, 10 predicted proteins | sample flu12Cox44000170_FD_204666 | JGI IMG/M metagenome (GOLD analysis project Ga0306920, IMG submission 204666) | Lab enrichment of tropical soil microbial communities from Luquillo Experimental Forest, Puerto Rico - flux4day.12C.oxic.44.000.170 (v2)... | ecosystem: Environmental > Terrestrial >... | reverse complement strand
GACGAAGACTTTGCCGGCGACAATAGCTACCGTTACGTTCTTCGGTTGGCCTTCAATGTTGCGTGACTTGCGGTAGCGCATCCAGCCAATCTTGGGCAGCGAGATACGCCCATTGCTGCTGTCGACTTCGAATCCTTGCGGGATACGAAAGGAATCCTTGCGGCCCTTCTTGTGGAAGTCCGGAAAGTCGGCTCGCTTCTGGAAGAAGTTTGTATAGGCTCGCTCCAAGTCTTTCAAAGATTGCTGCAACGCTTGCGACGTCCACGGGTGCGCAGTCTTCCAACTTGGCAGCAAAGCGCACATGCCCGCATAACCGAGCCGCTTTTCTTTGTTTTCGTAGCGTTGCTTGTTCAATGCCAAGGCTTGGTTATAGACGAAACGGCACGAGCCGGCAAAGCGTCGCAGGTTGCGAAGCTGTTCGCCATTCGGCAGGGCTTCGAATTGGTAGCCTTGCACCCTCAGCACGGAATTATCGTAGTTGGTCCATGGCGAGACATTCAAGACATTTGCCACGGCAGACACTGCGTCTTCGCAATACACGTACACTTGGTCTTCATCACAAAGCATCGGCATCGAGTTTCGGGCTTGCTATTGGAAAAAGGCGTGCTCTAGTCGCCGTCTTACCTCGCTGCTAGTTGCGGGGTGCACCGATCAACATTCTGAGGCCTATATCCGACAACAGAAAACACCACTCTGAACGGGCTTATATCCCACCTAAAGGACCGGGGCTTTACGCCCGAACGGGTAAGCAACCTTGCGGGGCGCGTCAACGCGACAGAAGGACACCCGAAGAAAGAGTCCCCTCGGGCGGGTGAAAAGCAGATCCCTCACGCCGCAGAAACCGCAGGGATTCGGGATGACAGAACCGGGGCACCGCGGCCGAAGAGGGCCGCGTAGAGTCGCCCCCTCGATTAGATGACTGAGGTCGCGCGGTTGCTACTCGAGGAGGCTAGTGAATTGGACCAGGGGGTAGAGTTCGCGAAAGGTTTTCTCCAGTTCCTTGGGGAACGCGGCTTGCGACGCCGCGGCGGGCTTCATTTTCTTGCGGACGATCCACGCCTGGATTTTGTTCCAGGCTTCCGGATCGATGGGCCAGCCGTTATGTTTCGTCCATCCACCTTTTTCGGTCGTGTACCAGTAGCTTTCATATTTCCTGGCGAGGCGTTTTTTCTGCTGTGAGAGCCACCTCGGGTTGGACTGCACTCTCGGCTGCGCGACGAGCGCGATTGTGGAATCTTTTCGCTTTCCCCCAGTGTAGATGCGGAATCCCGCGGTGACCGTGTCGGCGGAGAAACCGGCGTAGAGCTGGCCGGTTTCGCGGTTGCCCGGCGCAGGGGTTTCAAACTTCAGGTACATCTGGGTTTTGTACGGCGTTTTGTCTTTTGCGAAGCGGATGTCACGGTTAATCCGGGAAAAGTTTGCGCCGGTTCGGCCGGTGACGTCGAAGCCGCCGTTCAGACCGAGGATCGCGGGAGCTAGTTGCTCGAGCAGGCGGCGAAGCGGTTGCACGACCGAGGACTGGTAGCGCGCGCGGTTGGCGTCCATCCAGGCTTTCCTGTTGTTCTTTCCGAGTTCGCGAAAGAAGCGGAAAGTTTCCTCGGGAATGATGGAATTTGCAGAAGGCATGACGTCACCTCGGGTCAGGCTGGCTGGCTTGGGCACAAGGTAAATGATACGTTGAGATCCTTCAGCCCGAAAGGCACGGAGATCAGGGTGACAAGCAAGAGCAGTATTTCTCAGAGGAGGGTCTGGATCGCGGGATGCACAGACCAGACCATTCCCATCGCGGGCCAATTGCACTATGCTTTTCGGGCGCCGGTCCGGAACTGGGCGCTCCAGAAAACTTTCTCATAAACAGGTGAAGCACGTGGACAGCAAACGACTCTTGCTTTGTGCACTATTTTTGATGCTTTTTGCCACAGACTTGCGGCTATTCGCCGACGACGAAAGCGAAACTCCCGCAAGAACCGACGCCTGGAAACCGGAAGATTTCGTGTACGTCGAGTCGTCGGGGGCGTTTCGTATTTCTCCCGACGCGCACTGGGTGGCCTGGGTCAAAACCGAAGGCAATAAGGAGAAAGACAAAAGGATTTCGAATCTTTTTCTGTCGAGCCTGACCGAGGACCGCGAGATTCAGCTTACGCGAGGAGCCGACGACGTTTTTGATTTCAGCTGGTCGCCGGACAGCGAGTGGATCGCGTTCATCAGCGACAGGAAAGCTCCGCAGCCGAAGCCGGACACCGACGCAAGCCAGATCTGGCTGATCAGCTCGTGGGGCGGCGAGCCTTACGTGTTGACGGAACTTCCTCGAGGGCCAAAGGGGGTGCAATGGCTTGACAAGGACACGCTCGTGTTCACCGCACCTGAAGATCCCAGCGCATACGAGCAGGCGCTGAAGAAGAAAAAAGACGATTCGGAGACCGTCGACGACGCAGCGCACGAGCCGCCTGTGCGGCTGTTCAAGATCGGCGTAAAAGAAAAGAAAATCACCCGGCTGACGAACAACCTCGACTGGATTCGCAACTGCTACATTTCGAAGGACGGGAAGTCGGTGGTGGCGATTCACCAGAGGAGCCTGCATTACACGTTTGACCAGAAGGTGCCGCCGGTATCGATTCTGCACAACCTTGGCGACGGCACTGAAAAACAGATATTTACCGATGGCCGCATACGTCCTTTTGGTTTTGAGTGGGTGCCGGATAGTTCGGGTTTTTACGCTTGGGCGCCTTACTCCAGCAGTCCGAAGTTCATTATGGCGTCGATCCTGCTGCTCTACTATTACGATGTTGCGAGCGGCAAGAGCGTTGAGGTTCCTTTGGACTGGGAGAATGGCATCGGCTCGGACCTGGCGGCGACACAAGATGGATTTGTCGCGGGACTGGCGGCGGGTCATCGATATGAGATGGCGCGGTACTTAAGAGAAAAATCGGGAATTGACTCCACCTGGAAGCACAGCAATCTCGAAGGCGAGCGCGTCAAGAATATTCAAAACTTCGCGGTATCGACCGATGGGAAGACCATCGTCTACCGGTCCTCGACAGCGAGCACCATTCCGCAGCTTTACCGCGCGCAGCTCGACGGCGACAGAGTGTCGGCGCCCGTGCAGCTTACGCATCTGAACGAGAATCTTGTGAAATCGCGAGTTTTCGCGAAGACCGAGGTTGTTCGCTGGAAGGGCTCGAATGACGAAGAAGTGGAGGGGATTCTCTATTATCCGACGAACTACGAGGCAGGCAGGAAGTATCCTCTGATTACAGCGATTCACGGCGGGCCGCATTCCGAGGACCTGGACCAATGGGGAGAAGGCACCGGTTATCCCATCAACTTGTATACACAACGCGGAGCGTTCGTGCTGCGTCCGAATTATCACGGAAGCGCGAATTACGGGTTGCAATGGGGCGAGTCAATCTGCTGCGGAAAGTACTACGACCTGGAGACACCGGACATCAACATGGGTGTGGACTACCTGGTCGGCAGGGGACTGGTGGACGCGGATCAAGTGGCAACGATGGGGTGGTCGAATGGTTCAATTCTTTCGACCAGCCTGATCACGACCTATCCGGCTCGATATAAAGTGGCGAGCGTGGGAGCGGGGGATGTGGAATGGATCAGCGACTGGGGAAATGTGATGTTTGGCGATTCGTTCGATTCGTATTACTTCGGCAAATCCCCGATGGAGGATCCGGATTTGTACGTGCGCAAGTCGCCATTCTTCAAGATGGATAAGGTGCAAGCGGCGGTGCTGATATTTCACGGGACGGCGGACACGAATGTGCCACCGGGGCAGAGCTGGTCGTATTTTCGAGTGCTGCAGTACTACGAGAAGGTGCCGGTAAAGTTTGTGGTGTTTCCTGGCGAGCCGCACGGACCGCGAAAGCTGACGCATCAAATGAGGAAGGTGGAAGAAGAAGCGGCGTGGTTCGACAAGTATTTCTTTAAGACCGCGCCGCCGGGGAATGAGGCAGTGAAGGCGGGCTCGCCGCTCGATGAGGCGCTGAAAGAGAAGAATGTGGCCCGCACCGGCGGCGACTATGGCACAAGCTATGCGGCGAAAGGCAAATCGGTGTTGATTCCGGAGGTTGTGAAGCGAGGCGAACTGGAGGTAGGGCGCTTTGAAGTGACGAGGGCGCAATTTGCCGCGTTCGACAAGAGCTATAAAGTGGAGGCCGGCACGGAGAACTACCCGGCGAATGGCGTGAGCCTTGAGCAGGCAAAAGCCTACGCCGAATGGCTTTCGCAGCTGACCGGGCAGACGTGGCGGGTACCGACCGAAAATGAGCTGGCGGTGAAGTATGACAGGAAAGACGGCGAGAACACCCTGGATTACTGGGCCGGCTACCCGCTGAATCCAGACGACGCGAAGCGGCTGCGGGAGAAAGTGAAGGAACTGAACGGCCGAGCGCCGCTGCTGAAGCCGGTGGGGAGTTTCGCGGGACAAGGCCAGGAGAAGGAAGAACCGGTGTTCGATGTCGGCGGGAACGCGGCTGAGTGGGTTTTGACGGCAGATGGCAAAGGCAAAGCGGTTGGCGGGAGCGCGGATTGTCCGGTAGATGCACGGTCCAGTTGCACGCCGGAGGCAGCGTACATTGGATTCCGCGTGGTGCGCGGAGCAGCAAAAGCGAAAACATCTCAGACGCCGGCGGCAGCAAAGGGTGCTGCGAGCAAGGACTGAGATGATGCTGCGCTTCGGAAGATTCTGGCGTGCGGGAGGCGTCGCGCTTATATTGCTTTGGCTCGCGCCAGGTGCGGCTCCGGCTGCCGCCGACCTGACCAAGGACGATATCGATTTCCGCAAAAATGTGTACGCGGACAAGGACGGGCATCGCTTGCCGTACCGGCTCTTTGTGCCGCTGGGCTACGACGCGAACAGGAAATACCCGTTGCTGTTGTGGCTACATGGAGGCAAAGCCCGCGGATCCGACAATGTGAGACAACTCACGAACGAGAGTCAACTGGGCACGCATTACTGGATTTCGCGCGAGGTGCAGAGGGAATTTCCGGTGTTTGTGATGGCGCCACAGTGCCCCTCGGGCGAGGTCTGGGCTGAGCCGGAACTGAACCAGCCGGGGCCTTCGCTGAAGCTGACCATGGACGCGCTGGCGAAGGTGCGGAAAGAGTTTTCGATTGATCCCGACCGAATCTACGTGGCCGGTCAGTCCATGGGCGGTATGGGTGTTTGGTCGCTGCTGCAGGCCTATCCGGGAATGTGGGCCGCCGCGATGATCCTGGCGGCGTACGATAACTTCACGGACATTGGGGCGATTGCGCAGGTACCGCTGTGGGTTTTCCAGGGCGACCGGGACGATGCGGTTCCTGTGTCGATGGTACGCGACATGATGCAGCAATTGAAAAAGGCACATGCCAATCTGCGCTATACGGAGTACCACAGGGTCGATCACCAGGTTTGGAATAAAGCGTTTGCGGAACCCGGCCTAGTGCCGTGGCTCTCTTCACAAAGACGTGGCGCGGCGGGCGAAGGCCAAGTTGGCTCTAGCGGGAAGGCTCCCGTCCCGTAAAATTGAGAAATGAGTGAATCTGAATTCCAACCAACCGAGCGCACCCAAGTCAAGCGACTGCCGAAGCGAGGACACTACGACCGCGAAACGGTGTACGGAATTCTGGACTCGGCGTTTGTGTGCCACGTGGGATTCAGCGTCGGCGGGCAACCGTACGTCATCCCGACGAATTACGGGAGAACCGAGGACACAATATACGTGCATGGCAGCGCCGCGAGCCGGATGCTGAAGACGCTGAGCGGAGGTGTGCCGGTTTGCGTTACCGTGACGCACGTGGATGGTTTGGTGTTGGCGCGCTCGGCGTTTCATCATTCAGTGAACTACCGCTCGGTCGTCATTCTGGGCACTGCGCGGCTGGTCGAACAACCGGCAGAAAAAATGGAGGCGCTTCGCCTTTTCACGGAGCATGTGATGAAGGGGCGCTGGGACGACGTGCGGCAGCCTACGGAGCAGGAATTGAAGGCTACGACGGTGCTGGCGATACCGCTCGAGGAAGTTTCCGCGAAAGTGCGGACCGGCGGGCCGGTGGACGAAGAGGTCGATTATTCGCTGCCGGTATGGGCAGGGGTTTTGCCGCTGGAAACGGTCGCGAAAGAGCCGGTGCCCGATGCAATGCGCAAGAACGATCCTCCACTCCCGGACTACCTGAAGAACCACTTGCGATAAAAAATTCGAACCCGAAAGCGTATGCCTCGGGCTGAGGCTCGGGAAGGCTGCAGCATCGGGGCCGGGATCACAATGGGTAGTTTATAGTGCAGGACAGAAGCTGAAGCCTCAGGGTGCGTGCGAGGGAAGGCTCGCCCGAGAGGGTAATGGGCGCTGTGAGAAACGTCACTCTTCAATGTGATTTGCACTACAAAACCAAAGAAGGGGGACATCGCCGGCAGGCGTAACCCGTGGCAGATCAAGGCTAGACGGGCTTGGCGGAACCGATGCGCTCGGGTGGGGCGGGCCGGGCAAGGACGGCCATAGCGAGCAGCACGAATCCAAAGAGGATGCCAATGAAAGTGGCAGAAAAGGCGAAGACGCCGGCCGCCTGCATGTCGCTGCGCGCGATTCCGGAGACAGCGACCTTGATATGGGGATGGACCTCGTTCAACGCCGGGGCATCGCGGGTGAAACTGACGAGCAGGGTGTAGGGATGGCCGGCCTCACCGTGAAATTCGCCAATTTCGCGGGAAACGGTGTTGCCCGCAGGGGCACTATGTTGCTCGTCAGAAGAGCCACGGCGGAGCTCCCGGCCGTCTCGGGAGAGGATCCAATTTGCCGCGAGAACTGGTTGGAGGGAGCCGCAGGTTCGTGGGTCGCAATCGACTCCGAGAAGACAGCGCGCCTGATCGGGCGGGGTAGCAGCCTGTGCTTCGATCTGAATGAGGTAAAGGCCATCGAAGTTAAGAATGAAGTTCGACGCGACAGATTGGCCCGCAATCGGTGAAACAGGCTGATCGACCGGGACGAGATCGCGCGTGCGGTCCAAAGAGTCCAAGCTGCAGGGACAGAGATGCTGAGAGCGACAAGTCCGAGTCCGAATTTAGCTTTCAGTTGCATACGGCGGCCAGCAAGAGCGGCGGATGACGGTGTTAGGTTACATCCAGGCTTATTTCGCCCTTGAACCCGAAAACGCGGAAGCCAAACCTAGCGCGATGAGAGCGCCTCCGGACACGTTCCGCTGGGCCCGCCGCAGGCGCACATTCCGGCGCAAAAGCTCCGCGGCACTGCCGGCGGCCACAGCCCAGATCGAGTCGCTGCACCAACCCATCAAGGCAAACAAAACGCCCAGCTCAAAGATCTGCATGGTAGCGTGCCCACGGGATGGGTCCACAAACTGAGGCAGAAAGGCGAGGAAAAACAGGGCGGTCTTCGGGTTGAGCAGGTTGACCAGGACTCCCTGCCCAAAGAGGCGCACGAGACGCCGCTCGTCACTGGTCGCCTGGAGAAATTCTGCATCACCGCTTCGTAATGTTCGAATGCCGAGGTAAACCAAATAGGCGGCGCCGACATACTTGACGAATTGGAATGCCGCAGCCGACGAGGCCAACAGAGCAGAGAGACCGAGAGTAGCTGCGGCAACGTGAAACAGCGTCCCGACCACGATACCCATGGCTGAAACGAGCCCCGCCGACCGCCCATGCCCAATGCTGCGGCTAACGACGTAGGTGACTGCGGGACCGGGAATAATCAGAAGGATCGCAGCGCCACTCACAAACAGAATAAGAGATGAGTGGCTGATCAGCATAGTGATGGCGTTGCGGGAGAAGGGCTAGTGACAGGAACAGCCACCGCCGCAGCAGCCTCCACCCCCTGAAAAACCACCCGACGAGCTGGAGGTACCGCCGGAACCAGCCGTAGCAAAGACGGAGAGCTGAATCGTGGCTTTCTTGCTGGAGCATTTCGGGCAGGAAATCTCTTGCTGCTTGTTGATGACAATTTTTTCGAAGCGCTCGTTGCAATTCTCACAGATGTATTCGTAGATTGGCATGAAGCTTATTCCCTCGTGAAGACGAGTAATTATAGCATTCGACGAGCCAAGCCGGGGAATGCTGGCAGAGGCCCATCTTTCCAAGGGATTACCAAGATTGCCGGGCGGGGCGCAACACCCCACGAGCAGGGGCGCGGGCGGGCCTTTTTTGTGCCACAAGGCTTTTTTTATGGAGCGACGAACATGCCGAAATAGAAGCCAAGAAGGCCAAGACAAGAGAGGACGAGCGCAAGTCGGGTCCAGGACTTCGCAAGAATACAAAAAGGGACCGCGAACACAGCGGAAGCGAAGCCCGCCAGGGTTGCGATGCGGGTGGGCGATGGCGGATCGGGGCCGTGCCCGGGGAAACGGCGCCAATAAATGAAGGCAAAAGCTCCCAGGGCGATACTGAGCGTGACTGTAACGAGGGCGATCGAGGTGGCGTAGCGGCGCCAGCGGGGGATACTTATTGATTCGTGATTGCGGCTCCAAAGCCACCAGGCACAGGTACAGCTCAACGGTGGCAGGAAGAGAAGCGCAAAGTCGACAGCCCACTCCGCCCAAGTCATCGCTTGTCAGCCAAATCTAGCATAGCGCATCAAGCAGAAACGAAGAACCGACGGGGTAAGAACATACCGCCACGATGGGCAGAATTATGTCATATACCAGCCACCATTGATGCTGATCGTCTGCCCGGTCATGTAGTCGCTTTCGGCAAGCAAGACGGCAGCGCGAGCGACTTCTTCGGGGGCGCCAAAAAATCCGACGGGGATGCCATCCGGCGAAGCGTTCGGGTTGGAAGTGACCATGTCGGTTTCGATGAGGGCGGGAGCGATGGCGTTGACCCTGACGCCGGAGCGAGCAAGGAGCGAGGCGTAAGAATGTGTGAGGCCGATCAACCCGGCCTTGGAGGCGGCGTAATGGGGGCCAATCACGCCGCCGGTCTGGGCCGCGACAGAGGAAAGGTTGATGATGCGCCCCCAGCGGCGCTGGCGCATGCCAGGAAGGACGCGGGAAATCAGGAGGAAGGCGGATTTCAGGTTAACACGGAGTATCTCATCCCAGTCGGCTTCGGCGAGTTCTGGGAAGGGCTTGATTTGGGTGATGCCGGCATTGTTGACGAGGATGTCGACGGAGCCGAGTTCGTGCTCCACGGCTTCGAGAAGCTCGTCTACGTCTGCGGATAGTGAAACATCAGCTTGCAAGATGACGGCTGGACGACCCAAGTTGCGGATGATGGAGCGCACTTCTTCGGCAGCACCTTTTTGCGTGCGGTAGTTGATTGCAACGCTGGCCCCCGCTTCAGCCAGCGCAATAGCGACGGCGCGGCCGATACCGCGGCTGGCGCCGGTGACGAGGGCGACGCGTGGTTCAAGCTTGCCCACGGCGGAATTTCTCCAGGCGAAAGGATAGCGCAGAAAAGAGCGTCCCACCTCGGGAGGTGGCCGCACAAAAGCGTAAGAGTACCGGCCTGAAGGCACGATGCTACAGAAAAAAGAGCTGCGCACAGCAGGAAGCCTGACTCGGACAGGCAGGCAAGCGCCAAAAAGGGGACATCGGGCGCAGCGGTGCTGCGCCCCTACAGGAGAGCGTTAGTCGCCGGCGATGGCTTCGGCGGCTGCTTCCTTGGGCTTCGGTGCGGAAGCAGCATTACCGTTCGAATGACCGTTCCCGTTCGGGTGCCCGTTGCCATTCCCGGAGGCCGGGGCGATCGTGACGGGTTTACCGGCCTTGGCGAGGTTGGCCGGAACAGCCTTGGCGATGTCGTTGAGAGAGCCAATCTGCACAACGGCCGGCTGAGGCTTCTTGAGAACGAGCTCTTCGTAAATGGCACGAACCTTGGCCTGCTCTTCGAGGGCTTTCTTGCGTCGGATGCGGTTCTCTTCAGCCGCAGTCACCGGGATGTCGTGCTCGATGTGGCGGACGCGAGCGGCATCGGTTGCGTCGATCTTCAGCGAATGCTCGTAGCTGCTGAGGTTGACGTTCTTCCCCTTGGCGTAGATTTCGTGTTTGCCGTGGGTGCGGTACCATTCGGCGACAGTGGCGTTCTTGTGCATATTTTCGATGATCTGGCGCCAGCCGACACCGGTGTTGTAAGCGCAAAAGCTGATTTCGCCCTGTTGCGTGCCGTAGGGAATGATGCACATTTCGGTGCGGCGGAAGTCGTAGTTGAAAAGATCCTGGAACCACATCCCGGCGATGAACAGGAAGTTCCACGGGTCTTGCGTGCGGCGCCTTACTGTGTCGTCGAAGGTACGGTCCGGCGAGGTGCGGCCGTATTTGACCGAAGCACCCTTGGTGAGCGCCCAGGTCTTATCGAACTTCTTGAACATGTCGAAGAGCTTCAGGCCCTTCGGACTGCGGAACGGGTGATAGTTCTTGAGGAGCGCGAGAGCCATCATGAAATTGGAGAAGCTCTTGCCGCGCGAGGCGTCGGTGATGGCGGTGACGTCGCGAGTCAGGCTCTGGGCATCGAGGAAACGGGGAACAGGAGCCCATTCCTTGGTTTGCTTGTTGATCATGATCGCGGTGCCAACGCCGCAATTCGGGTGGCAACCGCAGGAGAGCGAACCCCACTGCGATTCGTTGCCCTTGACCATGTCCGCAAAGCCCGCGAAGGTGCTGATGAAAGAGATGGGGAACCAGTCGCGCGTCGGCTCGATCTTGCCGACCTGCTGGCTGACGTCTTTCGCGAGGTGCGAAAGCGTGTAACGCTGGCGGAGGCGCCGTTCCGGAGTGATGTCTTCGTCGCGGCCTGTGAAAGAAACAGGCTGGAAGCTGACGAAGGAGATTTTCCTGGGATTCTCCATCGCGAATTTCACCACCGAGCCGACCTGATCGTTGTTCACGTTGTTCACGATCGTGACCACGAGAACGATCTCGATGCCGGCTTCGTGCATGTTTTCAATGGCCCGCAGCTTGACGTCAAATAGGTTGCCAATCTGTCGATGGCTGTTGGCGTCGTTGCCGATGCCGTCGAACTGCAGGTAGGCATAGCGCAGGCCGGCTTCGAAAGCCTTGCGGCAGAATTCCTTGCTCTTGGCGAACTCGATTCCGTTGGTGGCAGCCTGCACGGAGTTGTAACCGACCTTGCGGGCATAGGCGATGGCATCGAAGAAGAACGGACTCATCGTGGGCTCGCCGCCGCTGAACTGCACGGACATCTGGCGGCGCGGCTTGATCTTGACGGCGTTGTCGAGAATTTCCTTAATTTCGTCCCATGAAAGCTCATGGACATAGCCAACCTGGTTGGCGTCCATGAAGCAGGGGTCGCACATCATGTTGCAGCGGTTAGTGAGGTCCACGGTGAGGACAGAGCCGCGGCCGTATCGCACGTTGGAAGAGCCAACCTTGTGTAGACCTTCATCGTTGTGCGCCGGGATATCGCGGCCGGGGAACTGCTTTTCAATCCACTTCAGGAAGTCGGCGTCGACCGCCATCATGTCTTCGTAGTGGCCGTGCAGGGGGCACTCTTTGACCATCCAGATCTGCCCATCGCGCTCCACGATCTGGGCCTTGATTTCGCCGACCTTCTCGTGCATGAGATCGCGCCAGTCTTTCTTGCCGGAGATGATGGCTTGGCGAGCTTCTTTGACGCAGGCGGGACAGAGCGAGTCTGTCTGCCGGGGAAAGCCGAGAGTGGGTTTGGTCTTTTCCCAGGACTTCAAGAGTGGCTTATCAGACCATTGCGGTCTGGGTGAGGGATTAGGGTTGCGCTTGTTGAAAAACTGAATGGCGTCGAAGGTGATACCCGCGGTCTTGCAGACTACCCAGTCGAGAGACCGGAAGACTTGCGTGCTAATGGGATTAGGCATACAGCGGCTGCCTCACTTTCGAAAGTTCAAGCTAATTTTGGAATTCCCCAAACGCAAACGTGCCTTTTCTCTAGACGGCCCCCAAGGCACCCCAAAAGGGTAACCCGCGGCGAGGCGGCACCCTAAGTCATTGGGAGGCTATAGTTTGATGTGAGTCGGTTCGACGAGGCCAGCAAGATGCGGCGAATGGTCAAAAATGGGTGTTGAATGGCGGGAAAAGCCTGCGAATGGGCTAAACCCAAGAAGTAAAAGAGGGTTACCAGTAGGAGCCAGCACCGGGAACGAGCCCTCTCTGAGGCCGCTCAAATCCTGGGCTGTTTGTGCTCGAACAAACTCGCGAGCGAATTCTGGAGCGGATGACTACCCCGCGCGGCCCTGCAAAGCGCAATCCAAACTTGAAGGATCGGCCGGCTGAAGGCTTACTCGTTTAACGTCGGACGAAGTACGGCGATCAGGAAGTGTGCAAAATGCGAAGCGCCTTCGTCCATTTGCAACCACCGCACGACACAGTGGTCAGAAAGGTATTTGGCGACCCGGGATTCGGGGATCCCGAGATGTTCGGCCAGTTGAGGCTTGAGGGCCGCTTCCCCACGACGTGCGGCACTGCCACGAAGCAGATTGGGAATAGCCACACGAAGGGTCTGGCAAGCCTCGACGTAGTAGTAAGTGGCCAAGTCCGAATCCGTGAGCAACCAGACACCAGGGCCTGCCGGCGCTGAGTCGGCCTCCTGTATTTTCACCGGTGGACAAGCCAGCAGTCGACGAAAATTCATTTCGAGCTGTGTGAGGCGTGAAGCCAGGCCTGGATCACCTGAGCGGCCCCGGAGACTTGGCGGGGGGGCCTCCGGGACCGTTTCGAGAAGGCCGGCGGGTGCTGGGCGCTCGACGACCTCTTGAGATTCGGCGTGCGCACGCGCTGAAGGAGTGAAATGAGTCTCGCGTGAAGACGAAGCTTGTTGCGAGCGGCGCGGGGTTCGCTGATCACGGCCGCCACGTCGCCCGCGTCGCTGTCGGTTCGATGGGGAGGTGCGGGGCGGGGCCGCTGGCTGAGCCTCGACGTGCGGCGGTTCGGAAATCATCTCCGTTTGTGCTACCTCGTTCGCGGGGGATTCGGAGACGGTTGCAGGCTCCTGCGGAAGAGCGGAGGATTCGGGTTTGGCAGGCAAAGCTGGAATTTCCGCGGGCTCGGTGGCGCCAAGCCTTGCCGCGCTCTCCTCAGCTTTCGTTTTCCAGTCGGAGCGGCGAAAGCGCTGCGCGGCGGTCAAGTACCATTTGCCCGCGTCGGAGGAATTGCCGCTGGACTCGAAGTAGCGCGCTAGTTCAAAAGCCACCATCGCATCGCGTGTTTTGGAGAAAAGGTTGGCGAGCTGCGCGGCAGGATCTTTGCTGGTGCGAGCCCGCCGGATGCGCGCGGTAATCTGCTTCCAATCGGCCATAGCGTGAGTGGATTCTAACAGCCAAGGGGATGGAGTGCCAACGGGGGAAGGGGTGAAGAGCC
>Ga0306920_100009031_pt1 | contig 13288 bp, 14 predicted proteins | sample flu12Cox44000170_FD_204666 | JGI IMG/M metagenome (GOLD analysis project Ga0306920, IMG submission 204666) | Lab enrichment of tropical soil microbial communities from Luquillo Experimental Forest, Puerto Rico - flux4day.12C.oxic.44.000.170 (v2)... | ecosystem: Environmental > Terrestrial >... | reverse complement strand
GAAACGAATAGGGCCCCGCAAGTGAGTGCCATGCCACCAAGTGCCACCCGCAGGAGAAACAGTCCAATACCCGGCCTGCCGCCAGGAAACGTGGAAAATAGTCTTTGCAGCGGAAACCTCCGCCATGCACCAACAAACAAACGCAATGCGGATCAATTGAAACAACTGCGCCTCGTGAGAGAAACCCCTATTTGCGGAATTTTTGCTTACCTCTTTCGGGGTATTCGTTTGTGACGAAATCAGAGGTGGATGATTCCCCGGCGCAGGCCGATAGCAACTGCCTGGGTCCGGTCACTGGCGCCCAATTTACACATGATGTGTTTGATATGGACCTTGACGGTTTCCTCGCTGATGAAGAGCTTCTCCGCGATGTCCCGATTCCGGTTTCCCCCCGCGATTTGGCTCAGAACCTCCACTTCCCGGTCCGTTAGCGCTTCATCGCTCAGGTGTTCGGCAAGTTGCGCGGCAATCTGACTGGGAATGCGCTTCTTTCCCGCGTGAACTTGCAGAATTACCTCAACAAGCTCTTTCGGCGGTGTGCTCTTGAGAAGGTAGCCTCGGGCTCCACCCTCCAGCGCCCGCTGGATTTCCACGTCACCCTCGAAGGTCGAAAGCACAATGATGCGGGCCTCGGGAAATTCCGCGCGGATCGCAATCAGGGCTTCGATTCCGCTCTTATCAGGAAGCCGCAGATCCATCAGCGTCACATCCGGCTTGTGTTTTCGGAATTCTGCGATGCCTTCCTGGGCATTTGAGGCTTGCGCAACCAAGATCATGCCTGGCTGATTGTTGATCAGCGCCGCGAGCCCCTCACGCAGAAGTGGATGATCGTCGACAGACATAACGCGGATAGGTGTTTGTCCTGTCATTGATCTCGCTCGCTTCGGGGTTTTTCGATCGTTGGCTTTCGCCCCGGGATTAGCTTGCTAAACCACTTCGATGCGCCTGTTGAGGCCCCTGGTACGTAGGAGACGTGCGCCGGAACAGTGAGCTCCACTTCTGTACCGGCTGCTGGACGTGTCAATACCCGCAGCCGGGCGCCAATTCTCTTCGCACGTTCACGCATTCCGGATAGGCCCCAGTGCCCGTCGGGGCCGGACCGAAGCAGTTTGGGGTCAAATCCTGTTCCACTGTCCCGAACCAGGACCCGCAGCCCATCCACGGCGTACTCCAGTTCGACTTCGATGTGGCTCGCCCGGGAGTGCCGGAATGCGTTTGTCAGCGCCTCCCGTCCGATTTTGTAAATCTCGTCTCGTATAAGAGGATGTAAAGGGCGGGTTCTACCTTCCACAATGACATGGAACTCGGCTTCGCCCTGCCCAGCGAATTCCTGACGAAACTGGGCGAAGGCTCCTCCTAGATCCAACGAGCCGTTCTGATGCGCTCGCAGGCCCCCGACCGCATTCCGGCCTTCCTCGATGACCCGCCTCATCAACTCGAGAACCCGGCCGAGTTTCGTTTTTGCCGCCGAATCTCCAGAGATTTGATCGGCAACCACGTGAAGCTGCATGGAAGCACTAATTAACCCTTGTAGCAGCGTGTCATGTAGTTCCTGGGCGATGCGCGTGCGCTCGCCGAGACGTTCTTCGAAACGCATGTTCAGTTCTTGGGTTAGTCGATGTAAGCGAAGTCGGTATAGGACTAGTACTATACATGCCACAAGCAACGCTAACGTGGAGCGGAACCACCAGGTCTGCCAGAATGCAGGCTCAACCTCGAACGCGACAACGTTCTCGGAGCCATTCCATTCGCCATAGCTGTTGCTGGCCAGAAGGCGAAAACGGTACGTACCCGGGCCCAAATTCGTGTAAACAGCCTCGCGAGCAACGCTGGGCTCACTGTATTGGCGGTCGAAGCCCTCTAGAAAATATCGAAAACGAATTCGCTCCGGTACGGCGAGGCTCAGGGCGGTGTATGCGACTGTGATTCTTTTGTGGGCGGCCGGAACACGCATCGAATCGATTGGACTGATTGCGATCCCATCGGCCGTCACGGCCTCAATGTGAGGAATGGCCGGGGGCCAACTGGTCACCAGATGGGACGGATCGACCACCGAAAGTCCGCCCTTAAGGGAAATCCAGATCCTTCCCTGCGAGTCACTAAGTAACGACCTCCTTCGATTGACGCCTTGGCTTCCGGGCAGACCATCGGCCGGACCATATTCGCGAATGTCCCCAGGCCCAACCTTCCCCGCGAGCAGTTTGTCTTGAGGTGCTTGCAAGACATAATTAGAAGTGGTTATCCAAAGCCAGCCGTTCTTATCTTCTATGATGCCGAATATTGGTTCGTGCAAAACGTCGGGCAACAGCGGAACTTGAGCTTTCCCGGAGACATAAAGCGCTAAGCCTCCAGACGTTCCGGCCCAGAGTGCTCCCGATGAATCCTCAAAAAGGCAATGAACGTTCTCCGAAGGCAAGCCGTCTCGCTTCGTGTACGTTTTCCACTGATCATTGGACAGCGAACTCAGTCCATTGGATGTCGCAAACCACATTGTTCCATCGCGGGCTTCAAGGATCGCAGAGACCGTGTTCGCGGCAAGACCGCTCGCGACGGTATAGGTGGTGAATCGTCCGTCCTGGAATCTGCTGACGCCGCCGCTTAGCGTGCCAGCCCACACCGATCCATCACGACTCTCCAGCACGGAAAAGACGCTGTTTTGCGCCAGCCCACTTGCCTCGGTGTAAGTTCTAATCTTGACGGTGCCATTCCGAAATTGCAGATGTGTGAGTCCACCACGCTGACGTCCAATCCATATTTCATCCCCACGACCTGCGATGGAATAGACCACATCGTTCGCGGGGACCATGGTCGAAGCACGTTGGATGTGACCATCGTTGAGCGTGTACAACCCGCCTTGGCCAGGTGCAAACCAGGTGCGACCTGCTGGGTCAACATAAATTGGGCCAATGCGCTCGAAGCGGGAGTCTGTAGGGGATGAATAGGTCATGAAAACCGTGTCGCGGATGCGCCCCAAGCCACGCCCTCCGCCAACCCAGATGTTTCCTTCACGATCCTCAAATAGGGCGTTGATGGCGCCGCTGCCGCGAAGTTCCTTCTCCTCAGAGAACGATATGCCGTTTGCGTTGATGCGCAAGAGCCCGCTGGCAGTACCGACCCACACATTCGAATCCCGGTCGCGCAGCAAGCTCAAAACTTGCACTTTGTCGAGCCCGGAAGGCAATGCCTCTCGGCGAAACTCCTTGCCGTTCCAATGGTATAAACCATTGTCGGTACCGACCCACAAATCTTCTTTGCTAATCGGCAACAGGCAATTGATCTTTCGCTCGGGAAGTCCGGTATTAACAGCGGCGGCACGGTCATCCGCAAGAAGAAACAGACCGGCGCCCAGAGTGCCCAGCCAGATGCTGCCCTCCGACGTCTCCGCAACGGAGATCACTGGCGATGAGCCGGGCACCATCTTGGGCGTCGCAAGCCTCTGAGGGTTTTCTCCTCGAAAGCGGAAGGTGCCCTCGACGACGTCCGAAACCAATACCGCACCGTTCCTGTCTTTTGAAACGGCAGTTACGGAACTTAGTGGTCCGGCACCGTACGCAACGGTTTCAAATTTGCCGTTCCTTTGGCGCAGCACATCCGAGCCTTGTACGCGGACCCAGAGGTTCCCACTCGCGTCCGTGAGCAAACCTAAGATAGGAACGTTCAAAGCGTCGACGATCGATGAAAATGAGACCGGCACGAAGTTGAAGCCATCGAAACGAAACAAGCCTTTGTCCGTGCCGATCCAGAGGTACCCGTCGCTAGTCTGCGCGATGGCGTTGACTGCGCCGCCAGGGAATTTGCTCTCTGGATTCCAATGTTCGCGGACGTACTGGGACAGGGAACGATGCGGGTCGAGCCCGTATGCATTGCTGATGAGAGACATCAAGGCAATCGCATTCAGCGCCCAGCGACATCGCTTTAGTGGAGAAATCACGGAAGATACTCGAACTTTTCGATCACGACTTCGTTTTCGTTTTTTAGCGGCACTTGGCCCTTATCAAACACATATAGGGATATGCGCGCTGATTCGTTGCCCGCGGTAGGCACTCCCGAAGTGAATATATGCTCCTTTACCAAAGATGTTTCGGCACTGTCAGATCCTGCCACCGTTGAAAACGTCGCCTGCCCAGGGTCCCAGTGGAAAGAATGCGTAAAAACTCCCGCTGGCAATTCGAAATCGCACAATGTTGGCGGGAACATAGTAAGGCTGGACCACATAGTGCGCGTTGTCGTTATTGACGTAGCCCCAGCGACTAAGCTCAATGTCCAGTTCACGCCGGTTCTGCTCCGTGCCTACACCGTCCCAACTAACAAGGGTCAAGACGGCGGAAGGTTCGAGGTGAGAAATATCGCGCACCCTAAAACGGTAAGTTCCGTAGCCTAAGCTACGTGTGAGCTTCACTTCCGCGGCGGTCCATTTACCCTGGCTCCCTGAGATACGAAGATGTAAGGCCCCGCTGGCGTCGGTCCAAACATTCGCTGGGTCAAAGTCGTTTCTCGAGCCCGCGCGGTAAATGGAGCCGCTGCTTACGGCCCACTCGTAGCCGCTGAAATTGAGTGTTTGAGGTGGAGGAAATACGACCGGAGTGCCTCGGTGATTGACGATTGCCAGAGCCACCACGCCAAGGCCCACGACGGGCAAGGACTCCCTCAGCTCGGGCGGGTTGTAGCCAGGATCGACCAACAGCGCGGCATACTCGGATCCAAGTTGGGTGGAGCCTGCCCAGCGGCCAGCATCCTCAATCTTCGTAAATGGCTGTCTTGAGTGCGGCTGTACCCCCCACCGTCCGTAATTCCTCGCATACACGACGATTCGTTGTCCGGATCGTGCGCCTGTGACACGTCCGGCGATGATGTTGAGCTTTTCCGGGCCGTCTTCCGCTGCAGGCGGGACTTTCGTGATTTCGATGGTAGGTCCTTGCGCGGATCCTCGCGAGTAACAACCGGTGAGGAACAGACCGGCGAGAACTACAAAAAGCATCCAGTTTCGAGTTGACGCGCCGCGGCTCGCTGATGGTCGTCTTTTTGGATTCCAGCGGTCCAAACACGAAGAGCTCAGTGGACCGCGGTGGGGAGCGAAGTAGTCCACTGCAACCTCAGCACTATGGTGGCGCCCTTCGATAGGATTCTTGCGCGCACTCACCGTGTCGAACGCAATTCATCATACAGCGGTCACGTTGCATTTGCCAGCTTCGCGGGTATCAGGATCTTTCGCTATCCCGTCGGAACGATGCCCGTTTGCACAGATGTTCCTACCTCAACAGTGGTACTTCCGGGAAGTTCTTGTGCGGTATCAAAAATTCCTTCCATCCCGCGATGCGCAGCTCTTGTCGGTTCTGTACTTTTCCCAAAGGAGATCAGAGCACGCTGCCGACACAAGCTTTTAGAAACTTGCAAGAGGGAGTCATGGAACGACATTCCACTCTTCATTGGTATCTCCTTCTTCGAGCACACTATCACTTGCCGGTATTTCAGGCCATCCGGTATGTCATGTGGCTAGTACGTTAAAACCCTAGGTTTGCGTTTGTGCCGCGCACCTAGATCCCGGATTTCTCCGCCCTGGTTGTTTTGACAGTTCCACCGCAAGCGCCAAGAGAACTACGTTTATCCCGAGGAGGCGGTCTCACCTCGCCAAACGGTTTTCCTGAAACCGGCCGCCTCGCTTCATCATTTCAGGAAGTACTGAAACGGCCTTGCCTCCAAGAAATGAGCTAAGATGTTAGCTTGTTCTGTTTGCGACCCACCGAGATAAGGAGGAACCATGTTCCCGAAGGCATCGAAGTTGCGCTTTCTAGCTGTGCTTCTCGCTCTCGCGTTATGTCTCGTTCTCTCTCCACGTTCCATGGCCACCGACATCATCACCGGCATCATCGATAGAGTCGATTCTGCCGCGAAAACCATCGCCGTGAAGACCGCTGACGGCACCGTCCAAACCGTCAAGTTCACCGATAGCACCACCGTTAGCGGTCTCAAAGACGCTGAAAAGGGGGCCGACCTTGTCGGCAAAGAAGGCGGCCACGTCATTGTCCACACCACCGGAGAAGGCGCGGACAAGACCGCGCATTCCGTGCATTGGTTTGGCGATGAGACCGTACATACGACCGAAGGTACCGTGGATGAAGTGGGCGCCGGGTCCAAGACGGTTGCTGTTAAGACCGCCGACGGCACCAAGCAGACCTTCGAGGTTGCTGATCACGCCACAGTAGATACGGGCAAGAGCGTCGCTCGCTACACCGCTCAAGGCGCCAAGAAGGGCGAACACGTGACCGTGTATTACACCGAAGAGGCCGGCAAGAAGATCGCTCACGTCTTCAAACATCTATAGCTGATTATTATGTGAGCGCGGCGAACGTCAACGCACGGGTGTCCGCGAGCGATGGCGGACGGAAATTCCAACAAGCTGATGGCCGATCAACTGTCGATTTCGGAGGAAACGGTCAAAGGCGACGTCAAGAGCATCCTCTTGAAACTTGGCGTCAATGACCGGACCCATGCCGCAACTGTCGGCTTACAGCGCGGAATCATCGAAGTCTAAACCACTCAAAAATTCTCTCTGGCGCCCGCTGGTCATGAAGAATAGGCAGCCCGCCCAGGGGGGTGTAGCAATTTCCCTCAATGCGTAATACCCGCCTAGATGTTGGCAGGCGAAGGCGAAACAGAACACAGCCTTTACATTCATTTACTTCAGGGAACCGCTCGGAAGGCCGCCGCACCACGGCCGGCCCTGGTCCCATCAACTTTATCGACGCACACCCTCGCATTGAAACGACGTTGCCACACGATGTGACTATCTCGGTCGATTGCATCTTTCCGTGGCGGGAGAGTTTGCGAGACGGAGTGTATTCCGTGCCTGGACTTCTGATCATTCCGGCAGGAAAGAGTAATGCGCGCTTCGTCGGGCACCGTCCAGGCACGGAAGTGCGCTGGCAGGCCAACGCCCATCTCTGGTTTCAGGGCGACTACGGAATCTTTTATGCAGCCAAATTTGTCAAAGAAAGTCAGCCAGGCCGCAACCTGAATTACTGGGCATTGTGGACCGGGTACAAATTCTAGGAGGTGATCGCATCGTCGAATCCCGTCAAGTTGGTGAAACCTATGCCGCAGCCTAAACACGCCGCAGGACTAAGAGTCGAGGGTTCGACGGTCGACACGGCTCGGGATCGCCCATTGCTGAACGAAGTGATCTTGTGCTCGACTGCGCCCATCTATTGCATACCAACGGGCAGTCGACTCACGAAACGGTGCAAGCTGCCGAGCGGCTTGGCACTGAGCTGGGTCTACGAGCCACGATAATTGCGAACTGGCAAGACCTGGAGCCGCGCGCCACAGACTGCACTGGCAATCAATTGTCTTTTGAACCCGGCACTCCAACTGGTATGAACATGGACCGTGTCGCCTCGGCAATGGCAGCGATCGAGGATTTTGCTGGCGGTCGGCGGGCCATCGGCGCCGCGCTTGAGGATATCAAGGCTATTGGGGACGCACCACCGGCTCCAACCTGGTTGTTTACGCTCGCTGCAGCCGCGGGTGCTGCTGCGATGGCGGCGATGTTCGGGGCACACCACCTAAAAGCCGTGGTGCTCATCATGATCAGTGCAGCGCCCGGAGCTGTGCTGCCTCGCACACTGGCGCGGTACAGCCCGAACACTGTTCTGCAGAGCGCCGACAATGAGCAATGGCAATGTACTCGGTCGGCTAGTTGTTCATGGCGAGCGGTCCAGCACTGAAAAGACCTTACCGTGCGCCCTGCTCGGAATGACGGTGGTCACTGGACTCGTGGACGCCGTCAGTCTTCTACCGTCGAACGCTCGTTGATGGCAGTTTTGGGTTTTCTTGGAGGGACGATACTCGGGGGACGAATCATAGCCGTTTTGCGATCGGCTATGGCTTCTGAGACGAACATGTGCAAAACCACCACGAACTCCAGGGAGAATCGCAGGCTTTATTCACGGCGTAGGAATCTAGAGGGTGCCAACGTCCATAGCCAGGCTCAACGCCATGCCGCTTAAGCAAATAACGAGTTGGATGATCGAGAGCCAAAAAGCCAGCATCAGCTCACTTTGTGGGAACAAGCGATTGTGCTCATTGATGATGTTGCGCGGGTCTAGAAAATTCGAGGAAATTCTTCGCTCTGAGGCAACGATTTTCGTGAGTTGGCTGACCATCCTGCTGACAATGAGAAGGGTCATGCTGACTGTCACCAGCGCCGCGCCGAAAAAGATAACCGCCCATAAAAGCATGATAGGAACCCGCGTTGGCCAGATGCTAGATCAAATTACAGCTCCAGAGGCCTGTTCCTTCCCGAAAAGCAACCTTGCTTCCGGACCACCAATCGTTTCAAGCAGAAGCCGCACGAGACCGATCCGTGCGATACCACGTGACAAATTGCTCCAAACCCTTCTCCAGGGGCATACCCGGCCGGTAGCCCAGAAGGCGACAAGCCTTCGAAATGTCCGCCCAGGTCAGCGGCACATCACCAGGCTGCAGCGGGTTTCGTTGAAGAATGGCCTTCTTCCCAATTATGCGTTCAAGCAATTGCACCATCTCCGACAGGCTTACTGGACGCGAGTTGCCAAGATTGAAAACCTCGAATGGGACTCCGTCAACCGGGTGGGGTTCATAATCGATCGCTGCCGTCACTCCGGCTACGATGTCGCTAACCCACGTATAGTCACGTCCGGTTAAACCATCTCCGAAAATGGGCACGGGCTTGCCAGCCTCGATCAGCGCGGTGAATTTGTTTATGGCCAGATCTGGGCGTTGACGAGGTCCATAAACCGTAAAGAAACGGAGGCAAATCACAGGAAGTGCAAAAAGATGCGCGTAGGTATAGCAGAGCATCTCCCCGGAGAGCTTGGTGGCGGCGTACACGGAGACTGGCCGGAGCTCCAATTGATTTTCGGAAAATGGGACTTGGCTGGTGGCTCCATACACTGAACTCGAAGAACCGAAGAGAAATTTGCGCACGGAAAGCTGACGACACTTCTCAAGGAGATTAAGAGTACCCGCCACATTAACCCGCTCATATAGGTGCGGCTGCTCAATCGAAGGACGCACACCGGCGCGCGCCGCCAAGTGGATCACTACGTCCGGGCGCGCTCGCTCCAAGATCTCCCGCAGCGGACCCGTGTCACAGATGTCGACTTGGAAGAACTCATAGCTGCCCACGCGGCGGATGTTTTCCAGATTGGTCTTCTTCCAAGCAGGCGAATAGAATTCGTCTAGGTTATCGAGAATCCACAGTTGTACGCCGCGACGAAGCAGGGCCTCGGCGACATGCGAGCCAATGAAGCCGGCTCCGCCGGTGAGCAAAATACGTTGGGACCTTTTGCTCATTTGGCCTTCCGCTCGCTGCTCGTGCCAACCAAGACCCGGGATGCATGTGTTTCCTTGTGCTGCTGAATAAGCGAAGGCAGTTGTTGTCGCAGGTGCGCACCACCCGCTAGCAGACCAGAAACAAGTGTGACCTCATTATTGAAGGTCAGTGAGGAGTTCTCCAGATCTTGTACAAATCCCCCCGCAGCTTCAACCAGCGCAACGCCGGCAGCGACATCCCACTCATTCTTTGGCGTCAAAGTCCAGGTGGCATCGGCAAATCCCGCAGCCACCAAAGCAAGCTTGTACGCCACCGATCCCACGGGGCGAATTAGGAGGCTGGCGTTCTGAAAGGGCTCCCAGTCTCCGCGTTCCACTTCGGTGCGGCTGGCGAGTACAAGGGCTCCAGCAAGATTCCTTTTCTTGCTAGCGCACACCCTTTTGCCGTTAAGCGTCAAGCCGGTACTCAAGGATCCAAGGAAGATCTCATCGGTGGCCGGGTTGCAGATGCCCCCTGCGATCGCCCTACCGTTTTCCACCAGGCCAACGGACACACACCATTCAGGAACCCCAGCGACGAATTCGCGCGTGCCATCTAAAGGATCAACAACCCAGACGCGCTGTTCTTTCAATCGACGAAGATCATCCGTGCTCTCCTCTGAAAGCCAGGCCTCTCCGTCTCGCACCAGAATTTGCCGAAGGACCTGGTTCGCGACCAAATCCGCCTCTGTGACAGGTCCGCGATCCGAACCATGCACGCGTACAGTACCCGGGACAAAGGAAGCGAGGACACTGACGGCCGCTTCCAGTGCTTTTCGTATGTGTTCGAGAGTGTTTGTTTCTAAGGAGTTTTTCATGGCCATCGCCTAGACGAAAAGCATCCTGGCGCCTGTAGCAAGCAAGACGAAACACAAGGTGCGCCTTAGCCATGGCTTTGGTATCACGGTGCAGAGGCGTACACCGATCAGCGATCCGGGTACAGATCCGATCAGCAGGGGAAATACTAGTGTGGGGTCTACTGTTCCCAATCGAAGATGGAGAAAGGTAGTTAGCCCTGTGAGCACAATAGCATGCACGATATCCGTACCCACGAGCATGGTCGGTGGGAACACTGTGAAAAGAACAAGCAACATCATAATGACGCTGCCTGAGCCCACCGAGGTCATGCCAACAAGAAAGCCTGAAAAAAGTCCCATCACACTAACGCCCAGGTACGAAGGCTGCTCTGATCGCTTCCAGCGGGAGATGTATTTCTCAAGTGGTTCCTCTGCCAGCAACAAGATAGGTACAAAGACGAGAAACACTCCAATAAAGGTCGTGAGGAAATCGTTCACTCCACTTCCGTAAATCGAACGCAAACGGGCCAGCACGAACACTCCCGCGAAGGCGCCAGGGGTGCTCCCCAATGTGAGTGCTGAGACCAGGTGCCAATTCACGTTTCCACGACGCCAGTGGAGGAAGCCCGCGCCAATCTTGGTCAGCACATTAAAAGCGGCAGCGGAACCCACGGCAATAATCGGTGGAACACCCAGGCCGAAAATCAAGATAGGAAGCAACAGCACCGCGCCGCCCAATCCCGTCAGCCCCACTAACGTTCCCACCAGCATGCCGATCATGATCTTCAGGAGAAACAAAATCATGGAACATCTACCTTCCGGGCCGGGTATCTTGCCCGTTCACGCCGATAAATCCCTGCCTCTGCAAGTGGAGAAAGATCTCCTGAGCCGCTTCCTCCGGGGTTAGGTCAGTGGTATCAAGCACCACTTCGGCGTCATGCGGCGCTTCGTATGGGTCGTTGACGCCGGTAAATTCCTGAATCAGGCCGGCGCGCGCCTTGGCGTAGAGACCCTTGCGATCCCTGCTCTCGCAAATCTCGAGAGGCGTGGACAGGTGGACAAGTACAAATCCGCCGAATGGTTGAATCATGGCTCTCACTTCTTTGCGAACTACGTCATAAGGCGCGATGGGGGCGCAGAGCGCGACGCCACCGTTCTTGGTGATTTCTGACGCCACAAACCCGATTCGCCGGATATTGATATCGCGGTGTTCTTTGGAGAATCCGAGTTCGGACGACAGGTGTTTACGTACGATGTCTCCGTCCAGCAGGGTCACAGGCCGCCCGCCCATTTCTAGTAATTTCACGCGCAACACGTTAGCGATGGTGGATTTTCCTGCACCAGAAAGACCGGTAAAAAAAACGGTGAGCCCCTGGCGATGTCGAGGGGGATAGCTGAGCCGCAGTTCAGAGGCGACCTCTGGAAACGTGAACCAAGCCGGGATCTCCCGGCCTTCGGCGAGGCGTTGCCGCAGCTCGGTTCCTGAGATGTTCAAAGGCCCCGATCCCGCGGGCACTTCGTCTTCCGGAACGTAGGCGTCCCGTTCCGCCAGATAAACCATCATGTGAAAAGGGACGACGGCGACGCCGAGTTCCTCACCGTAGGACCGCAGCAACTCCTGCGCGGCATACGGGCTGTAAAAGGCGTTACCCGCTCGGTCGCAACCCGGGCCGGCATGGTCGCGCCCCACAATCAGATGGCTACATCCGTAGTTCTTTCGGATGATCGCGTGCCAAAGAGCTTCCCTTGGTCCCGCCATACGCATGGCCAATGGCAGCAAGGCAAGCATGACCGTATCTTTTGGATAATTGCGAAGGAGCGCCTGATAGCATCGGACCCTGACGTAGTACTCCACGTCCCCGGGCTTGGTCATTCCTACACTGGGATGAATCAGGAGATTTGCTTGAGTTTTCTTGGAAGCCCGCAACGTGAGTTCTTGGTGCGCCCGATGCATCGGATTTCGGGTCTGGAAAGCGACCACGCGGCGCCAACCGCGCCGCACGAATTCCTCCCTTAGCTGGGACGGAGTAAGGCGCAAAGAGCGAAAATCGTAATGCGCGGGCGGGTGAACGCCTTCTACGCGACCGCCCACATACAAGCGATGCGTGTGCCGCAGAAGGTACTCGACGCCGGGATGCTCGCAACTTGTTGTGCCATATACTCGTTGCGCCTCCTCAAGCGGGTCCGGCTCCCAGACCTCTTCAACCCGCATTGCCGCTAACATCGCTCCTTCCGGGTCACGCAGGGCGAGCATGCTCCCAGGAGCGAGGGACTGAGCCAACTCCTCGGACACGTCGAGCGTAATCGGGATTGGCCACAATGTGCCGTCTGGTAAACGCGTCTGACAACAGGTCCCCTCGTACTCCGCGCGTGACATGAATCCACGCAGCGGAGAGAAACCGCCGTTCAAGAGCAGCTCCAGATCGCAGAGCTGTCGAGGAGTCAGATCCCACGACGGCCACTCTCGTGATGCGGCCTGCAAGTCGCGAACGCGCTCAGGTTTTGCCAAAAGGTCAACTAGTTCTCCGCCATGCGGGGGAATAGGATGTTGTTTCAAGGTGCAACCCCCCCTGCACGGTGGCTCCGCCAAACTCCTCTGGTAGACGAACTTCTTGCAAACATGCTTCTCGCGGCCTTTCCTTGGAATGCGGTCAGCAAAGGTTCCTTGAAGCGCAGAACAAGAATCGAATCTCACTGATCGCTAGAGCCGGGGTCCTGGCTCGCGGCACCGAAAAACTCTGACATTCCAAAGCTTTTCAATGAAGCGTTTGCCTGTGCACGCTAGAAAAACAGTTGCAGAGAAAGCTGCACCTCCCGTGGTAGATTAGCGGCGTTCGCGCGACCGAAAAACGGCGACGTCAGCGTTCCAATGTAGTCTTTGTCGTTTACGCTGTTCGTGACGTTAAAGGCGTCTATCCCGAATTCGGCTCTTGGCCTGTGTTTGTTCTTTTCGAAGTGAAAGGGTCTCGACAAATGCACATCGAGTTGAGCAAAGCCGGGCCCGCGCCCCGTGTTTCGATCGACCCCAAGAGGGCGATCATTCGCAACCGTATCGTTATTGCTATCGACGCCGGTGGTAATGTTGTAGGGTATGCCGGAGTTCAAAACGACAACGGTCCCAAATTTGAACGCATACGGAA
>Ga0306920_100009029_pt1 | contig 13289 bp, 12 predicted proteins | sample flu12Cox44000170_FD_204666 | JGI IMG/M metagenome (GOLD analysis project Ga0306920, IMG submission 204666) | Lab enrichment of tropical soil microbial communities from Luquillo Experimental Forest, Puerto Rico - flux4day.12C.oxic.44.000.170 (v2)... | ecosystem: Environmental > Terrestrial >... | reverse complement strand
CCGGGAAAACGCTGCAAAACATTCCTAACTCCTCGTACATTGTGGACACCATCGTCGGGGATATCACACACGAGGTTCCATCTCAGAGCGGACACTCGGTCGAAATATTTGCCGCTGCCGACGGAAAGTACACCATAACTGTAAATGGAACCGCCTCCGGGACATACCACCTTTCTATTCGAGCTTTCTCCCGCGACGCTTCCCCGGAGCCGGATATTGTACTCTCGGGAACCTCTGCGCCGGGGTCCGTGACAACCTACGAAGTGAGCTACGCATCAGCAGTTGGAGGTGTGACCACAGCAACGAAAACGCAAATCGCCAAGGCGGATCTCAACGAGGACGGTGTCATCGACTGCGCGGACTTGGCTATTGTTAAAGCCTCCTTTGGTAAGAAGTTCGGCCAGATCGGATTCGATCCACGCGCTGACATAAACGGAGACGGAGTAGTGAATATTTTCGATCTTTCTATTGTCGCGAAACAACTACCGGCGGGGAAAACATGCCCGTGAGCTTGAGCTATGGGAAGTGTTTGCTGAGAGTTCCAAGCTTCTCAATACTCTCAGTACGAAAAATTACGTGACAATAATGGAGCTTGGACTAAACTGCGCAGCACCAAATCTACTTGGAGAGACGGGAAATTATGAGGGCAATCCAATGAAAAGAACTATGGTTTTGGTTGCGTCGTTAGCCGCACTCGTTGTTCTGACTCTGCCGGGCCTCGCATTCGGTGACACCGTTGTTAGCGTTTCATCGCCAGCCACAGTTTCTCAGGGCGATACATTTACCGTCGATGTCGACATCGCAGGAGTCACAGACCTTTTCGCTTATCAACTCGATCTGGGCTTCAACCCCAGCGTCCTGCAAGCAACAGGCACAATCACCGAAGGAAACTTTTTCCAGTCAGGCGGTGGCTTTGTTCCCGGTACTGTAGACAACCTAGGTGGGACGATCGTGTCCAACGCGGATACATTGTTGGGCCCCGCTCCTGGTCTGGACGGAGTCGGCCAGCTGATCGTATTTGAGTTCAAGGCATTTGCCCCGGGGACGAGCGGACTCGATCTGGCCAACATCATTCTTCTAGATTCCAGCTTCAACGAAATAGGCTTTACATCGGCAGAAGGCAGCGTTGTTGTGACCGGCAGCGGTCCGACGCCAACGCCAGAAGCATCTACCGTCGTTCTGCTTGTGGTTGGCATCCTTGCGCTGGCCACAGTTGCAGGGAGAAAAGCGGCACGCTAACCCCTAACACTCCATTTTACTTCCTTCTGCGCGAATCCCCAGGGAAGCTGGTTTACAGATGACAGAACGACGGGTTACGACACAAATGACGACACAGATCAAGTGATGAAGGAGGCCGTGCCACCGGAAGTGATTGAAAAGATGGTAGGCCCGGGAGGACTCGAACCTCTGACCTCTTCCGTGTCAAGGAAGCGCTCTAACCAACTGAGCTACGGGCCTACAACCTCTTAAGAATATCACGCTTGGGTCCGGCTGAGAATTTCGTCCACGGCCTGCAGTTCTCGCTCGGATTGCGGCTGCCAGGCCGCGCCGAGCTCCCCCAATGCGCGTTGCAGGCTGCGCAGAGGATGCCCGGCAAATTGTTGGCGCAGGATCTTCCACTCTTTTCTTACATTGTGAATCTGGTCGTCACCGGCATCGGCACGCAGCGCCGCCATGGCCTGGGCCGCCGATCCGTATTCTTCTCCGAAATCCTCATGAAGATAGGCCGGAAAAAATTCCCGTAACGCCGGAAAATCCCCCGGATCAAAGTGATTTTGCCCTTCCTCATGCGTCATTCGCGGGCCTCCGGGTAGGTCGTCAACACGTAGAAACTGTCCGGGCCATCGGCTCGCAGGACGATAACCGCCTGGGTGCAACCGACAGGCGCGCTAGCGTCACGCCGCAAGCTGCGGCCGATCATGCGCCCGGCGTCAAAGTGCAGGGCGAGATTCGGACGCGGGTAGCCGCGACGCATCCAGTTCTCGATGCGCCCCTTCTGCGCGGTCAAAGCCTCCGCCACGACGGTTTCCGCGGTAGCGCGATCGGTCCAGGTGGACGCCGCCGAGATGTTGCCTTCGTGCTCGAGGCGCTCCCGGAGTTGCTCGTCGGTTCGCGCCACGTGCCTTTTCAGCGTGTGGCCGCCTTGCTCCTCGTCGCGGCCCAAGTCGTGGCTATCGTCGGCCACTCGAGCGTTGCCAGCAGTTTTGGGTTTCGCGTCCAGAACGGGAAAATCAAGCCGCGCGGCATCCTGTGCTGGACCGGAGCCACACGCGTAAACGGAGGCTAGACAAAAAACACAGCAAACGGCTGAAAACGCGTGAAGGGTACGCTGATACCTAGTCATGGTCATGCTTAGCAGTCGGGCCGGTGAACCGAGTATACGAAAACCGGCTTTCGAGCGCACGCGTCCGGCCGCGGTTGTTAGCGCTGCGAGCCGGGTGCTATCCTGATTTTTATGGCGAAGTTGCCGGACGATCCTGTCGCACTCTCACCGCCTTCCTCGATTTCCCAGCTCGGGCGGCAGGTCGAGGCCCTGCTTGAAGTCAGCGAGACGATTGCCCAGCAGCGCGACCTGAAGATTCTTTTCCACGAGCTTTCCCTGCGGCTCCACACCGTCCTGCAATTCGATTTTCTCGGCCTGATCCTACACAACCCCGAGCGCGGCACCATGCGTCTGCACATTCTGGAAACGCGGGAACCCATCGAGCACAAAGGGCCGGAGGAGATGCCGGTTGGCGATTCTCCTTCGGGTTGGGTGTTCGAAAACCAGCAGCCGTTCATCACGCAGGACACCTCGATTGATCCGCGCTTCCCGGAGTTCATGCAGAAGTTGCAGGCTTCCGGCGCGCACTCCGCTGCGATCCTTCCCCTGACCACTGCCCATCATCGACTTGGCACTATGGTTTTTGGGCGCTTCGTGCCGCAGGGAATCGGCGAAGCCGAGATGGAATTCATGAAGCGCATCGCGGTGCAGGTCGCCGTGGCGGTGGACAACGCGCTGAATTTCGAAGCCGCCGCGGCGTATCAAAAGCAATTGGCACACGAACGCGACCGCTTGCAGGTGCTGCTGGACATCAACAATCTGCTAATCAGCACGCGCGATCCCTCGGAAGTGTTTAAAGGCATCGTGTCCTCGCTCAAGCCGGTCTTGCAGCACGACTACACGAGCTTAGCGCTGCTTGATACAGGCACCGGCCTTTTGAAGATTCACTACTTGGATCTGCCTGGGAATTCCGCGATCTCCAAAACCGAGATCACCGTGCCTTTAGATGACTCGCCGGCCGGGCAATGTTTCTCAGGCGGCAAGGTGCTGATCACACGCGGAAAAGACCTCGATCGTTTCACACGCCATGCGTTGCGCTTTCTACGAGAACAGGGAGTGGAAGCGATCTGCTGCGTTCCGCTGACCATGCACGGGCGCACCTTTGGCACGATCAATCTGGCTAGCCGGAATCCCAAGGCATTTACTTCCGCTGATGTGGAGCTGATCCAGCAGGTCGCCGCGCAAGTAGCCATCGCGCTCCAAAACGCGCTGGCCTTTAAGGAAATCGACGCGCTCAAAGACAAGCTCGCCGTCGAAAAGCTTTACCTTGAAGAAGAGATTCGCTCAGAAATTAATTTCGAGGAAATCGTCGGGGAAAGTCCGGCGCTGCGCCGCATGCTGGCGCAGGTGGAACTTGCCGCTCCCGCTGGCACCACCGTGCTGATTCAGGGCGAAACCGGGACCGGCAAAGAGATAATTGCGCGGGCGATCCACAATCTGAGCCCGCGCCGTGAACGCACATTCGTGAAGGTGAATTGCGCGGCGATTCCCGCCGGACTGCTGGAATCGGAGCTTTTCGGTCACGAACGCGGGGCCTACACCGGTGCGCTAACTCAGAAAATGGGGCGTTTCGAATTCGCCGATGGAGGCACGATTCTGCTTGATGAAATCGGCGACCTGCCCTTTGAACTGCAGCCCAAGCTGCTGCGTGTCTTGGAGGCGCAGGAATTCGAACGGCTGGGCAGCAACCGCACGCAGCGCGTGGACGTGCGCGTCGTCGCGGCCACCAACGCCGACCTAGCGCAACTGGTCGCGGAACGCAAATTCCGCAGCGACCTTTATTATCGCCTCAACGTTTTTCCCATTCATGTTCCGCCACTTCGCGAACGTCGCGAGGACGTGCCCCTGCTGGTACGCTATTTCGTGCAGACTTTCAGCCGGCGGCAGAACAAAACGGTTGAATACATTCCTTCCGACGCCATGGATGCACTGGTGAATTATTCCTGGCCGGGCAACGTACGTGAACTCGAAAACTTGATTGAACGCGCGGTTCTTCTTTCGAACGGCAAAGAGTTGCGTATACCCCTGGCGGAACTCAGAGCCACAACCCCTGCTTCCATTGTCGGCGGCATACCGGACGCATCAGGCAGCACCGCACTCTTGCCCCCGCCGCCCGGCGCCTCACCTGTCGCGTCCGGGCCTATTGCCACTTTGGAAGATGCCGAGCGGCAGCACATTCTCCGCGCGTTGCGTCAAACACAGTGGCGCGTTGCCGGACCGCGCGGTGCCGCCCATCTTCTCGGAATGAAGCGCACCACGCTGCAAGCGAGAATCCGTAAACTGGGCATTAAACGCCCTGTTTAGCGGGCCGTTGTAGGCGGGAAGTCGCCCTCTTGGTTTGCATCTGAGACTGTGCTCTCCTAATAAGGTCGACCCATGGAGCCATTCTTTACATTGGACAGGCATCTTTCGCGCTGGCGGACATGTGGGCTCGCGGTCTTTGCCTTTGTCACGTTGGCGGCCAACGCCTCTGCGCAATTGCCGGTCATCCGCTTTGTTCGCGATCCCGACCCCGCACCGGGCTTCAAGCTAAAAGATCTGAACGGAAAGGATCTGAATCTGGAGAGTTCGCGCGGCAAGGTCGTCTTGCTGAATTTCTGGGCCACCTGGTGCGGCCCATGCCGTGAGGAAATTCCGGGCCTGGTGGCCCTTCAGGAGAAATATAAAGATAGCTTGCAAATCATTGGCCTGGTCGTCGATGACCCTGACGAAAAAGAGGTTCGCAGTGCTGTGGATTCGCAGAAAATCAACTACCCCGTGGCGCTGGCCGACGGAAAAACCAGAATGGACTATGGTGGAATCGCCGCGCTGCCGACGGTTTTTCTGATCAACACCGAAGGCGGCGTGGTTCAGAAACACGTGGGGCTTTACAATCCCGAGCTCTATGAGACCGAAGTGCGGGCCCTACTTGGTCTTCCCGTCGCAGCGAAGATCGAAACCTTCCAGGACGAAGGCGACATCTTCCTGAAGCATGCAGACCGTGCCAAGGTGCTTCCCGGCGTCGATCTGTCTCCTCTCTTGCCGGACCAGCGGGACGCCGCATTGCACAAATTCAACGCGGAATCCTGTGATTGCGGCTGCAAATTTACGCTGGCGCAGTGCCGCATTTACGATCCGCCCTGCCAGATCAGTCAGCGCCGGACAGCGGAAATTGTGAAGGAAGTTGCAAAAGCCCACGGTACCCCGTCGAGCGGAGACACCAAGCCAGGCGAACCGGCCGCGCCTTCCTCCTCCCTGGCCCCATCGCCGCATCATTAGTCACAATCGCAATCGCTAGCTTATTTATGGAGCAGTTCGGTCGCTGCTGTGGTCATCGCTTTCACTCCCGCGCGTATGGCCGGTTCCGGCAGTGGGGCGAATTCGCTCGAGTGCGGGCCCGGCAGCCGCGTGCCTTTTTGCTCCGCTTCTTTCCACCTAGCCGGGTCGGTTGCGCCCAGCCAGAACATCGAAATCGGCGGCTTGTTATCCTCCAGAGCGAACAAGCTGAAGTCTTCGCTGGCCATGATCGGCTGCCCAGGCCAGACATTTTCTTTTCCGAGCGCCTTTTCAAGGGAGACCGCCACGCGCTCGGTTAGCGCCGGATCGTTGATCGTCGCAGGCACGTTGTCTTTTGCAACCTCGACGATCGGTGCGCGTTCGGCGGGAATGCCGGCCGCCTGGGTGATGCCGTCGGTCATTCGTTTGATCGCCGTCAGCACTTTCTCGCGTTGTCCAGGCGTCATTGTCCGCACCGTCAACTGAAGGTGTGCCTCGTCCGGAATGATGTTGTGCTTTGTGCCCGAATGAAACGAACCCACCGTCACCACCGTCGGCAAGAGCGGATCGGATTCGCGACTTACGATCGTCTGCAGTGCCAGCACCAGTTCCGAGCCAATCACAATCGGATCTTTTGCGATGTACGGAGCGGCGCCGTGCCCGCCGTATCCGCGGATCGTGATGTCGACCGAGTCAGCCCCCGCTAGCATGGGGCCCGAGTGCCACCCCACCGCGCCAGCGGGAAGGAATGAGGAATCATGGAGCGCGATCACGTAGTCCGGCTTGGGAAATTTCGTGAATAGGCCGGCGCGCAGCATTGCCGCGGCACCAGCCGCCACCTCTTCGGCCGGTTGCCCGATCAGCGCCAGCGTTCCACTCCATTGCTGCTTGGTTTCCGCCATCATTTTTGCCGTGCCGATTAGCACCGTCATGTGGAGATCGTGTCCGCAGGCATGCATTACGCCTACTTCGCCATTAGCCTTTTTCTCGCGCACCTGGCTCGCGTAGGGCAAACCGGTGTTTTCGGTGACGGGCAGCGCGTCCATATCCGTGCGAATGTATAAGGTGGGCCCTGTTCCGTTGCGCAACACGGCGACTACACCGTAGGCGGCTTGCCCATCCGGATAGGTCCCAAAGTTGGATGTGACCTCGTATCCGAAGCTTTTCAACTGGGAAGCCACCAGGGTGGAGGTCTCCTTTTCTTCCTTCGAAAGCTCCGGATGCGCGTGCAGGTGTTTGTAGGTTCCCACCCAGTCGTTGATGTTGCTGTCGATTTTCGCATCCAGATTGCTCTGAGCCGCTGCAAGCAAATTCACCGTGCCCAGCATCGCGGCAAGAACCAAGATCGATTGCTTTGTGAAGTTCATTCTGCTCTCCCGACGCGAGCCATTTTATCAAATGTCCGCTTCTGTCCCGGACAGCGAGATTTTTTCTTGCCCTCCTGTGATGCCCGTTCTACACTCGCCGCCGGTTGGCAAATTTTTTCTTTGGGAGCGTTCTATGAACGGCCGTGTGTCGATCTTGCTTGTGGTCCTGAGTCTTTCGACGGTATTCACCGTGCGTGGTGCATTTTCGCAGGGAGAGATGCAGAGTAAGCGGCGTGTGATCAACCTGCCCGACAAACCGGTGCAGGCACCGTTCAGCAATGCGGTCCTCGCTGGAGACACGCTGTATATGGCCGGCAGCATCGGCCTTGATCCGAAGACCGGTAAGGCTCCGGAGAGAATCGAGGATGAAATCAAATACCTCTTCGACAACTACAAGGCGGTTTTAAGCACTGCCGGTATGTCCATGGACGATCTGGTGTTCGTTCAGGTTTTTTCGAGTGACCTTTCGCTTTACGATAAGTTCAACGCCGCGTATAAAGCGCAATTCTCGAAGGAATTCCCTGCGCGCGCGTTTATCGGGGCGGGTTCGCTCCTGCGAGGTGGCCATTTCGAAATGCAAGCTATCGCCGTTCGACGCTAGGCCGCACGGGCCGATTAACCAGTTGACAGGACTGGTCTTAACGAGGGTTAGAAATACGGTTGACAAGCAATGGGAAAGGTAATAACTTAACGTCGTTAAGTAAATGAGTGATCTACGGTCATGGGCGTAAAAGAACGCAAACTTCGCCAGAAAAAGTTCCTTCGCCAGGAGATTCTCGACGCTGCCAGCGAGCTGTTTGTCAAAGAGGGCTTCGAGAATGTCTCCATGCGCCGCATTGCTGACAAAATCGAATACTCCCCCACAACGATTTATCTTTATTTCCGGGACAAAGCCGAACTTCTCGAACAGGTCTGCGCGGAAACCTTTGCCCGGCTTTCGGCGCATTTGACGCGGATTCTTGAGCAGCCCGGAGACCCGCTCGAGCGTCTGAAACGCGGCCTGCTGGCTTACATCGACTTCGGCCTGGAAAATCCGCATCACTATCGCGCCACCTTTATGATGCCCATCCCCGAGGGCTTTGATAAAGAGAAGTATTCAAGACCCGATTCCCCTGGCATGCACGCCTTCGATTTCCTTCGCCGCTCGGTCTATGACTGCATTACCGCCGGCAAATTCCCATCCTCGGATCCAGAAACGATCAGCCAGACGCTCTGGAGCGGTGTTCATGGAATCACCGCACTGCTGATCACCTTCGACAAAGGGTTCCCCTGGGTCAACCAGAAGCAACTTATTCCTTTTGTGGTAGATACGCTCATCTTGGGTGTCGCGACAAGGCATGCCTGAGGAGGGAAAAATTTTTTCATGCGAACTTAACATAGTAATGTTATAGAGCAGCGTTACTTTTATCCTGTCTGTTACGTACCTCTGTTGATCCGTATTGGAGCTTTAGCCATGGCCCTGCTCGCTCGCCGCAACCTGTTCCATGACCGCATCCGATTCGCGGTCACGCTTACCGGAATCGTCTTTGCCCTGGTGCTCATCGTCATCCAGTTCGGTCTGTTCCTGGGCTTCATGACCACCACGTCGAACAACATTGACCACTCTAACGCCGACTTATGGATTGTCTTCCATGGTGTGAGCTACTTCGACACCGGCCGCATGTTCTCGGAAAGGAAGTTTTACGAAGTGCTGGCCACCCCGGGCGTCGAACAGGCGGAGAAGTACATCCAGAATTTCGCTAATTGGAAAAAGCCGGATGGGGGAATGGAAAACATTCAGGTGATTGGCTTCCATCCGGGCAGCGGTCTCGGCGAACCCTGGAATCTGGTTGCCGGCAATGTGCTCGACGTGAAGCAGGAAGACGCCGTTATCGTGGATGAGTTGTACAGAGAAAAGCTGGGTGTCTCGAAGATCGGCGACCGCGTGGAGATCGGTAATCATCGCGCGCGGGTTGTCGGCTTCACGCGCGGCATCCGATCCTTTACCACTTCACCTTTTGTCTACACCTCGTTCAAAAACTCGCTCGACTACACCCGGCCAGAAGCCAAAGAAGACCAGCTCGCCTACATCCTGGTGAAAGCGGCGCCCGGAGTTTTCGCCACCGAACTTAAAAACAACCTGCAGGCGCGGCTGAGCGATGTGGACATCTACACGAGGGACGAATTCAGTCGCCGCACGCGATTCTATTGGATGTTCACGACGGGTGCGGGACTGGCCGTCTTGACCGCCGCACTGATGGGACTTGTCGTCGGCATCGCCGTTGTCGCGCAAACCATCTACGCGGCCACGATGGACCATATCCGGGAGTACGGCACGTTGAAAGCGATGGGTGCCACCAACGCCTACCTTTACCGCGTGATCATCGAACAAGCTGTGCTGAGCGCGGCGATTGGCTATGCGCTTGCGATGATCATCGCGCACTTCATTGTGCAGGCCAGCGAAAAAGGCGGCGCGCTCATCCTGATGCCTTTCTCCATGAAAGTGGGCATGTTGTTTTTGGCCATCGGCATGTGCACCGCCGCGGCTCTGGTTTCCATAAACAAAGTAATGCGCATCGATCCCGCGATGGTTTTCCGCGGTTAGGACAAAAAACATGATTGCGGCCACGTCACAGAGGGAAACGGTCATCCAGGCACGCGGGCTTTCGAAGGTTTATGGAAACGGCGGCGCCGAATTGCGCGCTCTTTCGGACATCAATCTCGAGATCCGCTCCGGTCAGCTCACTTTGCTGATGGGACCTTCGGGCAGCGGCAAAACCACTCTGCTTTCGATTCTCGGATGTATTCTGCGCGCTTCCTCCGGAAGCCTCGAACTTCTTGGCGAAGACGTCCTCGCGCTGCCGGAAAGCGCGCTTCCGCGCCTGCGGCGGGAGACCATCGGCTTCGTGTTTCAGGGCTTCAACCTGTTTCCCGCGCTCACGGCCGTCGAAAACGTTGCGCTGGCGCTCGATCTGCGTGGCCTCCGCAGCGCAGAGGCCAATCTGCGCGCGGAATCGTGGCTCATCGAAGTTGGGCTGAAGGAACGCATGCGCGCCTTTCCCGCCGACCTGAGCGGCGGCCAGAAGCAGCGCGTGGCCATCGCTCGGGCGCTTGCCGGCGATCCTCCCATTTTGCTCGCCGATGAACCGACCGCGGCGCTCGATTCAACTAGCGGCCGCACGGTGATTGAACTGCTGCAGCGCCTCGCTCACGAACATGGTCGCGCGGTGGTCATAGTCACACATGACCCACGCGTTCTCGCCTATGGCGATCGCATTTTGCATCTGGAGGACGGCCGTCTGGTCCGCGAGGAACGACCAGGCAACCCAGTATTGGTTCCGACGCCATTGCCAGTTCCCGAAGCCGCGCCAGATTCGAATTCCATCGCCGAATTTCAGGCAAGGAGTTAATCATGTATCGACACAAAATCGTTCTGAGCCTCGCTGCAGTGGCCGCGCTGGTCGCCGCCCTTCCCTTGTTGCCTACGCGCGCACATTTCAATCGCGGAAACGCAATTCCACAGGCGAGTTCGCGCGAGGCATTCATTGCTGCTCCCGGCCGCGTGGAAGCCGTATCGGAAGAGATCCGCGTTAGCTCCGAACTCAGCGGCCGCTTGAAGAGCGTCCTTGTCGAGGAGGCCGACCACATCCGCCGCGGTCAGATCGTTGCGCAAATCGAAAATGACGACTACATCGCGCGCGTCGCCGGGGCCCAAGCAGCACTTGCCGAGCGCGAAGCCGAACTGCAACGCACGATAAATGGAGCGCGCACCCAGGAACGACACGCCTCTCGGGCGTCTCTAAAGGCTGCGGAAGCTATTCTCGAAAATTCCCGCCGCGAAGCCGAACGCCGTCGCAACCTCGCCGAGCACCAGATGGTTTCCCGCGACGAGGCGGAGCGTTACGAGCGTGCCTATCAGGTTGCTCTCGCCGAATACGAACGCGCGCAGGAAGAGTTCTCGCTGGTGACTGCCGACCCCCGCGAGGAAGATCGCCGCAAAGCAGAAGCCGGAGTCGCCAGCGCTCGCGCACAACTGCAGGAGGCACGGGCGTACTTGGAGAAGACCCATATTCGCTCGCCACTCGACGGAGTTGTTCTGCGCAAATTTAGGCACGCCGGAGAGAGCGTCTCGACGCAATTCGATTCGCCGATCGTGACGCTGGCCGATGATTCTCGCTTGCGGGTGCGCCTTGATGTCGACGAAACCGACGTCGCCAAGCTTCGCCTCGGCCAGCCGGCGTTTGTGACCGCCGAAGCGTACGGAAGCCAGAGATTCACCGGGCAGGTGATTCGCATCGGCCGCATCCTTGGACGGAAGAACGTGCGTACCGATGAGCCTACCGAGCATGTCGACACCAAAATACTAGAGACCCTAGTCGAACTTGACCGGGGTCAGAAACTTCCCTTGGGCTTGCGCGTCGACTCCTACGTTCGTGTGGGAGGGCCCGAATAGGTTCACGGCAAGGGCAATATGCCCATATTCGGTCAGGAATCTTGGGCCAAAACGAGAGCATTATTTGGGCATATGCCCATATAGAGTCAGTCGCTGAAGGGCTTCCAATCTGTGGCGTATATGTAGAGCATTGTAAAAGAAAGAGTTAATTGTGAATGGAATTCAATGTGGTGTGGCAATCCCTGTGCATTCCCGTAAGGGCAGTGTCCGTTACCCTATGTTGAGAATTACAACTGAGATCAAGCGGGGAAAACTGTTCATCACGGTCGAAGGCACTCTGTCTGGCCCGCGCGTCGCCACGCTCGAACAGTGCTGGCGAGAACTTTATGCCACCACGCCGCGCCCCAAGTTCTGCGTGAATCTTTGCGGTGTCAGCTATATCGGCGACACCGGCCGGGTCCTTCTGAGGGAAATGCATCACCAGGGCGCGGAGTTAATGGCTGAGGGCTGCCTCAATCAGGCGATCGTCGACGAAATTACCGGCCAGAAGAAGAAGGCCTCCGAGCGCGGTGCAAAGCCCGATGACTCATCGAAGGGGACGCCGATCATTTTCTACGTGCTTTTGTTCGGCCTTCTTCTATCCCCGGGTGGTAGTTCCGCGCAGTCAAAGAACCCCGCTCTGCCGGCCACCGCGCCTACCGACACCTTAAAGCTCACCCTCGAGCAATCGGTGGCCCTGGCCCTCAAACAGAATCCCACGCAACAAATTGCCATCCTGAACGCCGTCGAAAGCGTTCAGGACAAAAATATCACGCGCTCTGAGCTCCTGCCTCAAGCCAGTCTGCACGTGGCGGACTCTGCGAATCGCGCGAACTTGAAGGCCCAGTTCGGCGGCAACGTTCCACCCGATTTTCCATTCCCGGAACACATCGGACCCTACCAGTTGTTTTCGGCGGGTCCAGCCTTCAGCAGTTCGGTTATCGACTTGTCCCTTTGGAAGAAATACCAGGCAGCGCGCAGCACTGTCGAGGCCAGCAAAGCCAATAGCCTGTCCACGCGCGAGCAGGTGATTCTGCTGGTTGTCTCACAATATATCGGTACGCTCCGCGCAGTCGCCAATGTAGAAGCATCGCGTTCTCGTGTGGACCTTGCGCAAGCGCTCTACGATCAGGCAGCCGACCTTCAAAAGGAAGGTGTCGGCACCGGAATCGACACCCTCCGCGCAAACGTCGAACTGCAAAACGAGAAGCAGCGGCTCATCGAGGCGGAAAACGACCGCGAAGCGTCTCTCTACGGTCTCAGTAAGTTACTGAATCTCGATCCACGACAGAAGATCGAGTTAGCCGATTCTCTGGCTTTTTTCGACGCGCCGCAGCCCGACGTGGAGGCGAGTATCGAAGACGCCCTGGCCGCGCGCCAGGAATGGAAGGCCGTCGAGGCCCAGCAGAAATCGGCGAAGCTCGAAAAGCAATCCTCTCAATACCAGCGGCTGCCTTCGTTGCGCTTCGACGGCAATTGGGCATACCTCGGTACTTCGACGAGCAACGGCATCCCGACCTATCAATATCAAGCCTCGGTGAACATGCCTCTTTTCACCAGCGGTCGCATACACGCCGAAGTGATCAAAAGCGATCTTGAACTGCAAAAGATCGAACAGCAAAAAGCCGACCTCCGCAACCAGATCGCCCTCGATGTGAAGACTTCGCTGCTCAATTTGCAATCCGCCCGCAACGAAGTACAAGTCGCCAACCTTGGCGTGCGACTCGCCAAGGAAGAAGTCGATCAGGCGCGAGACCGCTTCAAGGCGGGCGTTGCCAATAACATTGAAGTCATCTCCGCCCAGGATTCCCTTTCCCGCGCCAACGATAACCAGATCGCGGCGCTCTACCGCTTCAACCAAGCCCGCGCCGACTTCGCGCGCGCCGTCGGGCAGATGGAAAAGACTTACGCGAAGTGAGGACCCATGAGCGTT
>Ga0306920_100009028_pt1 | contig 13289 bp, 8 predicted proteins | sample flu12Cox44000170_FD_204666 | JGI IMG/M metagenome (GOLD analysis project Ga0306920, IMG submission 204666) | Lab enrichment of tropical soil microbial communities from Luquillo Experimental Forest, Puerto Rico - flux4day.12C.oxic.44.000.170 (v2)... | ecosystem: Environmental > Terrestrial >... | reverse complement strand
CCGCTGCCGTGATCGCATTCGGAACAAAAACTCCGTTCTCCGCGAGAAAGTCCGCGAGTCTGGTAAGTTCTCTCTTGTGGCGCTTCACCGTCGTGTCACCAATTCGCTGTGACTGTTTGGACGTGACAAATGCTTCGACGAGCGAGTGGATCGTGGGCGCTACTGTCGGAGTCGCGGGGGCGTTGCCAGCGGACATCTGCTCGATCAGGTATTGCTTCTGACGCTCGGCCTCGACCCAAGTGCGTGCCTTCGCGGATCGCCGATATTGCACGCCACCTGCGGTCCAGCGGAGATGCTTGCGGCAGTTGCACCGCCTACAAAATTCCTCGCCTTTGTACTTGCATGCTGCTGAATGGCGGACAAAAATGGTGACGACCGAGACGTTGGAGGGTGCGTTCACTGCGATCCCCCGGTGGAATTCGGTAGCGCAATCCTAGCACAGAAAGTCACTGATGGTTACAACCTATTGAACATAAGCTAGTTAAGTATGGAGCGGGCGATGGGAATCGAACCCACGTCCGAAACTCGGGAAAGATTTGGGAAAGAAGTCCCGCCGCCAAAAGTCACTTAAGTCGCACAGAATCAACGGGCCGTGAATTTTAGTACGTTCTCATAACCCGAAGGTCGTCAGTTCCAAATCTGACCCCCGCAACCAATTGAATAATTGAAAGCAAAGGGCTTCCGGCACAGGCACCGGAGGCCCTTGCTGCATTTTGGTGGGGAGTGTCCGTGTTTGCTAACATGGCGAATGGTCCGCAAGTGGCGCCCCGCTTACTAGCGCCTTATCAATTTTGAGCCGTTCAGGGCTTTTGCAAGCTAAACAGGTCCTAGGCATTTCATCCTCGCTAGAAAAACGCTTTTCGCTTTTGTACCCACTGCCTATCTAGCACCCGACCTGTGTTGAACGACCACAGACCAAGAGCCTCTGCGCTGACCGACCGGATTGAGGACAAACCACTTATGGGATCATAGGTCTGGTTCACGGCTTGCCTTCCCTGGAACTGGGCACCCTGGCAATTCAGTTGTGCAACTCCGAGGTGGAGAAAAAGGACAACTGGTAGTGAGTAGCGACCCCATCTGCCTTGGGTGCCCAACTTCCTAAAGCAAAGCAGGTTCTAGGCATGGCTTATTTCGGCCCCTCCCTGATCTGCAGGCTGATTAGCTTGATTTCGCTGAAGTGCGAAACGCTCAGGGCGAGGGCAACTCAAAAAAGGAGTTCGAGCAGGCCAAGCAATAAGTCTAAGCCGCCCTCGAAAAGGAGCTCTAGCGCGAATAGCATGGCATCCGGATCGGACGGCTGCTCCGGATAGGTCAGCACGCTTGTGGTGTAACCTCTGGGCTCTCCGTAGATGCGTGGGTCTGCGCCAAGTCCCAAAATAATGATTCGCCAATCCATTTCTTGTTCTTGCCGTGGCTGCAACATAGCCGTTCAATTCTTTCATACGCATGGCACTGCTGTGATGCTTCATCCCGATGGCTTCTTCGATCCGCCGAGAAGCACAAATTGTCCGTGTAATTGTCCGTGAACGGTGTACAAGAGCATCCGAAACCGGCTAAAGCAGTTCCCTTCCCGCGTTGATTTCATTGGTTCTTGTTGTATGCCGTGTGTTGCCGTGTATCTCAATTTCCCCCTCATAACCCGAAGGTCGTCAGTTCAAATCTGACCCCCGCAACCAATTCTAAAAGCTGTATCTATACAGCTTTAGGCAACAAGGGCTGGGCGAATTGGAGCTGCCAATCTGTAGCCCAATTCGCCCAAGCTGTATCCCAAGCCGGCCCTCTTACACCATTCCCGCCGATATCCCTCGTCGAACCGTAATTGAGCCGCGTAGAGGTCGATCAGGTTTTGCGAATGGCCCAGCCACAGTTTGATCAAGTCTTCCGGGACCCCCGCCTTGCGAAGTACTGCAAAACGAAAGCGACGAAACGCGTGGAATCCGCCACGCTTCCCTGCTTTGTGTAGCACGTCCAGCGCATTACGCGAGTCGAGAAGACGGCCAGCTCTAGTCGTGAATAGGTGTCCGCTCTTTCCTCGTATGTATCGGCAGAGAACCTGTGCCAATGAGTCAGGGATGTCCACGGGGCGAATCGTGTCCGTCGTCAACAACCCGCACCCCGGCTGGGATGTTATCCTTGGCCGTCAAGAGGTCGTACTCGGAACAGGACGCCTTGTCGACGACACCAACGAGGGCGTGAACGTAAGAGGCGCTTTCGATGGTGTCCGCATCGGATATGACAAACCGAAGAGGCGCATCGATCTTATCGCCGGCAAGGCGGTGGAGACGAACCCGGGCGCGTGGGATGACGTACCTGATCCGACAATCACTCTTTGGGGGGTGTACGCCTCAAACGTGCGCTGGAGCTCGCGGTTCATGTCCGATGTCTACTTTCTTGACTATGACGCGAAGCTGGCGACCTACCAAAACGAATCCGCACGAGAGGAACGGCGAATAATTGGAGCGAGGTTTTTCGATCGCCTGCCCAACGAACCCCCCAGGGCCGGCTTCGACTACAACCTTGAGAGCGGATTTCAGTGGGGCTCGTTCGGGAATCGCTCAATCCGGGCCTGGGCTGGTGGAGTGCCGTTTCCGCGAGGAGCTTATTTCGGGCCAAAGTTCGGGTTGATCGGATGGCAAACGTATTGGACGTGCAGCCTCAGGTTGTCTTCCATCCCGTTCAGAACGTAACCGGAACTTTCGAGGACACGAAAGATGCGCTTTATACCTTTGAGAACGTGCAATTGCGGCCGGCGAACCTTAGTAACGCGCGCTTTATCGGAAGTCAGCCCAACCTCGAGATTCGTTGGGCGATAAGCGAGCATTTCCTGGCGGCGTTGAATCTCGCAGGCTTCACCACAGGCACCTTCTTGCAACAATCTCCTCCGTCAAAAGGAATCGTCTTCTTCAATGTTGGTCTTACCTATCGATTTTGAGAACTTCCACAGAAGAGGCCGCGTCACTCATCAAATGTGGCGGTATTGCATCCTTGCCCCTTAAAACCGGGTCCAAGATCGAAAAACCACGATGGATGGTCAGATCGCTAAGACCAAATGTCAATCGTCCTGAATAATGAAGGAGACGACCAGAGAGCTGGAGAGGAGAGATGAGCCGAGTGGTCGCCTCCAAGCCGGGTCTTGCGGGACAGAGGCTAGTCCTCGCGGCGCATTCGCCGAAACTGTCAAAACGAACAGGCAGAGCTAGGAAGGACGCGGCGAATTTGGTACAAACCAAGCACAAGAGATACGAAGCTTGGTTTTGTGGGCACATATTGGAGACCGGTTATTCCTGGAGAATCGCCTTCGCTGTAGTTCGGTTCATGGATGCTCCTCGCTCGATGGCCGTCTGGGCTGTCTTGTCGCACATTCTGCAGGTGTATGGGTGGGACAGCGGGACAACCCGCCCCGGAAGTGTAGTTGGACGCACGGAACCTGTGTTGAACGACCACGAACCGAGAGCCCTCCGCTTGAATGACTGGATTGAGGACAAACCACTTATGGGACCAGAAGTTTGGTCCACGGCTTGCCCTGACTAAAAATGGGTACCCTGGCAATTTCCGTCTGGCGCAACTCCGAGAAAGGAAGAAGGCGAACTCCTTGAAAGGGGGAAGAGTGGAAGAACTCGACCGTCTTTGGTGCCCAACTTGATCGAAATTATCAAGCGCAGGGAAGGAACCTGCGACTCCTGCCAGATGCGGCCTTCTGAATACAGTATTAGCGCGGCCAAGAACGAGTGGCCCGCGCCGGTTCGACCATGCCAGCTCTGTATGATCGGACTTACTCAGACCAGCGATCTTATTCGCACCGTTCTGTTGCTCCAAAGTGCCACTCGGTAGCTATTCAAGGAACATGCGTGCGCCGTCCTTGTCGATGGCGATACTCAAGTTCGCGCCGGATCGAGCAGAGGCAACACCGGCTGTTTGTCGAGGAGCGGTGCGCAGAAAGATCAATCCGTTGGGGCTTCCCTTCACCGCCAACCGCGAGTCTTGCGAGCACCTGGGTGCACAGCCAATGACACGATAAGCCCGACCGTAAGCGTGGTGCATTGCGGTCCCCCGCAACCATACGAGCTCAAGTTACAATGCTTGGGACGCTTTTGCTTTATTGAGTTGCCAAGTTAAGTGGGTAACGACAATCAGTTGGCCCGACTGGCGCCCGCGTCGACGACACGGATCAACTGGTCGCCATCTCGTAGCCATTGCTGCAGCAGCTTGCCTCCTCCCGCCGAAGAAGCTCGCCAGCTCGTTCGTCAAATCCACTCTCGACGCGCTAGCCATGCTCTGATATATCTGCCCTGATCTCGTGTCGCTGGAGTACAGACCATGAAGCTGCATAAGCGCTTAATCTGGGCCTTGTTTCTGCTTGCTCCTGTGATTTTGTTGCAGCTCCGTGCCACACCAACGCCGGAAAAAGAGCAGCATCGACTCTACGTCGCCATCCCGGGCATTCGTAATGATCTGGAATACGGCGGAATCGGCATTCTGGTCTACGACATTGATGCCGGCTACAAATTCATCAAGCGGATTCCGACCTGGGACCTGCCTCCCGGCGAGGCCGCTGAAAACGTAAAGGGCATTGCCGTTAGCGCGAAGACTGGCAAGCTCTACGTCAGCACCATCAATCGCGTAGCTTGTCTTGATCTCGTCACCGAAAAGAAAGTCTGGGAGAAGACCTACGATGGCGGCTCGGATCGCCTAGCCATCTCACCTGACGGAGAAATACTCTACGTGCCTTCCCTCGAAGGCCCGCACTGGAACGTCGTCGACGCAGCAACCGGAGATCTAATCGCGAAGATCAAGCTCGATTCCGGCGCACATAACACGATCTACGGACCGGATGGCTCCCGTGTCTATCTTGCCGGCCTGCGGTCGCCCATTCTTTCTGTTGCGGACACGAAAACCCACACGGTTGTGAACGCGATCGGCCCCTTCAGCAATTCCATTCGCCCATTCACGATCAATGGCAGCCAGACCCTTTGCTTCGTCAACGTCAACGAGTTGCTCGGGTTTGAAGTAGGAGATTGCAAAACCGGAAAAATGTTGCATCGCGTCGAGGTCACAGGCTATCAGAAAGGCCCGACAAAGCGGCATGGCTGCCCCAGCCACGGTATTGCGCTCACACCGGACGAAAAAGAGCTGTGGCTTGCCGACAGCGCCAACAGCAGCATTCATGTCTTCGATGCCACGGTGATGCCGCCGAAGCAAACGATGAGCATCAAAGTGCGCGACCAGCCCGGCTGGATCACCTTCAGCATCGACGGCCGCCGCGCTTATCCCTCCACCGGCGACATTATCGACACCAGCACCAAGCATATTGTTACCACGCTTGAAGACGAAACCGGAAAGCACGTACAAAGCGAAAAACTACTGGAGGTCGTTTTCGCCAACGGCCGCCCCGTTCGCGCGGGCGACCAGTTCGGGATCGGCCGCAAACCATAACCACCTAGCGAGTGAGGAATACCATGCCCGCAACCAATGAGCCACTATGTCGTTTCGATTGATTTGCCAAAAGCGCTTTGTGGTAGTCGGGAGTCAGCCCTCTGCAGTCCGCAAGCCGATTGCGACACCACAAGCGCGCAGAGCAGAACGCTGAGCGAAGAGGTTTCACCAGTGGATTAGACACCTTTGTAGGTTGCCGGAATCGGCTTTCGCCGCAATCTAACTTCTTCTGCTGGACCTTCCGATAGAGAACCTGCGTTAATCAAGCACCAGGCCATTGGGAGCTGCAATCCACTAACGTTTATCGGGCATTTGGTCAGATGTGTTAGAGTCTGCGCTATTATGAAGAAAGTTCGCGCTCACATCGCACTCTTAAGCTTCTTCGTATTTGGTCTCGTTGCATCGCATCCTGCTTACGCGCAATCGAAGCGCGGCGTCACGCCTGAGGATTATTTTTCCTTCAAATTCATCTCCGATCCGCACATCTCTCCCGATGGCCAGGCGGTTGTCTACGTCCTCACCATCGTCGACCAGAAGAAGAACCACCGCGAATCCTCCGTTTGGTCGGTCCCGATCGACGGCTCCTTCACTCCCCACCGCCTCAGCGCCGAAGGTTTCAACTGCAATTCTCCTCGGTGGAGTCCGGATGGTAAAACCCTGGCCATGATTTCCACGCGCTCCACCGAATCTTCCGCCGCGGACCAGCCAAAACCTCAAATCTATCTCCTGCCCATGGCCGTCGGCGGAGAAGCGATGCCACTCACCAAACTCAAGAACGGCGTTCAGTCCTACCAGTGGTCTCCCGAGGGTTCTCGCATCGTTCTCGTCAGCTCCTCCGGCCCGCTTGACAACGTCGCACCAGCGGATCGCAAGAGCGACGTCCGCCATTACTCTCACATCGATTACAAGTTCAACGACACCGGCTGGTTTGACGACAAGCGTCGCCATCTCTGGGTCGTCAACGTGCCTGGCGGCGACGCTAAGCAAATCACCGACGGGCAGGATTGGAACGATACCGATCCACAATGGTCGCCCGATGGGTCGCGCATCGCCTTTGTCTCCGACCGCACCGGAAAAGCTTTCGACGACAGCCGCAATACCGATGTCTGGGTCATCCCCGCCGCTGGCGGTGCACTCACCAAAATCTCCGATCATCCTTTCGAGGACGAAGGCCCGCACTGGTCTCCCAACGGCAAACGGATCCTTTTCACCGGTCAGACTGAGCGGCACCAGTTTCGCAAGCTCTACTTAGCTGACTCCGCCGGCGGCTCTGCTTCTCGTCTTGCGGTCAATAATCTCGATCTCATCCCTGGCGAATTGCACTGGTCGTCATCGAGCTTGGCCTTCTTTGCTTCTGGCATAAAGGGCGAGACGCACATCTTCCGCGCCGATCTTTCCGCGCATTCTTTTGCACCCGTCACCTCGGGCCCTCGCGATATCCACGCCTTCGACATAAACGAATCTTCTGGAGAAATGGTTTACCTCGCCAACGACTTCCAGCACCTTGACGATCTCTACGCCGCTAACCTCGACGGTTCCCGCGAGCGCCAACTCACTCACCTCAACGCCGAACTCTGGTCACGCCTCGAACTCCAGCCCGTCGAGCGTCTCCCCTACAAGAGCGGCGATGGCTGGGCCATCGAAGGCTTCTTCGTCAAACCACTTGGTTGGCAGCCAGGCAAGAAATACCCGATGATCTTGGTCATCCACGGCGGCCCGGAAGGTATGTTCGGCGTGGACTGGTATCACGAATTTCAGGTCTACGCCGCGAAAGGCTACGCGGTCTTTTTCTGCAACCCCCGCGGCTCAACCGGATACGGCGAAAAATTCGAGCGCGGCGAAATTAACAATTGGGGCAGCATGGATTATCAGGACATCTTATCCGGCGTGGACGCTGCGCTAAAGCAGTATCCGTGGGTTGATCAAAACAATCTCGGAGTTACCGGTGGAAGCTACGGCGGCTACATGACCAACTGGATTGTTTCACATACCAACCGTTTCAAAGCGGCGGTCACGCTCCGTTCCATTTCAAACTTTATTAGCGACGATGGGACGCGCGACGGACCCTACGGCCACGAAGACTATTTCAGGAGTATCATCTTTGACGATTTCGATCAGTATTGGGACGATTCACCGTTGAAGTACGCGCGCAGCGTCCACACTCCCACACTGATTCTTCATTCCGACAACGACTATCGCGTTCCCCTAGAACAAGGCGAGCAATGGTTCCGCGCGCTCCAACATTACGGAGTTCCCTCGGAGCTCGTCATCTTCCCGCGCGAAAACCACAACCTCACCCGCACCGGTGAGCCCCGCCACCTCGTCGAAAGCCTGAACTGGCAGCTCTACTGGTTCGAGCGGTACCTGAACGGTAACGCCGCTGCGAAACCGCCCGATGCTCCGTAGCGTCCATTTCATTGCGTTAGGTGCACCCGACATTGCCATTTCTTGACCGTAAATTCAGGTTGCCTGCCGCCTTGGTTACGACCAAAATGCGCGGGTCCCATATCAGCAAATCCCTCGACTCACAGGACGGTCCAATGAGCAACGCTCCGAGAATCATCGCGTCCCGCTCCTCCATCGTCGGTGCCGTAGCCATTTTCGCCTTTGCCCCATCCCTCGCGGGTGCGCAGACCAATCTCAAGTATCAATTGCCACCAAAGGCCATCGTCGATATTGTCGACGCCAGGCCGACTCCCGGCGTCAAACTTTCGCCGCCCGCCGCCGGCGAAGGGCGCTTGCTGCTAATCGAGCATTTTGCTGGCCTGCCCACCATCGCCGAACTCGCGCGGCCCGAGCTTCGCCTCGCCGGCCTTCGCTTCAACCCCAGAACCGGCGGCCCGAGCCGCGGCCGCTTTGTCACCTCGCTCGAACTGCAGGCTCTTCCGAGCGGCAAGCCCGTCGCGATCGCCGGCTTGCCAGCGAATGCCGAAATCCGATTCGCGGAATGGTCTCCCGACGGCCGCAAAATCTCTTTCGTCGACATCAACAACGAGCCGGAGAATTCTGGTCTCACTCTCTGGATCGTGGATGTGTCGACGGCACAGGCCCACCAGATTCCCGGTGTGGCCCTGAACGGCATCTTTGCGCGAACCGGTTTTGGCGGTGCCGACCTCGACGGTCCTTGCGAATGGCTCAGCGACAGTAAGGCCCTGATCTGCAAAACGGTTCCTTCGAATCGCGGCCCAGCCCCGGTTCGCAACGAAGTTCCCACTGGCCCGGTCGTCCAGGAAAACCTGGGCCGCGTCACCCCTGCCCCAACCTTCGAAGACCTTTTGAAAAATCCCGGAGACGTTCAATTCTTCGATTACTACGCCTCGGCGCAGCTCGCGCTCGTGAATCTCGACGGCACCTCCAAACCCGTCGGCAATCCCGGTGTCATCGAGAGCGCGACGCCTTCCCCCAACGGGGAGTACGTCTTGGTCACCGAGCGTCACCACCCCTATTCTTTTCTGCGTCCCTACGAATCATTTCCAGAGCGCGTCTCTGTTGTCTCAATCCACACCGGGAAATCCATCCAACTGGTCGACAAACCGCTCGAAGACAATATGTCCATCGTCCGCGACGCCGTTCCTCCCGGCCCCCGCGACTACGCTTGGCGCAGCGATGCTCCGGCTTCCATTTTCTGGGCCGAAGCCCAGGACGGCGGCGATCCCCGCAAAGATTCCGCTTTGCGCGATTCCCTGTTCCTGCTCGACGCTCCGTTCGACGGCGCGCCGCGCAAGCTCGCTGACCTTCCGCTTCGTTTCCGCAGCATCGCTTGGGGCACCAAGCAGCTCGCCCTAGTCGAAGAACGCCGCTGGAAAGACCGCAAGCGCCTCATTCTTGCCGTCTCTCCTTCCGCCCCCTCGAATCTCGCCAAATTATTCGAGGGCTCTTTTGAAGACCGCTACAGGGATCCCGGCACACCGCTCGAAGAGACCAATCGCGCAGGCAAGCGCGTCCTCGTCACGACGCAAGATGCCCACGAAATCTATTTCCGCGGTCAAGGCGCCTCGCCCGAAGGCGACAAACCCTTTCTCTCGGTTCTCGATGCTTCGACGGGCGAGTCCAAGCGCCTCTGGGAGTCCGCTCCGCCCAATTTCGAAATTCCCGAAGCCCTTCTTGATCCTCATGCATCCGAGATCCTGATTCGCCGCGAATCGCCCGAGAGAGACCCCAACTACTTCATCGAAAAGCTTGGCTCGCCCTCCGCAGAGCAAGTCACGTCCTTTCCGAATCCGTTCGGTGACACTCAGCTACCCAAAAAACGGATCCTCCATTACCGGCGTGCCGACGGTGTCGAACTCTCCGCCAATCTCTATGTTCCGGTCGGCTACAAGCCATCCGATGGCCCACTTCCCACGTTGATGGAAGCTTACCCAACCGAATACAAAACGCGCGCTGCCGCGGCAGAAGTCGCCGGCTCGCCTTACCAATTCGTCGTGCTAAGCTGGGGTTCGCCGGTTCCTTTCGTCACGCAGGGCTTCGCTGTCCTCGAAAACGCCGCCATACCCATCATCGGCGAAGGCAACGCCGAACCCAACGATTCCTACGTCGAACAGCTCGTCGCCGGTGCAAAAGCCGCCATTGACGAAGGCGCGCGCCTCGGCGTCGTGGACCGCAATCGCGTCGGCGTCATGGGCCATTCCTACGGCGCCTTCATGACCGCGAATCTGCTTGCCCACAGCAATCTCTTCAAGGCTGGCATCGCCCGCAGCGGCGCGTACAACCGTACGCTCACTCCTTACGGCTTTCAAAACGAGGAACGCACCTATTGGCAAGCGCCTGAGGTCTACTACAAAATGTCGCCCTTCTCCTTTGCCGACAAACTCAAGACTCCCATTCTTCTTATCCACGGTGAAGCTGACAATAACAACGGAACCTTTCCCATCCAAAGCGAGCGCTTCTATAGCGCGTTAAAGGGCCAGGGAGCCACGGTCCGCTTCGTGCTACTCCCCCTCGAATCCCACGGCTACCAGGGCCGCGAATCTGTCCTGCACATGTTCTGGGAAATGAACAACTGGCTCAACACCTATGTCAAAAACGTGCCGGCCACCAGGGCCGGCTCGAATGCTGGGTCCGCCATGCCTTCCAAACCCTGAGGCGGGGGGTCCGGCTTTTTGCGTGATGGGAGTCTCGCTTTCACGATCTGGTAACTCGAAGGGTCGTTGCTTCAAATCTGAGGCCCGCAACCATAAGCGACAGTTAAATGCTTGAGCCCTCTTGCTTTACTCAGTTGTCGAGTTAGGTGCCAGATCGGCCTAAAGCGCCGCTTCCGGCCCTTGGTGGTTTGCGGCCCTCGTCGTCCAGATCGCTCCGCTGACCGCACTGACGCACGGACCGCACGGACCTGCGTAACTCCAGTGTTCCGCCGCGCGTATGTTAGGATAACGGCGATTGTGTGCCCACAAAGTCCGATGCTAAGCCCAACAACGCGCGCCCAGGCCCACGCCAGTTCACCGGTACCGGCGACCGCTTTACGGTCGGGCAGGACGATGAACTTTTCTGAAGCCGTGGCCATCTCTACCTCGAGCCTCTGGGCACATAAGCTGCGCAGTGTCCTGACTCTGGTTGGCGTGGTCATCGGTGTGTCCGCGGTCATAGCCGTCGTCAGCTTGATTAACGGCGCGAACCAGTACGTCGCCACTCGCGTATTCCGGTTGGGAGCGGATGTCTTCGGGTTGTCCAAGCAGCCGTCGATCATCACCAACGTTGACGACTGGCTGGAATTCCAGAAGCGTAAGCGCATCACTTACGATGATTTTCAGGCAGTGCGCGAACAGTGCAAGAGCTGCAAAGAGATTGGTGCTTCGCTTGGCGGCCGCGTCGAAGTGAAAAGCGGGCTGAACTCCTTGAAAGACACCAATCTTCGCGCGTGGACGCCACAAATGGCGGAGCTGTACGACGTGGATCTAGTGGCCGGACGGCATGTGACGGAAGCAGATCTCAGCAGCGTCGCTCCTGTCTGCGTGATCGGGATGGATGTTGTCGAAAACCTCCTGCCGAACGCCGACCCTCTCGGAAAAGAGATCCGCTGGAACAACATCCCCTGCCAGGTGATTGGCGTCGGGAAGAAGGAAGGTTCCGCTCTCGGAAACTCCTTGGACAATTGGATCATCCTGCCGCTAAGCACCTACAACAAGGAATATGGCAACCAGCAGAGTTCGCTGCGCATAACCGTGCGCGCCGCTTCGGCGTCCAGGATTCAGACCAGTGTGGATGAGGTCCGCCAAATGATGCGGGGGCGTCATCATCTAGCCTATCAGTCCAAGGACGACTTCGCGATTGAGACGAGTGACTCTTTCCTGTCCTTGTGGAAGGACATCAGCAGCTCGTTTTTCGCGGTCACCATCGCGATCGCGTCAGTCTCGCTTGTGGTCGGGGGCATCGTGATCATGAACATCATGCTGGTAAGCGTGACGGAACGCACGCGCGAGATCGGCATGCGCAAAGCCGTCGGCGCGCGGCGGATCGACATTCTGCGCCAGTTTCTTATCGAATCTTCCACCATTGCCGTGATTGGCGGTGCGCTGGGCGTGCTCCTCGGCGTGATGGTCGCAGGTGTGGTTTCCTGGCTGACACCCCTGCCGAGCACTGTTCGGCTTTGGTCGGTGCTGAGCGGCCTGGCGGTCGCGCTGAGCGTGGGACTTTTCTTCGGTACTTATCCCGCGGCCAAGGCTGCAAAGCTCGATCCTGTGGAAGCGCTGCGATCAGAATAGACACCACTCCCATGGCTACACTCGGCAAAACTCTACCGCAAACTCGGGCGCTGCCTTTGCCCTTGCTGATTCGCAAGGAAAGCGCGCTCAAGTTCCGCGAAGAGGTGCTCCTGGCCCTCGATACGCTGCGCAAGAATCCTCTGCGTTCGGCGCTGACCATACTCGGAATCGTCATTGGCATCGCCACGGTAATCACCGTGAGCTCGGTCATCAACGGACTCAACGAAAATGTTCTCGGGGGCATTCGCGAACTCGGTTCAGACACCATCATTGCGTACCGCTTTCCCTGGGCCTCGCTGTCGCGACCTCCGAGCGAATGGTTTACTCGCAAAGAGCTGCAGCCCGAGTGGGCAGACGACATGGCGCGGCTGCCGCACGTGGCCGCGGCTTCGCCCTCGATGCGGATTTTTCAGCCGCAGTTCGGCTCGGGCACGGCCGATGTAAGGCGGGGCGCATACCGTGCTACGAACGTAATTCTCCAGGGCAATTCGCCTTCGATCACGCAAATCTTTGACATGAAGGTAATTCACGGCCGCGAGTTTAATGAAACGGATACAGAGCACCGCGCGCCCGTGGTGCTGCTTGGTTTTGACACCGCAAACCTTCTATTTCCGGAAGGCGCAGAAAAGGCCCCTGGCCAGGAAGTTGTTATCGATGGCCAGCTCTTCACGGTGATTGGCACGATGGATAAAAGGCGTCAGGGCATTTCCGGCGGCTCCAATCCCGAAGACAACATTGCCGTCATGCCGGTCACTTCCCTGCGGAAACTCTATCCCAACCAGAAGGATTACGTGATTTTTGCAAAAGCCAGCGATCCCACGCAGGTCAGCCAGGCGGTCGATGAAATTCGCGATTTGCTGCGTCGCAAGCGGCGGCTCGCCAACAACAAGCCCGACGATTTTGCCTTGTTTACATCCGACTATTTTCTCGATCTTTGGAACAGAATCAGCGGCCTGATCTTCCTGCTGATGTTTGCCGTTGCTTCTGTCGGGCTGATCGTAGGCGGCATCGGCGTGATGAACATCATGCTCGTCTCGGTAACGGAACGGACGTGGGAAATCGGCGTCCGGAAGGCCATCGGCGCGAAGCGGAGCAATATCCTCGCCCAGTTCCTGATCGAAGCGGTGACCTTGAGCGCCGTAGGCGGAGTAATCG
>Ga0306920_100009027_pt1 | contig 13290 bp, 8 predicted proteins | sample flu12Cox44000170_FD_204666 | JGI IMG/M metagenome (GOLD analysis project Ga0306920, IMG submission 204666) | Lab enrichment of tropical soil microbial communities from Luquillo Experimental Forest, Puerto Rico - flux4day.12C.oxic.44.000.170 (v2)... | ecosystem: Environmental > Terrestrial >... | reverse complement strand
ACTCATTCATCCCGCTTCAGCTTTCGCCTTCCCCAACGATGTGGCTTGCGTGCTGGTGTGACGTCACGCGGCCTGTTTCGATTGATGACCTTCAGCATGGCGATACGTGCAAATGCCATCGGTCCATTGTTTTCGGCGGCTTCAGTCACATAGTACGCGGCGACTTGTACCTCTTGAACATTGTGCTCCGATGACTTGGCAAGCCATGCGATGGCATCCTGGAGCGTGACAAGCGTTTCGCCATTCGGAAGCTCGATAGGTTCACTGAATTTACGCGACCAGCCGTCCGCCAATGTCGCCCCGGTCTGAGGGCTGGCGGCCCTCGCATCACCGTCGAGTGGCTCGAAATGAAAACCCATGGTCTTAGCGCCAGAAGGAATAGTGAATTTGCCGCAACATTCCGAGCGCCTGATCGGTGTATATGCCGCTGTTAAGTCCGTGGTCCACGGCCACAAGAGTACCGATGCAAATCACGGCAATGCCAAAGCCCTTCAACATGATGAGGAATCTGCGGTTTGATTGGAGGGACTTCGAATCACGTTCACGGGCTAGGCTAACGACTAATGTGGCGAAATCAGCGCCGCCGCGTTGGCTGCACACTCGGCGCGAAATATGGATTTGCGGAGCATGTCGCGCCCCTGCCCGATGCCGTGGCGTTGCACTGAGGCATCGAGGTAAAGCTGCAGTCGATGTAACCATCACGCGCATACTGCAGGCAGACCGGATAGTTCGGATCGTAGGTCTGAGCCATCGCTGGCCTGGTGCAGCACGCCAATCCTGTTCCGAGGATAATCCAAACTAGTGCTGCACGAATTTTCATCTGAACGAATCCAAAACTCGATCCAGCGCTGGATGCTTGCGGTTCTTGACCTTGATCAAGTGCTTCTGCCGGCCTCCGCAAACGGGCTGGCCCCTGTCGGGAGCGCTCTTCACCGACAGGGGCACCAGGTGGATGGGATGAGGCTAGGGACTTCCTCCTCCCGAGGTGTCACCCCAAGGACCCGAGGCCCAACGCTGTATCCGGTCATTGTGTTTTCACGGGGATAGGTGTGCCTAGACTACAGGTAAATTCACGCGTGCAGACGCCGACCGGATCTGGAGAGACAGCATTAGGGCCATAAAAGACGGCGAACGTATCCTTGAAGGGCAATGACTGCACGGAAGGGCCGAGGGGTGCGCACGTCGTTGTCATGCTGAAGCCGTTGATGACCGTGGTATTCGTGGCATTCGGGTTCACGGAGCATACGATCGCCTGGCTTTCACCAGGCGCGCAGTTCGCGCCCAACTGCACGCCGACTACATTGAGCGGCCCCGACATGGTGCCGTAAGGGTTGTCGCAGCCCATCAACATCACGCCTCGTGCCCCGCCGAGCGGAAACGGGCCGCGGGGGAACGTGCGGGTCGGTTGCCACCGCACGCGCGTGTTGCCATCGAGCCTGTAATCGACCGTTCCCATGGTCTGAAGGATCCAGTCGCGGTGCGCAAATACATCGGTAAAATTCTGGTCGATCGCAGGGTGGGCGACGCAATCGTCGCTTGAGCCAAGGAAGGTGGACGTGACGCCGCGCACGATGGCCCGACCGCCTTCGACCGTCACGAATCCGGATCCACTGTCGCCATGGCAAATGGATCCATTCGCATTGCTGGTTGATATCGTAATGATGAACGGACTGGGATTTGGATCGGACGGGATAGGAGCACGGAAGACAGCGACCTGACCTTGAGGGAGGTCCATCGTATGACTGAAGTTCGCGACTGTGCCAACCACGTTCGGCATTCGCGGGGTCGTCGGCAATCCGACGGTTTGGATGAAGGGATCGATGTCGAAGGATTGCGCGAGGTGTACCAAGGCGATGTCATGCGTCGAATCAGCGGTGCCCGGAACGTACAATGGGTGCAAGTACGCCCCTGGGTTGGGGTTTATGCCGACGTCGGCCGGGCCGCGCGTGGCCTGATGCAAAGTACCGTTCTCCGGGTCGGTTCGACGATAGCTGAAGGTATTGTCGGTAAGTCCTGGTGTGACGCAATGTGCAGCAGTAAGTACCCAGCGAGGTTCGATAAGGACACCCGAGCAGCCGCTTTCGCGCACCACCCAAGGGTACTTATAGTCGGGCTCGATCGTCCCTCCCACTACGAATGGTGAGCCAGGCGCCGCTCGGTTTGTGATTTCGGCACTGTTCTGGGCTCGTGCGCCGCTGGATACCCCGAGCATGAGACACAAGGCAAGAACACTCGCGTAACAATTCAGATCGTGGTTGGTCGCGAATGATGAAGTTGAATGTCGGTTTTTCATGGTCAATCACTCCATCACGGCTGTCTCTAGAACTTGGCACAACTTCACGGGTCGTGCTGTAATGTAGGCCACACTCCCCCGATCCTGACCGAAATGTTCACGCCCGCGAAAGAGGTCAGTGGGGCCGGCGCGATCATCGCAAGTTGCGCCGATCATGGGTGACGTGAAGCCGCTAAGAGTTGGGCCTGCGTTGTCGTGATGCGCTATGCATTGGCGGCGAGCGCCTTCCACGGAAGGGCCGAGCCGCGACTTCGACTATCGGGCGACGCCTGGCGGTCATTATTTTGCCCTAACGAAAACAAGTAGCTCAACGAACGTTAAGCGACGGCGCGACGACAATAACGCGACGATAATAATGAGGGGGCGACGTCAATGTTGTGCGATGAAGGCGCGGTCTACTATCCCGACGAGCTCGGACAGGTCCTGGATCAGGCAGTGCAGTCGCTGCCGCCAAATTTTCGGACACCTTACAATCGTACGGCGATCGAAAAAAACATCTTGGTCTGTGGTAACGTGATGGATGCGAGAGCCGCCCGCGTGCACGCGCATCGCAGCAACATCCGGCGTTATCGCAAATTGCTTGAAACGCCGCTGACGGATGTCGAGCGCGACTACATCGAAGGGCGGCTTTCGGAGGAACGGGCTATCCTGCAAGCATTGTAACCTGACGAAGCACATCGGCTTTCGCGGCTTGATCTGGCGCAAGCAAACAACGAGGCCCGGCGCGGGGGCGTTCGGGCCTCGCGGTCGAAGCGGCAAGTGAGTGGGAACCCATCGCCACTCGGCTTACACCAACGCAACGCCCCCAGTGGCGTTCCTAGGGAACGGGTGGGCCGCCAGGTGGTGGTCCAATGCTGACGGCCCGTGCCAATCACTTCCAATTGCCCTGATGGGCAACGGATACATTCCCAAACAAACAAAGAATGGCCTGTGACATACAGCACAAGGCGCGGGGCTAATCGGTCCCGCGATCAGCCTGCTTTGCTGGAAACGTTTTTTTAACAGTGGTCGAACGGAACCGCGTGTTTCGTGCCTGAGAGTCATAATTGGTCCGCAATGCGTGTGGAACAAGCACGCATGGGTATTGCGTACGTCAACCGGCAGATAAGGGCTCTCATTTGTGGAGCGCTGCTGTTGTTGACCCTCTCGCTCGGCGGCCTTGCGACTTCAACTGCTGGCTCGTCAAAGATGGATGCGCGGGAGATCCCGGCGCCCCGGAAAACAGATGGTTACCCCTCGCTGGGAGTTCTGCCGCCGCCCCCCGAAATCATGACAGCGAATGAACGGTCGAAGCTGAAGAAAGAGCTGACCGCTGCGCGGCAGAAAGCCAAAAAGGGCGCTGCGCAAGCTGTCCAGCCGGCCCAATAAGGCAGTTCGACAATTGAAGAGTGCGGCGGGGCTAGTCGGTCCCGCGCTTTTTATGTCTCTGTGATATTTATCAATGCGGCCATCCGATTTTTTTCTTAGCGTTGCCTAGCTTGGCTGCGGCCGCTGTTGAGAGATAGGGGCATTGGAAGCAGTCGGCAGGGGCCGCTCTGATTTTAGCGCGGGGAGCGGTCCTACCTTGGCAAAGAAAAAGGCCCCGGCTCGGCGGAGCCAGGGCCAGTGATAGTGGTCGCGTACTTGACATACGCAGGTCAACAACCGGCATCGGCTCAATTCGTTCCGGTGACGGGCGGCGCGGGGCCAATCGGTCCCGCGCCTTTTTGTCTGTGCGATCAAAGAGAGCAACGCCGCCTTAGGTTCCGCGCGAATTCTTTCGTGCGGCGTACATCGCTTTGACGTTGTCAGCATCGATGTGGCCTGATGACGTCGTAATCCGTGCGGTGCGACGGGCCCGTTCATCGAGCTTTTCCTTCGCATAAGTTATGGCTTCGTGGAGGTTCTCGAATGTCTTCACGAGGTGACCAGTAGGCGCGAGCAGTGCATCCGCGGGGCGAAAATATTCTGTCGGCCACCAAGTCAGGATCACATCGTCGCCTGCAGCGGTTGGCTTCATCGCAGAAGCAGGAGGAGGCCGAAGCACATTACGAGCGTCGCCATGCCCAGCGTGATTGCGACCAATGCCTGGTCTCTCTGATGTTCCAAGTTGTGCTTCATCGGCTAGCAGGAATGGCCCCAGCACTGGGCGGACAGGCTGGGGCCGTGGGCGATTCCTCAATACAAATGCATTCCTAGGGGAGGAATGCGGACTCAAAACTCCCGGCTCCGGAAATGGTTCCAGTCCCGGGTCAGCAATGACAACGGGCCATGGCGCTTAGTTCAGGGCCGAAGGGGCTAGGTGGGCCGCCACGGAAGCGTAAAGCTGGCGGCCCGCGCCAATCACTTCCAATTGCCTCCCCAAAAACAGAAGCGGTGATTGGCGAGAAAGACAACCGCGTTCGTAGATCGGTCTCAGACCATCATTCTGAACGTCGGGAATTGTTAAATGCCTTCAGTGGGTGAACGGACCGCGAAAATTCAGAACGCGCATTGAAATCGCAGGTGAAATCAGCGGATTTTGATTCCGCCATTCGGAGGTTCGGCCACGCAGTCCGGCCTTCTGCTGTTATCCCGAGGGGTGCCAGAAAGGGCCGCCAACAGCGGGCTTTTGCATTTGGCCTCCGGTCTCGAGACTCCCGTTTCGCCTTTTTGGCGGGCCAAATCGCCGAAAGTCTCCGGCCGTTTTCGAAAATATTCCCGTTTTCAGGAGACTAAGGCCGGAGACTTGGTTCGAACGCCACTGCTAGGGGAGGGCGGCAGTTATGCCAGGAATCCATTTTTCTATTTCTCTCGATCACCTGATTGGCGCGGGTAATGAGCAGGCCGCCTCAAGCGGTCTTCAGATTGGAGTTCGTAATGGCGTCCCGAAGGTTCTTCTTCGTTCGCGTCGCTACCTAATCTTGGCCAAGCACTCCTTCTCGCCTGATCCGGCTGATCACCGATGCTACATCGCGCCAAGCCGGTTTGTCGGGAGCAAATTGCCGCCGCAAGTACGAAACGAGCTCGGCAAGCTGGTCATCGTTGAGGCTGTCCTTGAACGCTGGCATGTAGCCGAGGCGGCTGAAAGCCGGCTCGGCGATCCCATGCAGGATGAGCTGGATCAGATTGTCAGGCGCATCGCTGTGCAGGTTGCTGTTCAGCGAAAGCGACGGCCGGCTGCCGAACAGGGGCAGGCCGCCCACTTCATGGCAAACGGCGCAGGCGCCCTGATAGAGGCGCGCGCCCGGCGATGACGCCATCGTCGCCCGCGTGCCGTATTCAAGCCTTGCGCTCAGGGCTTGCTGCGCCGGCATTGCGATGGCGTCGTTGAACGAAGCAAGATAGACCGCCATCGCGCGGATATCATCGTCACCAAGTGCCGTGAGTTCAGTCACGACGGGTGCCATCGGACCCGCGGCCACACCATGGAAGCGGGATTCGCCGGTTCGCAAATAGGCGTAGAATTCGTCCTCGGTCCAGGGAATCGGCGCAGCCGACACTGAGGTCAACGCGGGGGCTTCCCAACCTTCCGCGAAACCGCCGGCAAGGTAAGCGTTCGCCTTCTCCGCGCCGAGCGCGTTGCGAGGCGAATGACAGGCGCCGCAATGGCCGAGGCCCTCGACCAGATAGGCACCGCGATTCCAGGTTTCGGATTTTGTCGGGTCGGCCAGGAACGTGCTGGGTCGATGGAACAGCGCGTTCCATCCGGCCAGCAGCGGACGGAGATTGAACGGAAAACGCAGCTGGTTTTTCGGCGCCTCGGCCCGCACAGGTGTTTGCGCCATCAGATGGGCGTAAAGCGCCTGGAGGTCGGCCTCCGTGGCGTTTGCAAAATGCGTGTAGGGAAATGCAGGATAAAGATGCCTTCCGTCGCGATGAATACCGTCGCGCATCGCGCGCTCGAAGGCGGGATAGGACCAGGCGCCGATACCAGTCTTCACATCGGGCGTAATATTGGTGCTGTAGATCAATCCGAACGGCGTTTCGAGCGCGCGGCCACCGGCATTGACGGCGCCCGCCGCGCTGGTGTGGCAGACAGCGCAATTGCCGAGCGCGGCAAGCTGTTTGCCCCGTGCGATGGTCGCGGCGGAAAAGACCGAGGCATCCGGCCGCGCGACCGGTGCGATCGCGCGCCATGGCAGTATCGCCGCGCCGACGCCGATCACCGCGGCTCCGAGCGCCGCCGCCTTTGTCAGAATGCCACGCCGCCCGGCAAACGGATTCCAGAAACTGCGCGAGGCAGCGGGCGACGGAGCGGGCAATACACCTCTTGCCGTCGGCACTTCGCCGCGCAATCCCTTCAGGATTCGTTCCGGCGTGAACGGCAATTCGCGAAAGCGCACCCCGGTTGCGTCAAAAATGGCGTTGGCGATGGCGGCGGCGCTCGGCACCGAGGCCGACTCGCCCACGCCAAGCGGCGGCTGGTCCTGGCGCGGCAGCATCAGCACGTCGATCCGGGGCAGGTCGGGGAATTTGAGGATCGGGTAGGCGCCCCATTCGCGTGTGGCCACCGAGGTGCGGTCGAACGACACTTCTTCCATCAGCGCGCGGCTGGTCGACTGGATGACATTGCCCTCGATCTGATGCCGCACTCCGCCCGGGTTGATCATCAACCCGCAATCCTGCCCCGCCACAACGCGCGTCACGCTGACATCGCCGGTCGACCTGTCGACCGCGACATCGGCGATCCAGGCTGCCCATGCCGCGCCATATCCCGGGAACTTGCTGTGAATGTAGCGCGCATAGGCGAAGCCGCGCCCGCGGACGATATTGCCCTCCGCCACTTTTTCTTCGTGTACCGGACGCGGCTTCCAGCCCGCGCGTTCGGCGACCGCGTTGACGAGATCGATCGCGCGCTTGTCCTTCAGATAACGCAGGCGGTATTCGATCGGATCGACGCCCGCTTCATTGGCAAGTTCGTCGATGTAGGATTCATGCGCAAAGGTGTTGGGCAATGCCGAGACGCCACGCAGCCAGGCCGCGCGCACGATCGGCGGCATATCATGAACGGCCGCGCGCAGGTTCTCGTAGTCGTAGGGCGGTATCGCGGTGCGATCACCCATCTCGGACACCTCGGCAACAGGTGCAACGCGGCCGGTGAGCAGGAGCGCCAGGGTCGGCGCGCTGTTGGAGGGATAGCGGGCTACGAAATCGTAGCCCGCGACACCGCCATCGCTGTTCAGTCCGCCGTTGACATCCATCAATTGCGCCGCGCCTTTCGGTTCCCAGGCGTGTTCCTGTTCGCGGGTCAACTGCACGCGAACCGGGCTACGAACCGCGCGCGAGAGCAAGAGCGCGTCGGCCGTGACGTCGTCGGCGCAGTTGCGGCCATAGCAGCCGGCTGCTTCGAGTCGAATTACGTCGATGTCGGTTTCCGCGCGCTCGACCAGGAGCGCCAGATCGGCGCGCAAGAGGTGCGGATTTTGCGTGCCGGACCATACCTTGATCCGTTCTTCGCGATAGTCAGCGACCGCGCAGGATGGTCCGATCGAACCGTGCATCTGGTAAGGCCAGACATAGGTCCGTCGCATCGGTTTTGCCGCTGCGCCGACGGCGGCGTCAACGTCGCCCCTGTCGATCAGGGTCCGCGGTGTTGAGGGATTATTGCGAAGTGCTGTCTCGATATCCCCCAGATCGGGTAGCGTCGGCGTCTTCTTCCAGCTCACCTTGAGCTGTGCTGCTGCGCTAACCGCATTCTCCTCGCGCTCGGCTATAACGCCGACGAAATCGCCGATCCTGACCACGGCAACAAGACCCGGAACGTCTCGCACGGAGCCTTCGTCGACCGCGATCAGGCTGGCGCCGACAAAGGGGCCGGCATCGACGCCGGCATAGGGCGGGCGCACGACGCGGCCATGCAGCATCCCGGGCACGCGGACATCATGGACGTAGACCACCTCGCCGATGGCCTTCGCGGCAATGTCAACGCGCGGCACCGATTGCCCGACGATCGTGTACGTGCTCGCCGGTTTCACGGGAGCATCGTCGGCGAGTTCGAGGCGGACGGTTTCCTCCCCAAGCAGCTCGCCATAGCTGATGCTGCGGTTGTCCATGCCGCGCACCAGCCCATCTTCGATCGACAATTCTTCTACGGGCATCTCAAGCTTTTCCGCGGCGCGCGCGAGCAGGAACTGTCTCGCCTGCGCCGCCGCCATGCGAAGCGGAATTGCAGTGATCTGGATGGTTTCGCTGGCGATCGTTGCGCCCTGATCGGGAGCTTCTGCCGTATCGCCGAGCACGACGACGACGCGCGCAAAGGATACGTCGAGTTCTTCGGCAACGATCTGCCCGAGCGCGGTGCGAATGCCGGTACCGAGATCGACGTGGCCGCTGAACGCCGTCACCAGGCCATCGGCGGCAATCCTGACGAAGGTCTCGAAGCCAGCGCCGGCGGTGGCCGGGCGGACGACAGACAGCGATCCATACGGCGTCTTCCCCATCAATCGAGGGCCTCAACCAGGCAACCCGCTGCACGCATGGCCGCGCGGAGAATTTCGACATGCGCTCCGCAGCGGCACAGATTGTATCGCAGCGCCTCCCGCACTTCCGCCTCCGTTGGGTGCGGATTGGCGTTCAGCAGCGCCTTGGTGGTCATGATCATGCCGTTGAGACAATAGCCGCATTGCGCGGCTTGTTCCTGGACGAAGGCGTCCTGCACGGGATCGAGGCGCTCGCGTGTCCCCAAGCCTTCGAGTGTCACGATCTCGCGTTCGACGCAGCCCGAAATCGGAATCACACAGGAGCGCGCCGCCGCTCCGTCAATCAGCACGGTGCAGGTACCGCACTCACCCAGCCCGCAACCATATTTCGGTCCGTTCAATTGGAGGTCGTTGCGCAGGATATAGAGCAGCGCGGTATCAGGGGCGGCAACAACGTCATGGTCCCTGCCGTTGACAGTCAGGCGGATCGTGATTTGCCTCATCCTGTACTCTTGCCCGGCGGTTGCGATGTCGGTGGCGAGAAAGATTACCGTTCGTGTACAAACGTGCAAGCGTGGTGTTCCGCGCTACATCGTAAAACAATCAGGCCCGATAGAGGAGGGACCGTGCAGTTGCGCTATCGTCCGGCAGCGGCGGCTTTTCGCGACGCTTGACAGATCATGGCTTCGGGCGCAATCATTCGTATACGAATGATTATGCCCGTTGTTACCGGCCGATCGTTCCACGGGCAGGCGGACTTGCAGGTCTTGATATGGTAACTGACGCGACCAATACCGCCATCGGCGACAAGATCCGCTGCGATGCGTGTCCGGTCATGTGTTACATCAGGCCCGGCGCGGCTGGAGCATGCGATCGGTACGCCAACCAGGATGGCCAGCTGGTACGCGTGGACCCGCACATTGTGTTGGAGCGCACGGTATCGCATGGCGGTCGCCTCGTGCCTTTCCAGGTCACCGGCGATTGGGACGGCAAGATTGTCCACCAGCCCGACATTTTCGTAACCGCGATCGGTGCCGGAACGACCTATCCCGACTACAAGCCCGCACCCTTCATCGTCTCGTCAGAGGTCGATGGCGTCGATATGGTCACGGTCGTGACCGAAGGCATTTTCAGCTATTGCGGTGTCAAGGTGAAGATCGACACCGACCGCTATCTCGGGCCCGAGACCGCTACCGTGCGCGCGCAGGACGAGGCCGTCGGCCATGTCACCACGAGCGAATACGGCTCGCAGATGCTCTCCCTTGGCGGCGTGCATCATCTGACCGGCGGTTCCAAGAAGGAGGGGCGCGTCACCTGCGACACGCTGATGGACCTCTCCAACTGCAAGCCGGTTGAACTGACTATCGACGGCGGCGCGACCGTCATTGTCCAGGCGGGTCATCCGCCCATTGTCAATGGCGTAGCTGAAGAGCGCATGCGGGTCGGTTGCGGCTCGGCAACCATCGGAATGTTCGCCAGGCAATGGCACGCCAAAGTCGATGAAGTCGTGGTCGTCGATGACCACATCACCGGCGTACTCAGCGAGCATCAGGCGGGCAAGCTGCTCGACATTGCCGATACCGGCATCAAGATGAAAGGACACCGGTCGACGCCGGGGCGCTATTTCCAGGTTGCCGAGCCCGGTACTGGCTGGGGCGGCACCAACATTTCCGATCCGCTCGCAATCCTCGGCCCGTTCGATGTCAGGGAGGCACGACCGGGCATGACCATGCTGATGGTGAGCACGACCGGCGAACACGCCGGTTACTACGTGCTGGACGATGCGCTGCGGCCAATCGAAAAGGAGATGCCGCCCGATCTCAAGCTGTCGGTCGAGCGAATCCAGGAGAATTGCGAACCGGCGCTGTGTACCGTGCTGTTCATGGCAGGAGCCGGCGGTTCTCTGCGTGCCGGCGTCACCGATAATCCGGTACGCCTGACCCGTTCGGTCAAAGACGCGCTAACAAGGGTCACGAGCGGCGGTGCTCCGGTTTATGTGTGGCCCGGCGGTGGCATCACCTTCATGGTGGACGTGACGCAGATGCCGGCCGGTGCCTTCGGCTACGTACCCACGCCGGCGCTGGTCGCGCCGATCGAGTTCACGTTGAAACTATCGGACTATGCGGCATTGGGCGGCCACATGGATCATGTGAGGCCGCTATCGACTTTGAGGAACCATGCCGAAATACGCCAGGCGCCTTCCATGCCCGGACGGCGCGCATGAGGCGTGCCCCGCAAATTGCGTTACTTCCGGATGGCAGGCGGCTGCATCTGCAAGATGGACCAATCGATCTGATCGTCGAGGCAAGCGGGAAGGAGGCAGATGTTCGCTCCGCCTATGAGGCAGCGGTGCGTCGCTTCAAAGGTCTGCTCGATGAGCTCTGCGCCGAACTGGCCGAATTGCGTAAGCCGGCCGATCCGCTGCATTGTCGTCTTGAAGGCGTGGTGGCGCGGCGCATGCATGCGGCGGTCGCGCCCTTTGCCGCCGACTGTTTCATCACACCGATGGCGGCGGTTGCGGGCAGCGTGGCCGAAGAGATTTTGGGGGCCATGCAGGGTGCGGCGCAGTTGCGGCGCGCTTACGTCAACAATGGCGGCGATATCGCGTTACATCTGGAAGGCAGCGAGCGATTTCGCGTTGGCCTGATGGATCGACCGGATCGTCAAGGCGTGATGCGAACCATGACCATCGATGCCGATGATCCGTCGCGGGGTATTGCGACCAGCGGACGCCACGGCCGCAGTTTTTCGCTCGGTATTGCGGACGCCGTCACCGTGTTGGCGCGAACCGCATCCCAGGCGGATGCCGCCGCTACAATCATTGCCAATGCGGTTGACCTGCCCGGCCATCCTGCGGTGGTCCGTTGTCCGGCCACCGATCTGCAGCCCGAAAGCGATCTCGGCCGCCGCCTGGTCACGCGCGACGTTGGTCGACTTACAAGAGGCGAGGTCGGGATGGCGCTCGCAGCGGGCGAATCGGTTACGCTAAAACTGCTCGCCGTCGGATTGATCGATGGCGCCGTGCTATGCCTGTTTGGCGAGAAAGCGTTCGTCGGGATGCGAAAACTGCAAGCGCATGGCGAACGCGCACTGAAGATAGCTTAGGGCTTGACTGGAACAGGGCCGAAATCGATGAACGCCATCATACGCAAGATCGTCACCGTGGTCGAAGAAACGCAGCTTGAGATGGGGCAGAAGGTCTCGCCGCCAACCCGCCGCGCGGCGGCAATCGCGGTGATCGAAAATCCGTTCGCCGGGCGATATGTCGAAGACCTCTCGCCCTTGGTCGCTATTGGCGAGGAACTCGGCGATCTGCTTGCAAAAAAGGCAGTCGCCGCGCTCGGCATTGAAGGTGCCAGGGCGCAAAGCTATGGCAAGGCGGCTGCCGTCGGCGAAAACGGCGAGCTTGAGCATGCGGCGGCCATCTTGCACCCGAAGATGGGAGCGCCCGTTCGCAAGGTTCTTGGCAAGGGCGCCGCCCTGATCCCGTCGTCGAAAAAGCGTAGCGGCCCGGGAACGACCCTGGATATTCCGCTCGGGCACAAAGATGCCGCGTTCGTACGCAGCCATTTCGACGGCATGGAAGTACAGATCAATGATGCGCCGCGCGCCAACGAGATCATGGTTGCGGTGGCCGTCACCGACAGCGGCAGGCCGCTGCCGCGGGTCGGCGGCTTGACAGTCGCGGAAGTCAAGGGTGAGGACGGCTTGCGCTAGCGCCAGTTCTTCAAGAGTGGAGGTCAAGAATGCGACGGAGATTTTTCCTGGGGGCGAGCTTGGCGATCGTGGCCGCCGGCATGGCGAATTCAGCCATTGCGCAGGGCGAGATCAAGATCGGCGAAATCAACAGTTACTCGCTGTTGCCTGCCTTCACCGACCCCTATCGCAAGGGCTGGCAGCTTGCCCTCGAAGAGATCAACGCGGCGGGCGGCATCAACGGCAAGAAACTGGTCATTATCTCCAAGGATGATGGCGGCAAGCCGGCGGATGCGCAGACCGCCGCCAACGAGCTGGTGTCGAGCGAGAACGTCGCGATGCTGGTCGGCACCTTCCTGTCCAATATCGGTCTTGCCGTCAGCGACTTCGCCAACCAGAAGAAGGTCTTTTTCCTCGCGGCGGAACCTTTGACCGATGCCATCACCTGGTCGAAGGGTAATCGCTACACCTTCCGTCTGCGGCCTTCCAACTACATGCAGGCGGCGATGCTGGCGGAGGCAGCCGCCGAGCTGCCGGCGAAGCGCTGGGCGACGATCGCGCCCAACTACGAATATGGCCAGTCGGCGGTCGGCGTGTTCAAGAAACTGATGTCGGAGAAACGGCCCGATATCCAGTGGGTCGATGAGCAATGGCCGCCGTTCGGCAAGATCGATGCCGGCCCGGTCGTTCAGGCGCTGGCCGCGGCCAATCCGGAAGCGATCCTCAACGTCACCTTCGGTGCCGATCTCGTCAAGTTCGTGCGCGAAGGCAACACCCGTGGCCTGTTCAAGGATAGGGTGGTGATTTCCTTCCTCACCGGCGAGCCGGAGTATCTCGATCCGCTGAAGGACGAAACGCCCGATGGCTGGATCGTCACCGGCTATCCCTGGTATTCGATCAAGACGCCGGAGCACGAGGCCT
>Ga0306920_100009025_pt1 | contig 13291 bp, 10 predicted proteins | sample flu12Cox44000170_FD_204666 | JGI IMG/M metagenome (GOLD analysis project Ga0306920, IMG submission 204666) | Lab enrichment of tropical soil microbial communities from Luquillo Experimental Forest, Puerto Rico - flux4day.12C.oxic.44.000.170 (v2)... | ecosystem: Environmental > Terrestrial >... | reverse complement strand
AGGGTGGAATCGACACTCTAGCCTAGACTGGTACAGTGCACCGCATCGGCAAATCCAGCAAACCGGTTCACTCCCCCGGCCCACAGACCGCTCAGAGGACCTATTTGCTTACTGCGGAGAACCTTGTTGCGGCTGGCCCACACACCGTGCTCGCTGACGTACTGTTCATAAAAGAAGAAGTTTCACTGACGGGCGATTATGCGGGGACCTTGTACGAAAAGCTGGGGGCAATCTCCGTTGATGGATTACAGTTATCCGGAAAGTTTACTGTCAACCCCGATTGCTCGTTTTCGTCTACTCTCGTTGTCACTGTAAACGGCACGACCAGCACGATTCCCATAAACGGTGTTTTCTTCAACGAAGGCAAGGAGTATTACGCGATTGCAATCGACGATGGGACACCGTATTCCTTCGGTCAAGGGAAACGCATCGGTCCGTAGCAACATTCGCGTCAAATCGACATATCCAAAACTTTACAAAGAGCGGGCATCCCGCTCTTTGCATTTCACGCTGAGCGAAGGCCCCTCTTAGGCTGTGCGCCTGGCGCGATGTCAAGCGGCAACCGGCGGCAGCTTGTCCTCCGGCGGCGTTTCGATATCTTCGAGTCGCTGCTGGCGATGTAGGAATACGTATGCGCCAAGAAGCGTCAGTATTAGCAATGCGAATATCATCATGAGCAAGGCGAAACCGACCATACTGCGAACCGGACCTAGCGCTTCACGCTCCTCCTGACTGGCCAGCACGATCCATCTGAGATTGGGATAGGCCTCTCGCAAACCGGTGTCGGCAAAGCCGATGAGATTGGCTCCTCCGTGAGGAAGTGTGGCGTAGATGTATCCAGTCGACCGCCCGCGTAGCGTTCCCAGGGCGTCCCGAATGGCTGCGTATTCCTCAGACTTGATCTTCATGGAAGGGGTTACTCCTGGAGCAAGGATTACGGTGCCATCATCTCGGACCAGAAACAAATGCTCGGTGCGGGCGATCTGCTGCTGGCTCAGTTGAGTAAACAGTGGCGAGAGATCAGCCAAGGCTGTGACAGCACCAATGAACCGCCCGCTGCCTTCCTGAAGAACCGGATAGGTGACGGTAATGTAGTTCAGTCGGTTCTTTTCGTCATAACGCACAGCCGTGAGGTAAATTGCCCGTTGGCCTTCTGAATCAAGACCCTGCCAGTATTCACGCTCAGTCTGGAAATAGTGCGACGGTTTGTCGGTAGCCGCGACAATAGCTCCGGTCATGTCCGCCACGGAAACGCGCAGCAACCTGGGATTCAGCTCTAGATCACGACGCAGCATGCGAGCCAGGTCTGAGGTCAGAATGGATTTCGCTAAGTCATCTGCCTCCGAGGTAGTCCATTTTTTCTCGACTGCATCTTGCTTGCTGCGGATCGCTCCCTCGTCAAGCCGGTCGTACTGTCGGTTGGCGGATGTGACTGCCTGCACTAGGTCAGGACTATTGGCGATGGCGCCGACATCTCTCACCATCCCTGCAATAAATTCGGAGGTGTACTCGGCCGAAATGCGGGTGATCGAGCGGAAATGCTCACCGTTCATCCGGCGGACATAGTTGTCGCCCTGCAGCGCCACGTAGAAACCGAAAACAGTAAGCGGTACCAGGACGAGAATGAGTCCGACGAGCAGTCTCTTGAGAAGAATCCGAAATTCCATAGAATCGAGGGGCATGGGATACCTCCTCTTTGCATTGACCTCGGGGACGCCCGCAGACAGGATTTGCGTCTGTCGAACAGAAAGTTCAGGATTCAGACGGGCGCATCCAATCTGATCCTACCGCCCTGGATACCGTCCCGTCAGTGACAATCCTCACCCAACTTCGGCAGCCGGAGCTCATCCCTTGTCCGAGCGAGGTCAGATCACGTTGACCTGTGATCAACCTCACGGATTGCATATCTGTCGAGTTAATACTGGCTCTGAGGTGGACCATGTGGTTTCTATTTCAGGCCGCGCGCCGACCATCTCCCTGAGCCGCTTCTGGAGTTCGGCGTCTAGACTGATCTTCTAAAGACCAGTTCTCGGGCATCGGAAAATACGCCACGCTCGGAACCGGAACGGGCTGGCAGTTATCCTGTGACGCAGATCACAGACGAGTGTCCACACGCGGCGTAACCTCTGCCCCAACCTCTAGCGTGGGGCTGGTCTCCAGGCCCAGTCGATCACGGTTCCGACTCTGCCCGCGCTCGGACATCCGCATGGCGACAGAGCGCACGGCGCTGCTGATCCGTTGCAGTCGGGAAGAGGCCGAGCTGATTCGTTCCGAAGCGAAGCGCGAGCATAGTACCCCGAGTAAGTACGTGTTGAACATAGTCACGGGCCGCGTGGAGCGTCGGAAACCTGTGCAGCCATCCAGGGAACTGAATCGCGAGTCCTCGGCATCTCCTATCCACCCGCGCAGAAAGGGAGAACCTGCATCAGAGGCCCGCGGCTTGGCGCAGCCTCAGCAGTCTAGAACAAATGAGGTAACCCGTCCCGTGATACTGCCCGGGGGTCGGATCGACATGACTGGATTCGATTTCTTGATATCTGATTTGAACGTGGCTCTGAAGTTCATCCGGATGGCGGCGGGGAGCGACTCGAACGGGAAGACGAGAGGCCGGCTTCTAGCCAATGCGCATTTGGCGTACGACACCGTACTGAAATTTTCGAGCAGGGCGATGCTCACGCACGCCCAGCGCATCGACTTGGACAGACGCTTTTGAGCCTGAAATCGGAACTGGAGAAGCCGGGGCAATTCTAAATCTCGAAAACCTCTGGCGTAGTCTCCCTCACTCGACTACAAGCCGTGGATTCTGCTTCCTTAGAACGGCCCGCGCGGAGGAAGCGGCCACAACCGCGTTGCTTCAACTATCGTACGCAGACTTCGAGCGATTGTGAATCCGAAAGTCCTGCAATTTTCAAAGTTGCCGGATGTGGAAGCACTCGGCGCCTGGCACCTTTGAGGCTTGAACGGTTCCCGTTCTTGCATTGTCGCTAGTGGTCTTGAGGAGTTCGGCGATCTGCAAGCTCAGCCGTGGAATACCGAGTGAAGCAATTTGAGAATTCATGTGCTAGCAATTTTCGCTCGAGGCGTGGCAATGTCTGTGTAGGGCAAAGAAACTCATCAAGGCGGAGAAATTGCGCGCCAGGTCGACCAATTCAAGAGGAGGTTTGGAGACCGTTCTGAGGAGTCCACGGAAGAGACGAATCGGGATGCTGCGCAATCTACTGCACAGGCTGACAGAAAACCGGCAGACCGTACTGTTTGAAGCGGAAGAGCGCGATCGCGGGTGTGGCAGCGCGGCTGAGGTGGGGGCAAAGAAGTTAGCTATTTGGCGATCGCTGCTTTCGTCTCTTGGAATGACGTGATGCCGAGTGCCAGGCTCGCGACCTCCGATTTTGGCCCCATGAAATAGCTCGGCCAGACAATTGGCGCGTGGTTGCTCCGCAGCAGCAGGGTCAATCAGTCATCATCACGCCACGTGCGGGCATTGTCAGCAACGGGACGGCTATGGAGTCGTGATCAATCATGTGCCCTCCAAGGGAAATAACGCAAACATCGATCAGATGACCTTCCCGGCTAGGTTGCGGGTGTTCCTTTTTAGACACAGGCTGTGCTTTCCTGGTGAGGAGCCAGTGTGATCCCGGTCACACACATTTTCCTGCTTCCTGCATATTCTAACTATGGCGTTGATTTTGCAGTCTTCCGGGAATCATCGCGCGGGTTTTGGAGTTGAACTGTGTTGCACCACTTACCTGATTTCCCATCAGGCCGCGCATCCGCACTGCTATGTTTGCCCCTCGTGCTCGCTTGTACCGTGTCAACTGCCTGTTCCAGTGGCAAAGCGGCCGCCCCAACGGCTCCCCCGGTTCCAGTTCTGGCTGCTACCGTTGAACAAAAAGATATGCCGGTAGAGCTGCACGCCATCGGCTCGGTGGAGGCGTACTCCACCGTTTCGGTTAAGACGCAGGTCACCGGGGAACTGACCGGCGTCCACTTCCAGGAAGGAAGGGACGTACGAAAGGGGGACCTGTTGTTCACCCTGGACAAGCGGCCATTCGAAGCTGAGCTCAACAAGCAGGTCGCGAACCTTGAGCACGATATCGCCCAGGCCAAGCTCGCTCATCTGGATGCAGAGCGGTATGTTGCTCTTTTCAAAGGCGGGGTGATTTCACAGCAGCAATACGATCAGGCACAAGCCCATGCCGACGAACTCGACGCCGCCGTCCGAGCAGACAAAGCTGCAGTGGAAAACGCGAAGGTGGGGCTCATTTACTGCTCCATCTACTCTCCGATCGACGGCCAAACCGGGACGCTCATGATCCATCAAGGCAACATGATCAAGGCCAATGACACTCCGTTCCTGGTCAACATCAACCAGGTCGAACCAATTCGCGTAGCCTTCACCGTGCCCGAGCAATTCCTGGCCCACATCAGACGATTCTCTGCGGGGGGCAAGTTGCCCGTGCAAGCGGCCATCCAAGGGGACAACCGTCCCGTGCTCGGCACCCTCAGCTTCATTGACAACAGCGTCGATCCCGCAACTGGAACGATCAAGCTCAAGGGCGAGTTCGCCAACAACGATCGTCGCTTGTGGCCCGGCCAGTTCGTCAACGTCACTCTGGTCTTGCACACCCAGCCGAACGCGGTGGTTGTTCCTACCCAGGCGGTCCAAAATGGGCAGCAAGGTCAGTTCGTTTTTGTGATCACACCTGACATGACGGTAGAGCCACGACCCGTCACCGTCAATCGCACGACCAGTGGGCAGGCGATAGTCGACAATGGCTTAGCGGCAGGGGAGCGCGTGGTAACTGATGGCCAACTGAGGCTTGTCCCCGGATCGAAAGTGAGCATCAGGCCTGGGCTTGCCCCGCAATCCGCTGGGGCTGCCGACGCTCAGCCTAAGGCGTTTCTTCTCAGCCCGGTTCCGAGGCCCCAGTCGCCGTCATGAACGTTGCGGACCTCTTTATAAAGCGTCCGATCATGACCACACTGGTCATGTCGGCAATTCTGCTGCTTGGCATCATGGGCTATCGGCAGCTCCCAGTAAGTGATCTGCCCAACGTCGATTTCCCGACCATCCTGGTTTCGGCGAGCCTGCCCGGAGCCACACCCGACACAATGGCGTCGGCAGTGGCCATGCCCCTGGAGAAGCAGTTCTCCACCATTGCTGGTCTGGATTCGATGACCTCGACCAGCACTCAAGGGTCGACGCAAATCACTCTGCAGTTCAGCCTAAGCCGCAATCTGGATGCCGCCGCGCAGGATGTTAACTCCATGATTGCCAAGGCGGGGCGCGATCTGCCACAAAACATGCCCTACCCTCCCTCGTACCAGAAGGTCAATCCGGCAGATTCGCCCATCCTGTACTTGTCCCTGAGTTCACCCACCCTGCGCCTCTCCGACGTGGATGAATACGCCGAGACCCTCATCGCGCAACGCGTTTCGATGATTAATGGCGTCGCACAAGTAAGTGTCTACGGCGCACAGAAGTACGCAGTCCACGTGAAGCTCGATCCCGAGGCCATGGCCAGCCGCCAAGTGGGTACTGACGACGTGACCAACGCCATCGCCGCTGGGAATGTGAACCAACCCACCGGAATTTTGTACGGTCCGCACCGTGCTTTCACGGTACAAGCCAATGGCCAGCTGACCAAAGCCGCTGACTACGCCCCGCTCATTGTGGCTTACCGCAGCGGAGCGCCCGTTCGGCTGAAGGACCTCGGGCAGGTCGTAGACGGGGTTGAGAATGACAAGATCGTTGGCTGGTTTTACGACATGCAGGGAGGGCTTCGTCGTGCGATCGTTCTGGCGATTCAGCGTCAGCCAGGGACCAACACGGTTGAGGTGGTCGACTCCATCAAGCGCCTCCTGCCTACTTTTCGCAAGCAGATGCCGCCCTCTGTGAACTTGGAAACTCTGTACGACCGCTCGGTTTCCATTCGCGATTCGGTGGGCGACGTCAAGTTCACGCTGCTGCTGGCGCTGGCCCTGGTGATTCTTGTCATTTTCCACTTCCTGCGAAACCTTTCGGCGACCACCATTCCGAGTCTGGCCTTGCCCATGTCGATTGTGGGCACCTTTGCGCTGATGTATGAGCTGGGGTACTCGCTTGACAACCTGTCTCTGATGGCCCTGACCCTCTCGGTCGGCTTCGTGGTGGACGATGCCATCGTGATGCTAGAGAACATTGTGCGCCACATGGAGATGGGCGAGCGACCGATGGACGCCGCTTTCAAAGGCGCCGGCGAGATCGGCTTCACTATCATCTCGATGACCTTGTCGCTCGCCGCGGTGTTCATTCCGGTCCTGTTCATGGGCGGGATTGTGGGCCGCCTCTTGCGTGAGTTCGCCGTGACCATAACCACTACCATCCTGGTTTCCGGCTTTGTCTCGCTGAGCTTGACGCCCATGCTCTGCAGCCGCTTCCTGCGCTCCACCCACGGGCAGCGCCACGGCAGGCTTTACAACATCTCAGAGCGTTTCTTCGACGGCATGTTCCGACTGTATGACCGCACCCTGAAAGTGACACTGCACTATCGCGCCACGACCATGTTGGTGTCGGCCGTGGTGCTGGCAGTGACCGTCTACCTTTTCATGATCACGCCGAAGGGTTTCCTGCCCGACGAAGACACCGGGCAGATTTTTGTCTTCACGGAGGGAGCGCAGGGGATTTCCTTCGACAGCATGGTGCAGCACCAGTTGGCGCTGACCCAACTGGTCGTGAAACAGCCGTGGGTCGATTCCTTCATGTCGGCCGCCGTGGGCGGAAACGCCGGCCGAATGTTCATTCGCCTTAAGCCGCGGCAGACGCGAAAGTCGGCCATGCAGTTGGTCCAGGACTTGCGCCCGATCCTGTCACAGGTACCGGGAATCGTGGCGTATCCACAAGTTCTTCCACCGATTCGCATTGGTGGCTACTTAACCAAGAGCCAATACCAGTTCACGCTCCAGGATCCCGACACGCACGAACTCTACGAGTACGCTCCGAAGTTTGAGGCCAAGCTGCGTACGGATCCTAAGTTTCGCGCCCTTCTGCAAGACGTGACCAGCGATCTGCAGATCACGAATCCGCAAATCAACGTGGAAATCAACCGGGACAAAGCTTCTACGCTCGGGATTACCGCTGGCCAAGTCGAGGATGCCCTCAACACCGCCTACAGCCAGCGACAAGTCTCGACCATTTACGCGCCGAACAACGCCTATCGGGTGATCACCGAGACCGAGGATCAATACCAACGGGATCCCTCGCTGCTGTCGCTCCTGTACGTGCATTCGTCGACCGGTCGGCTGGTCCCACTCGATGCCGTCGCCAAGCTGACTAACAATGTTGGACCGCTTAGCATCAATCATCTTGGCCAATTGCCGGCGGTCACTGTCTCTTTCAACCTGGGTCGCGGTGTCTCACTGGGGCATGCGGCGGATGCCGTCAACGAAGAGGCACAACGAGCTCTGCCCTCAACCATCAGCACCAGCTTCCAAGGCACAGCGCAAGCCTTTCGGTCCTCGGTTTCAGGATTGGGCATGCTGTTGGCGATGGCGATCCTTGTTATCTACATCGTCTTGGGGATCCTCTACGAGAGTTTCATCCATCCGATCACTATCTTATCGGGCTTGCCCTCGGCTGGGCTCGGCGCCCTGCTCACTCTGTTGCTGTTCCGCGTGGACCTCAGCCTCTACGCTTTCGTCGGGGTCATCATGTTGGTGGGCATCGTAAAGAAAAACGCCATCATGATGATTGACGTGGCCCTCGACAAGCAGCGAACCGCGGGGGAGAGCGCTGAGCAGGCCATCTACGAAGGGGCGTTGCGGCGATTCCGCCCTATTATGATGACGACCATGGCCGCCCTCATGGGAACGTTGCCCATCGCTCTGGGTCTCGGCGCGGGCGCCGAATCACGGCGCCCATTGGGTTTGGCGGTCGTGGGCGGCTTGCTTGTCTCTCAGTTGTTGACGCTTTATATCACGCCTGTTTTCTATCTGTACATGGAAGTGTTTCAGAATTGGTTGCCAAGGCTTGGGAGGCACAAGTCTCGCGAAGAGCAGCCCGAACAAACCCCAGCGTGGGCTGGCAAGGCGGAACACTAACCTCTCTTCGCTTGGATTCTCAATTGGTTACGTCTCCTCCTAGCTTGGCGGAAGCAAATCCCATCCTGGAGCAAGCAGATTTCGAAGCTATCCAGTTCTCCTGAGGACCGGACTCATTGTTTGGGACTGCGTATTTGCACGCGCTTCTACATTTACCCGTTCCTCCCATATTTGATAGGCACGGTGTCGGATTTCTTCTCCGCGTCGGCTCCCGCCGTGCCAGAGAGCTCATCAGCGCACAAAAGTTGCGCCCAACGGATTTTTCATCGTCGGCTTCTCGAGCTTGAGCAGTGTAGGTCCGTCGAGTCCAGCGGAGAATAGGAAACGCCGTGATGGAAGTCCCCTGCGGGCCCAAGTACCGAGCGCTGGCGCCCCCCTCCGACGCCGCTTGTACGGTCCTTGAGTCGACAATCCCTGCTTCGGCCCAAAGGCAGTTGTCCAGCGTTCCATCGCTTGAGCCAGCCCGCACCTTCAGCTGCTTCCGCGGTGATACGAAGAGACCGGTAACAGCAACCCGCTCGCCCGACGAAGACTGGCCAGGCGTTGTAATGTCGAAAGAATCACAGGCGGCATGACAATCCCACCTGCGCTTTCGCTGAGGCCGATCTTCGAATCCCCCTCGGCGCTACCCGCCACGCGGAATAGCGCCAACACTGTCCCGCCCATTGCACGCAAGACTGCTACAATCGTTGGGGGAAAGTGCGTTCATCGGCGGCCGATTTAGCCGCAGCTCCGTACTGCTGGATGCTCAAAAGTAAGAATGATATGATACAAAGACCCACCTTTAATCATCTTATGCAGGCCCTCGCCGATATCTTTCTTGTCCTAGCGGCAAACGAGTGGCAGGCAAACGAATTCCCTCATGAGAGCAACAATCCTTGCGTTCTTTCCCGTTCACGCTGATCCTGCTTTCAGGGAGCCGCGTGGGATTGCTCTCCATTTTCAAACATGGGATGCAGTTAGGTTTTGTCTGCGCCCACGTCGGTACACACGGGGGAACAGAGATTCCGACAGAACGAGTCTCGACAGTCAGCGCTTTCGCTCACTGTTCATTGTCCAGGTTTTTCTTAATTCTCTCAAACGCCCGGTCGATTTCCTCGCGCCGGATGACGAGTGGAGGTGCGATCCGGATCACATGGTCATGGGTATCCTTGCATAGGACACCCGCCTCCTTCAAGGCTTGACAATAAGGACGCGCCAACTTATGCAGTTCCACGCCGATCCACAGCCCTTTTCCGCGGGTTGATTATGGGTGCGCGCAGCGTCCGCAGTTTCTCCAGGAAATAACTGCCCAGTTCGGCGGAGCGCTCGATCAGGCGCTCCTCAGTCAGCACGCGCAGCGCGCAACCGAGTGGATTCCCGTCGAATGTGCTGCCATGATCGCCGGGATGAAAAAGGCCCAGAACCTTTTCCGACGCGAGCACCGCCGAGACCGGGTACATTCCGCCGGCGAGTGCCTTGCCGATGATCAATACATCGGGCTCGATCCCCTCGTACATATAGCCGAACAGGCGGCCCGTGCGACCAAGACCGGACTGGATTTCGTCGGTCATGAGAAGCACCCGGTTCTCACGACAGATCCGGGCTGCATCCCGCAAGAATCCTGCGGGCGGAATCACGATCCCGGCTTCTCCCTGGATCGGTTCCACGAGAAAGGCGCATGTGTTTGGTGTAATCGCATCGCGCAGCGCCTGCGCTTGACCGAACGGAACAATCTTGAACCCCGGCGTGAACGGACCGAAGTCTTCGCGGTACTGCTCATTTGTGGAGAAGCTCACGATGGTTGTGGTACGGCCATGGAAATTCCCGGCACACGCGATAATCTCGGCTTTACCATCCGGAATGCCCTTAACTCGATAGCCCCACTTGCGTGCGACCTTAATGGCTGTTTCGACAGCTTCCGCGCCTGAGTTCATGGGCAGCACCATATCGAAGCCAGTAAGGTCATGAAGTTCCTTGCACAACAAGGGAAACTGGTCATTGCGGAACGCGCGCGATGTTAATGTGACCCTATGGGCCTGCTCGATCAGAGTGTGCAGGATCGCTGGATGACAGTGACCCTGGTTTACGGCCGAGTAGGCGGCGAGACAATCTAGGTACCGCTTGCCTTCGACGTCATATACCCACACTCCCTCAGCCCGTTCGATAACGACGTCGAGCGGATGGTAATTGTGAGCGCCGAATCGGTTTTCCAGTTCGATGAAATTCTGGGTCGACTTTCGAATCAACGTCTCTGTGGGCATAAAGCCTCTCATGTCACGGCTATGTGTTTTCCAAAAGCATCGTCAACAGCGCCATACGGACATACAGGCCGTTCCGCGCCTGGCGAAAATAGAGCGCTCTCTGGTCGCTATCGACGGATTTGTCCAACTCGACTGTGCGTGGCAGTGGATGCAGAATGAGCGCATCTGGCCGCATGCGACGCAGAATCGACGAATCGATGCTGTAACGTTTGAGGTTGGCCCGGTCGCACACGCGCTCCGGCCGAATCCTGGTCTGGTAGAGCACATCCACCGCGCCCGCGACCCGCTCGAGATCCGACTCCTGTTCGTAAGGAACGCCGTGTTCGTCGAGATAGGTGAGGATATCAGTCTTCATCTGCGTTTCCGGGGGACTGATGAAGAACATCTTCACGCGTTCGAACTTCGCAAGTAGATAGGCGAGAGAGCGAGCCGTGCGTCCCTTATCCAGTTCTCCAATAAAGGCCACACTCAAGCCGTTCAGCGGGCGCTCGCGGTAGATGGTGTACAAATCGAGGAGCGCTTGCGTAGGATGCTGACCGCCCTCTCCATCGCCTGCGTTGACCACCGGAACCGGCGACGTATCAGCAGCCCTCCGTGCACCACCGGCCTCGTGGTGGCGGATCACGATCACATCCGAGTAGCCGCCAATGATGCGGATTGAGTCCTCCACCTGCTCTCCCTCTATTTCAGAAGAGAACATGCGGGCGTGCTCGGTCGAAAGCACTCGTCCGCCAAGCCGATGCATGGCAGCTTCAAAAGAGAAGCGAGTCCGGGTAGAAGGCGCATAGAACAGTGTTGCCATAATGCGATTTTGATAGTCGAGCGTGCCTCCGCGTGCGACCACGCGTTCCATCCCTTGCGAGCGATCGAACAGTTCCATAAGCAGCGGAACCGTGAACTGTTGGGACTCGACCACGTGTTTGAGTCTGGGCTCGTGCGAAGTCGATGGGCGGGGCGGCACAATGTCGGGAACGAATGTGGACGAGTCAGGCATTTTCAGCGCCCTCCTATGGGAACTTCAAGCCGCGGATGCGAGGCCAGAATCAGTTTCTCCCGAGTCGGGTAGACGTGGGTCCCCGTTGATCCGGCTACGGCTTGCTCAAGCTGATCGCAGGAAGTGATGATGGCTTCCTTCCCGCCGCAATGCAGGAACCTCAAGACCGATTCGACCTTTGGGCCCATGTTGCCGGGTGGAAAATGTCCGGCGAGCAGATACTCCTGCAGTTCGTTAGCGACCACCTCTTTGAGAGGCCGTTGTGCAGACCGCTTGTAGTCGAGATAAACGAACTCGGCATCGGTAGAAATGACGAAACAATCGACTCCAAGTTGTGCAGCCAGCAGCGCTGAAGCGCGATCCTTATCGATGACGGCCTCCACTCCCTCAAGCCGTCCATTCCTCTGGACCACAGGAATGCCGCCGCCGCCGCATGCAATGACTATGACGCCACGTTCGACCAGGTCGCGGATGACCTCCAGTTCGACGATTTCAATAGGGTCGGGTGAAGGAACTACCCGGCGGTAGCCGCGAGAAGCGTCTTCTACGATCTTCCATCCGAACTGCCGCCGGCGGGTCTCGGCCTCGGCTAGCGAATAGAAGGGGCCAACAGGTTTTTCCGGGTGCAGCATGGCGGGATCGTTCGCCGAGACAACTGACTGCGTTACGATGCTGACGACCGGAACCCGCAGCCCAGCAAGTGTTAATTCGGTTTCCAGGGATTGTTCGAGGAGATATCCGATTTCACCCTGGGTGGAGGCGCCGCACACGTCCAGGGGTTGAGCCGGAATCTCGGTTGCACTGCGTTCGGATCGCAGCAGAGCAGCACCGACCTGCGGGCCGTTTCCATGGGTCACGACAATGCGATAACCCGCGGCGCATAGAGCCGCGATGTGAGATGCAGTCCGGCGGGCATTCGCCAATTGCTCGGCGATCGTTCCTTTCTCGCCCACCCGGATGAGAGAGTTGCCGCCAACCGCGAGTAGGATCGTCGTCATAAGCACCGGCGCAAGGTCACGCTGGTTGACCGGAACGGATCTTCCTGTGCAAGCTGTGGCAGCCTCCCACGTGGACGGTTTCCCGCAATTCCGGCAAGCTCGGCAGTTTCACAAATTCGCCCTTCAACAATTCCAGCAAGATGGCTTTGTGCGCGTGCAGGCGGTTCTCCGCCTGCTGGAAAACAAGAGACCGCCGCGAGTCGATCACGTCACTCGTCACTTCTTCGCCGCGATGCGCCGGAAGACAATGCAGGAAAATGGCGTCGGGTTTGGCCTTGCGGAAGAGCTGAGCGTTGACCTGGAACGGACGAAATAGCTTGCAGCGTTTCTCCTTTTCTGATTCCAATCCCATGCTCGCCCAGACGTCGGTGTAGACCACATCAGCTTCTGAGATTGCCTCCAGCGGATCATTAGTAACCGTGCAACTCCCACCCGTTTCCCCGGCACGCCGACAGGACCACTGCACAGCTTCTGCTTTCGGCTCGTAACCGGGAGGAGTCGCGATCCACACGTGCATCCCCAACTGGGCGCCGGCAAACATGAGCGAATGGGCGACGTTGTAGCCATCGCCGAGAAATGCGATCTTTCGCCCTTCCAGACTGCCTTTGGCTTCCCAAATTGTGAGATAGTCCGCCATTGCCTGGCAGGGGTGGCTGTAATCTGTCAGCCCGTTGATCACCGGAATCCACGCGTGTTGCGCCATCTGTTCGGCGATCTGATGGGCAAACGTCCGGATCACGATGCCCTGAACCATCCGCTCCAGGTTCTTGGCTACGTCATACACCGACTCACGTCTTCCCAGGTTGATCTCGGCGGGAGAAAGGCAGATACAAAAGCCGCCCAGCTGTTGGATACCCACATCAAAGCTGACCCGGGTTCGCAATGACGGCTTCTCGAAGATCAGGGCGAGTGTCTGCCTCTTCAGAGCTTCGCAATACGCGCCGGGATTGGTCTTGACTTGGCGGGCAAGGATCAGA
>Ga0306920_100009024_pt1 | contig 13292 bp, 9 predicted proteins | sample flu12Cox44000170_FD_204666 | JGI IMG/M metagenome (GOLD analysis project Ga0306920, IMG submission 204666) | Lab enrichment of tropical soil microbial communities from Luquillo Experimental Forest, Puerto Rico - flux4day.12C.oxic.44.000.170 (v2)... | ecosystem: Environmental > Terrestrial >... | reverse complement strand
GCGGGCCCGCCGGATCGGCGAGATCATGGTGCCCCGGCTGCGCAAGCTGGCCGGCACCTACCCGGTCATCGCCGACGTGCGCGGGCGCGGCGCAATGATCGCCATCGAGCTTGCCGAGCCGGGCACCCTCACCCCGGACCCGGGCCTCACCGGGCAGCTGGCCAAGGCCTGCCACGCGGCCGGGCTCGTGGTGCTCACCTGCGGCACGTTCGGCAACGTGCTGCGGTTCCTGCCGCCGCTGGTCATCGGCGAGAATCTGCTCGAGGAGGGCCTGTCGATCCTGGAGGACGCGTTCGCGCAGGCTAGTTCGTGACGGAGACGTCACCGGACCCGTCGGTGACCGTGATCGTGTGGGTTGGCCCCCCACCTTGGGGCACCTGCACGGTCCGGGTGCCTGAGGCCGTGCTGGCGTCGACCTGGTAGCGCGTCGGCCCCCGCGGGAGCACCACACTCACGTCGCCTGAGGAGTCGCTCACCCGGACCCGCGTGGGAACCTTGCTGAAGGTGAGGGCAATGTCCCCGGATCCGTCGGTGACGACCACGTCCAGGCTGGTCAAGCCGTCGATGGCGATGTCGCCGGAGCCGGCCTTGAGCGTGACGTGCGGCCCGGACAGCGTGCTGCCGGTGACGTTCCCTGAGCCGGACTGGAGGCTGACGGTGCCGGACAACTGGTTCACCTGCACGTCGCCGGATCCGGACCCGCCGATGACCCGCCCGGTCAGGCCGCGCAGCGTCACGTTGCCGGATCCGTCGGACAGGACTACCCGCTTGCCCGCGGGCAGCACGGCACGGAAGTTGAACGAGCAGATGCCGATGAAGAAGTGGCACTGCGGCGACACGATCACCCCGGACGGGGCCGTGTGCCAGGTCACGTCGGAGCGGATCAGCGAGTACTCCGCCTTTCCTGTCAGCCGGAGCCGACTGGTTGCCGCCTGGGTGACCTGCACATCCGCCGAGCCGACCGAGAGGTTAACGGTATTGCCGTGCACCGGCACGGACAGGTGCACCGGGTAACTCCCCAGTCCGGCGTAGGCGACCTCGGTAAGCCCGGTCCACCCGATGAGGGCAAGGGCGAGCGGGACGCCAAGCATCAGTGCCAGGACCCTGCCCCGCGTCATCGGCAACGGCGTGCTCATGCTCCCTCAGCTCCCAGGTAGCGCAGCACGGCGAGGACCCGCCGGTGGTCGCGGTCGGCGGGTGCCAGGCCGAGCTTGGCGAAGATGTTGTTGATGTGCTTCTCCACCGCGCCGTCGCTGACCACGAGTTCGGCCGCGATCGCCGCGTTGGACAGGCCCTCGGCCATCAGGCCGAGCACGGCCAGTTCGCGCGGGGTGAGCGTCGCCAGCGGATGACGGCTGCGGGCGAGCAACTGCGCGACGACCTCGGGGTCGAGCGCGCTGCCCTGCGCCGCCACCCGGTCCAGCGCGTCGAGGAACTCGGTCAGGTCGGCGACCCGGTCCTTGAGCAGGTACCCGACGCCCTGAGGCCGGTCGGAAAGCAGTTCGGTGGCGTACCGCTCCTCCACGTACTGGGACAGCACGAGCACGCCGATCTCGGGCCACGTCTTGCGCACCACCAGCGCGGCGCGCAAACCCTCGTCGGTGAACGTCGGCGGCATCCGCACGTCCACCACCACCACGTCGGGCTTGTGCTTGCCGACCTGGCGGAGGAATTCCTCCGCCTCGCTGGCCGCGGCCACGACCTCGTGGCCCGCCTCCGCGAGCAGCCGGGTCAGGCCCTCGCGCAGCAGCACCGAGTCCTCCGCGATCACGACCCGCACGGCAGCGTCACCTCCAGCGTGGTCGGACCGCCCGGGGGACTGGTGACACGGAACTGGCCGTCCACGCCCGCGACGCGGGCGGCGAGGCCGGACAGGCCCTGGCCCGCCGGATCCGCCCCGCCGACGCCGTCGTCGGCGATCTCCACCGACAACTGGTCGCCGACCCCGACCACGAGGATCCGGGCATGGTGCGCGTGGGCGTGCTTGGCGATGTTGGTGAGCGCCTCGGCAACCACGAAGTAGGCGATGGCTTCGATCGCGGCGGGGGGCCGGGACGGCAGTTCCACCGATACGGTCACCGGTACCGGGGACAGCGCTGCCAGCCCGGACAGGGCGGCGTCCAGGCCGCGGTCGGACAGCACCGGCGGGTGCACGCCGCGGACCAGGTTCCGCAGTTCCGCCAGCGCCTCCTTGGCCTGGTCGTGCGCCTGGCTGACGATCTCGGCGGCCCCCTCTGGGTCGGTGCCGAACTTCGCCTTGGCCCGGCCGAGGTCCATGGCCAGCGACACCAGCCGCTGCTGCGCTCCGTCGTGCAGGTCCCGCTCGATGCGCATCCGCTCCACCTCGGCCGCATCCATGACCTTGGCGCGGCTGGTCTCGAGCTCGCCGATCCTGGCGGTCAGCTCTTCCCGGCCGGAGCCGAGTAGTCCCCTGGCTACCGCCGCGTCCCCCGCGGCCATCCACCGGGTCAGAACAGGCGCGGCCAGCAGCAACACCAGGCCCGCAAGCACGCCGGTGATAAGGGCCCCGGGATAGCGGATCAGGTGCCCGGCGATGTGGGCGCCGCCACCGGGCAGCGCCCAGGTGTAGGCAGGCGCGGTGATCAGCACCAGGGCGAGCGACCAGACGACGGTGACCAGCAGGAACTGCAGGGTGCTGAGCGGGAACCTGATCAGCCCGTACAGGACGCTGCGCCAGGCCGCCCCGGAGCTCAGCGTGGCCCATAGCCGGCGCACCCAGCCGCCGCTGCCCGGCAGCGGCGGGGCCGGGATGTCGTTGCCGAGCAGCACGGCGAACCTGCCCCGCTCGGGATACGCCATCCAGAGGGACACCCAGAGCGTGCCCGCCAGCATCGGGATGCCGGCCAGGAAGACCGGCATCAGGGAGACCGAGGTGACCAGGAGGGCCAGCAGCACCGTGAAGGTCACCAGGCCGACCAAGAATCCCGCGATCAGGTGGACGAAGGCGAGCCAGGTCCTGGCCGAGACGAGCGCGTGCAGCACGGCCCCCGGGCCCGAACGCCGGGCAGGGGTCACGGGCGCTCCTGCGCCGACAACGTCTCGACTCACGGACACACCCTAGGCGGCCCGGCCGCGCGGTACCCATCCCGCTGCCCTCCGGATCCGGGGTGAGGCCAGCCCTACCCCGAATCGGGCCGCCTGCCGGATGTCGCCGCGCGGGCCCGCCCAGAAGGCTTAACAGCGTCCTTCAAAGACGGCCGAAACCCAAGTGAGGCTCCCATGAAACGCCAGTCCGCACTGCTGTACGGTGCAGAACCCACCTTCCAGCCGCCGCCGGGCCGGACGTCAGCCCCGGTGGTGGAGCGTATCGCCGGCTGGAGCGCCAGGCACCGCAAGACCGCGCTGTTCGGCTGGCTGCTGCTGGTCGTCGGCGCCGTAATGATCAGCAGCATGCTCGGCACCAAGAACCTGAACAGCTACGACCCCGGCCAGGCGGGCCAGGCCGAGCGGGTGCTGGCCCGGCCCGGCGTGGTCCAGCCCGACTCGGAAACCGTCCTGATCCAGGCCAGGAGCGGCACTCGCACCGTGGTCTCCGACCCGGAGATCCGCCGGGCCATCAGGCAGGTGACCGCGGCCCTGGGCGCCATGCCCAAGGTCGCCACCGGCATCGAGTCACCGCTCGCCCCGGGCGGCGGCAAGCTGATCTCGCGGGACGGCCGCTCCGCGCTGGTCATGTTCAACGTCGTGGGCAATCCGGACAACGCCGATAAGACGGTCGTCCCCGCGCAGCGCGCCGTGGCCGCAATCCAGGCCGCCCACCCGGGCCTGCGGGTGGCCGAGGCCGGCCAGGCCAGCGTGAACGGCGCCATCAACAACATCATCAGTTCCGACTTCCGCCATGCCGAGGTCACCTCGGTGCCGATCACACTCGTGCTGCTGCTGCTCGTGTTCGGCGCGCTGATCGCGGCGGGCATCCCGCTGCTGCTCGCTGGCACCGCGGTGACCACCGCCATCTCGCTGCTCGCGATCCCCAGCCGCTGGCTGCCGATAGGCAGCACCACGTCGTCGGTCGTGCTGCTGGTCGGCATGGCCGTGGGCGTCGACTACTCGCTGTTCTACCTGCGCCGGGAGCGCGAGGAACGGGCCGCGGGCGCCGACACGTATACCGCGGTGCGCAGGGCGGCGGCCACCTCGGGCCGTGCCATCGTGGTGTCCGGCCTTACCGTCATGATCTCGCTGGCCGGGCTGTTCCTGACCGGCATCGACGTCTTCTCCGGGCTGGCCGTGGGCACGATCATGGTGGTCGGCATCACCGTGCTCGGCTCGCTGACCGCGCTCCCGGCGGCGCTGTCGCTGCTTGGCTCCTGGGTGGACCGGGGCAGGATTCCGTTCCTGGGACGCCGCCGCACCGCCGCGCGCCCGTCCAAGGTGTGGTCGGCCCTGGCCCGCCGCGTGGTGGCCAAGCCGGTCCTGTTCGGCGGCGTCGCTGCGCTGGCGCTCGCCGCCCTCGCCGTGCCCGCGCTCAGCATGCGGCTGGCCGAGCCCGGCTTCCGCGACCTGCCCGCGAACGTCCCGGTGGTGCAGAACCTGCTGGCCACCCAGCGCGCCTTCCCCGGTGGCCCGACACCGGCTGAGGTCGTCGTCACCGGCAACAACCTCACCGGCCCCGCGGTGCGGCATGCAATCACGGCCCTGCAGGGGCGGGCCGCGACGAGCACGCTGCTGCGCGAGCCGGTCACCACCGCGATGCTCGGCCACGGCCAGGTGCTGGTGGTCTCGGTGCCATTGGCCGGAGGCGGCACGGACGCCATCTCCAACCGGGCCCTGGCCCAGCTGCGCGACCAGGCGCTGCCCGCGACGCTCGGCAAGGTCAGCGGCGTCAACTACGCAGTGACCGGCATGACGGCGGGCAACCACGATTTCGACTCGCAGCTCACCGCCACCCTGCCGCTGGTCTTCGCCTTCGTCCTCGGACTGGCGTTCCTGGTGCTGATGGTCACGTTCCGCTCGGTGTTCATCCCGCTGACGTCCATCGCACTGAACCTGCTGTCGATCGGCGCGGCCTACGGGGTCCTGACCCTGATCTTCCAGGACGGCCACCTGCACGGGCCGCTGGGGTTCAGCCCGTACGGCGCGATCGTGCCGTGGATGCCGCTGTTCATGTTCGTGCTGCTGTTCGGGCTGAGCATGGACTACCACGTGTTCATCCTGAGCCGCATCCGCGAACTGCGGCTGCGCGGCATGCCCACGCGCGAGGCGATCAGCAGCGGCATCGGCGCCAGCGCGGGCGTGGTGACCAGTGCTGCGGTGATCATGGTGGCGGTGTTCTCGATCTTCGCCACGCTCTCGGTAATCGAGTTCAAGATGATCGGCATCGGCCTGGCCACCGCGATCCTCATCGACGCCACCGTGGTGCGCGGGATCCTGATGCCGGCCGCCATGTCGCTGCTCGGCGAGCGCAACTGGTATCTGCCCCGCTGGCTGGCCTGGCTGCCTGGTGGCCGGGGCCGCCACGCCGTGGCTGAGGTGACCGGGGTCAGGTAACCAGGGAGCACGCCTGGCACCGGATCGGGGCGCAGGTGCGCACGGCGGCCGCCGTGCGCGCCTGCGCCTTAAACGTGCGCATCCGCGCCTATAAACGTGGTCTTGATGCACCAAAGGCACGGTCCGGAGCGCCTTCACCGGGCATGAGATCTGCGACTCGAGCAGCTGGCTGCACTCGGTGGACTGGCTGAACCTCGGCGACTCCTACCATCCGACCGCATCCGGGCAGTCCGGCGGGTACTACCCGGTGTTCAGCGCGGCAGCCTGACCGCCGCCCGGCACGCGCAGGCCCCGGGGAATTCCACGGGGCCTGTCGCGTGCTACGGGCTACTTGTTGACTGGGAAGCCGAGGTTGACCCCGCCGTGGCTGGGGTCCAGCCACCGCGAGGTAATCGCCTTGCCCCGGGTGTAGAAGTGGATGCCCTCGGTGCCGTAGATGTGGGTGTCCCCGAACAGCGACGACTTCCACCCTCCGAAGGAGTAGTAGGCCATCGGCACCGGGATCGGCACGTTGACGCCGACCATGCCGACCTCTACCTCGGACACGAACCGGCGGGCCGCTCCCCCGTCGTTGGTGTAGATCGCCACCCCGTTGCCGTACGGGTTGTCGCTGACCAGGCGCAGCGCGTCGGCGTAGCTGGGCACGCGCACGACGGAGAGCACCGGCCCGAAGATCTCGTCTCGGTAGCAGCTCATCTCCGGCGTGACGTGGTCGAGCACGCTCGGGCCGAGCCAGAAGCCGCCGGAGTCGCCGCCGATCACCGGGTGCATCCGGCCGTCCACGGCCAGCGTGGCGCCCTCCTTCACGCCGGTGTCCAGGTAGGACGCGACCTTGTCCCGGTGTGGGCCGGTGACGAGCGGGCCCATCTCCGACCGTTCGTCCGAGCCCGGGCCCACCCGCAGCCCGTGCACCCGGTCGCCGATCTTGGCGACCAGTTCGTCGCCGACCGAGCCCACCGCCACCAGCACCGAGACCGCCATGCAGCGCTCGCCGGCCGAGCCGAAGCCGGCCGACACCGCCGCGTCGGCGGCGAGGTCGGTGTCCGCGTCGGGCAGCACGACCATATGGTTCTTGGCCCCGCCCAGCGCCTGCACGCGCTTGCCCGCCGAGGTGCCCGTCTCATAGACGTAACGAGCGATCGGGGTGGACCCGACGAAGCTCACCGCGCGCACGTCGGGGTGGGTGAGGAGCGCGTCCACGGCCTCCTTGTCGCCGTGCACCACGTTGAACACGCCGTCGGGCAGCCCCGCCTCGGCGAGCAGCCTGGCCAGCAGCAGCGACGCCGAGGGGTCCTTCTCCGACGGCTTGAGCACGAACGTGTTACCGCAGGCCAGCGCGATCGGGAACATCCACATCGGCACCATGGCCGGGAAGTTGAACGGGGTGATCCCGGCCACCACGCCCAACGGCTGGCGGATCGAGTAGGCGTCCACGCCGGTGGACACGTTCTCGGAGTAGTCGCCCTTGAGCAGGTGCCCGAGGCCGCAGGCGAACTCGACGACCTCCAGGCCCCTGGCCACCTCCCCCTCGGCGTCCGAGGTCACCTTGCCGTGCTCGGCGCTGATCAGTTCGGCCAGCTCAGTGCGGTGGGCGTTGAGCAGCTCGCGGAAGGCGAAAAGCACGGTCGTTCGTTTGGCAAGAGAAACCGAGCGCCAGCCGGGGAGAGCCTTTGCGGCCGCTGCGACCGCGTCGCCGACCACGGTGGCGGAGGCGAAGTCCACGGTGCCGGTGACCTGGCCGGTGGCCGGGTTGTAGATGTCACCGCGGCGCTCCGCGGCGCCGTCCCATGGGCGCCCGCCGATCCAGTGGGAGCAGTGTTTCATTTGCTCGCTTCTCCGCGCCTCCGGCGCGTCGCTCGCCTGTTTGCTCATTTCTCCGCTCCCGCGTCCACCGCGCGCAGCGCGTCGGTCAGCAGGCCGAGGCCCTCCTTGGCCTCGGCCTCGGTGATGTTCATCGGCGGCGCCATCCGCAGCGCGTGGCCATACAGCCCGCCCTTGCCGATGAGCAGGCCGCGCTCGCGCGCCTCCTCGAGGGCCCGGGTGGCCAGCGCCGGGCTGGGCGCGCCGGTGCCCGGGTCCACCAGATCCACGGCGAACATCAGGCCCTTGCCCCTGACCTCGCCGATGGCGTCCAGCGGCGCGACCGCCTCGCGCAGCCCGTGGATGATCATGGTGCCGAGCGTGGCGGCGTTGCGCTGCAGGTCGTGGTCGAGCACGTAGTCAAGGGCTGCGTTGGCCGCGGTGGTGGACAGTGGGTTGCCGCCGAACGTGGAGATGCCGTTGCCGGGCACGCCGTCCATCAGGTCGCCGCGGGCGATCACCCCGCCGATCGCGAACCCGTTGCCGAGGCCCTTGGCGAACGTGATCATGTCGGGGGTCACGCCGTGCGCGCCGATCCCCCAGAAGTGCTCGCCGGTGCGGCCCCAGGCGGTCTGCACCTCGTCGGAGATGAACAGCACGCCGTGCTCGGCGAGCAGGTTGCGATACGCGCCGAGCAGCCCGTCCGGCGCCATGGTGAACCCGCCCACACCCTGGACCGGCTCGGCGATGAGGCAGGCCACGTCCCGTGCGGTCGCGGCGGTGAGCAGGTGCCTCAGGTCGGCCACGCAGGCCTCGACGTACTCGACGTCGGACAGGCCAGCGAAGGCGGGCAGGTACTTGTCCGTGCCGTGCAGGTACTGCACGCTGAACGGGGCGAGCTGGGAGCTCTTCCACGCCACGTTGCCGGTGATCGCGACCGCGCCGAACGAGCGGCCATGGTAGCTGCCGCGCATCGCGAGCACCTGGTTGGACTGGCGGGCGACGGTGGCGAGCATCAGCGCGGTCTCGTTCGCCTCGGTGCCGGAGTTGGTGAAGAACACCTTGGCATCGGGGATGCCGGACAGGCGGGCCAGCTTCTCGGCCAGCTCCACCTGGCTGCGGATCAGGTAGAGGGTCGAGGTGTGCACGACGCCGGTGGAGAGCTGGCGCTGCACGGCGTCGCGGATCTCGGGCAGGTCGTACCCGAGCATGTTGGTGAGGATGCCGCAGAAGAAGTCGAGGTAGGTGCGGCCGGAGGCGTCGGTGACGCGGCTGCCGCTGCCGCTGACCAGCTCCAGTGGGTGCTCGTAGTAGAGACCCATCCAATTGGGCAGGACAGCGCGATGCCGGTTAACGAGATCAGTCATGCGCCCCAGTCTCCCGCGCAGGCCAGGAGCGCGGGTTCGTCACTTTGTAAGCTAATGATGTAGAACCTTTACATCATGTAAGCGGTGAAGCTTTGGCGGCTGCCGCGTCGGAGCGGACATCGGGGAGCCGGGCATCGGGAGGAGGCGGGGTGCTGCCGACGATAGCGGAGGTGCTCGCGCTGCAGGCGGTGCGGCGGGGGCAGCCACGGGTGGTGGCCGGTGCGCACCGGCTGGACACCCCGGTCCGGTGGGTGCACGCGATCGAGTTCGCCGACGCGGCGCGGCTGCTGCGCGGCGGCGAACTGGTGCTGGCCACCGGGATCGTGCTGCCCGACGAGGGTGCGCTGCTTGACGCCTACGTCGCCGACCTCGCCGCGGTAGGGGTGGCCGCGCTCGCGGTGGAACTCGGCCGCCGGTACACCGGCGGGCTGCCGACCGGCTTCGTCGCGGCGGCGGAGGCGCACGGGCTGCCGCTGATCGTGTTCGGCAGGGAGGTCCCGTTCGTCGAGATCACCGAGGCGGTGCACGCCCGGATCATCGACGACCAGCTGGACCAGTTGCGCGCCTCGGCCCGGCTGCACGAGGTGTTCACCGACCTGGCGGTGGCGGGCGCGGGCCCCGGCGAGATCCTGCGGCAGGCGGCACTGCTGGCGGGCAGGCCGGTGATCCTGACGGATCTGTCGCACCACGTGCTGGCCTGCGAGCCGGCGGGGGCCGACCCCGCGGCGCTGCTCGACGGCTTCGAAGCCAGGTCGCGCGCAATGGTGCTGGCCGAGCGGACCGGTTTCGACGAGCCGTCCGGCTGGCTGATCACCGTGGCGGGTGCCCGGGGCGAGGACTGGGGCCGGGTCATCCTGGTCTGCGGCGGGCCCCCGGCTCCCGGGGACCTGGTGCTGATCGAGCGGACCGCCACCGCGCTCGCGCTGGCACGGCTGCTGACCCGCCAGCACGAGAGCCTGGAACGGCAGGCGCACACCTCACTGATCGGCGCGATCGTGGCCGGGACCCACGCCGACCTGGACGAGGCCGCGGCACGCGCCCGGGCCCTGGGCGTCCAGACCACCGGGCGGCAACTGGTCACCATGGTGGTCGGCTTCCGGCAGGGCGGCCGCGGGCTGCCCGCCCACGCGCGAGTACTCGAGGTGGCCGACGCGCTCGCCGACGCGTGCCGCCGCGAGCGGGTGCCCGCGCTGGTCGGCTCGCTCGGCGAGGCCGGGGTCGGCGCCCTGCTGTCGGCCGACCGCGGGGCGGACCCCGACGCGGTGCTGACCGCGGTCTGCGCCGCGGCCAGGCAGCGGCTGCCCGGCGGCGACGCGGTGATCGGGGCCGGGTCCACGGCAAGATCCCTCGCCGAGGCGCGCCGGTCGCTGCTGGAGGCACAGCAGGTCGCCGACGCCGCGGCCGCCTCGCCGCCGGCGGCCCGGGGCCGTGTTAGCCCGGGGGGACGACCCCCCCGGAACCCCCCGATGGCCTCCGGCCCGGTTCCTCCGTCACCGGGCCGGGACCGGCCCTACTACCGGCTGGCCGACCTGCGGCTGCGCGGCCTGCTGCACTTGCTTGGCGACGACGCCCGGCTGGCCACGTTCGTGGAGCGGGAACTCGGCCCGCTGATCGCCCACGACCAGGCGCACGGCACCGGGCTGACCAAGGTGCTCGGCGCCTACCTGGCCGAGGGCGGCAACAAGGCCGCCGCGGCGGGCCGGGCACACCTGGCCAGGCCCACCTTCTACGAGCGGCTGCGGCTCATCGAGCGGATCCTCGGGGTGAGCCTCGACTCGGCCGAGTCGCGCACCTCACTGCACGTCGCCCTGCTCGCGTTCCAGAGCGTCACCGCCTGGCGCGCAGGCTCAGATCCGGGTTGACCTGGCGGCGCGGGGTGGCCGGGCTGCCGCCTCAGGCACGGGCCGAGCAGAGGCGGCCGATGGCGGCGAGGTCGGCGAGCGAGGCCAGCCCGGCGTGGTAGAGCCGCAGTTCCGTGGCGCCTGCCGCGCGTACCACGGCGGCCTGGGCGGGCAGCGTCGCCGCGTCGCCGCCGAGCCCGGCGACCGCCAGCAGCGACGCGGCGATGGCGTTGCCTTGCGGCATGGTGGCCGCCGCCCGCGAGACCAGGGCCGGGGCGGTCGCCGGGTCCCAGCAGGACAGCACGATCCCGGTCGCCCCGGCCAAAGCGGCGGGCTCGTATCCCGGGTTGGCTCCTGCCGCCCACGGGTCGGGGGTGCACGTGCAGGTAGACGGGCTTGCCCGGGCCGGCGTCCCGGGCCGCCGCGATGACCTCGCGCTGGAACCTGGCCGCGAGGGCTGCCCGGACGCGGAGCAGGACGTCAGCCGCGGCAAGGGGAAGCGCTCCCCCGGCCGGTGCCGCCGCTCCGGCCGGCGCCGACGCCCCGGGCCGCGCCGCCACCTCGCCAGCGGCCGGCCCTGCGGCCCCGCCATTGGCGGAGGAGTCCACGGCAGCCCGGACGGAGGCGGCCAGCCACTCCGGGTCCGCACCGGCGGCCGCGTACTCCTGCCGACACGCCGCACAGAAGCACAACGACAGCATCCACTGCGCCGCTGCCCCGGCGGCCGCCCCCGCGGTCTTGTCGTGCGCGCTCAGGTGCTCGACGCCGTACCAGCCGCAGGCTTCGAACTCGACCGCGTCGGCCTCGGCCAGGCCCGCCACGTCACCGGCCAGCGTGACAGCGTACTCCCGGACGGCGGGCGCGGCGAGGCACAGCGCCCACGGGTATGGGTCGCCGAAGGCGTTGCGCACCGCCGCCGACGGCACCACCGCGCCGAGCCGGTCGTTGTGGGTCAGCACGGCCCACGCGGTCACCGCCAGGCCGCGGGCGCGCAGCGCGGCGGCGGCGCGCTCGAACGAACCCGCAGGCCGGGCCCTCGCGGGCCGCAGCCGGGCCGGCCGCAGCGCGGTCCCGCGCCAGCGGGACGGATCGGCGCGGTAGTAGACCGCCGCGTCCCTCGTGACGATCCGGTGACCCGGGTGGAACGGGGTCACCGCCCGGACCGCGTGGTAGGCGGCGGCCAGGGTCACCCCGGCCAGCCCCAGCCCGGCAAGACGGTCCGGCGCCGCCGAGTCGCCGTCCACGTCCCACGGGTAGAGGTTCGCCCAGGCCCGCACACTCATCCGCCCCGCTCAGGGGATTGGAGCGTCCATATCGGGCAGGGTGAACTCGCCGCCGAGGTAGCGGAGCACCGGATCGGCGGGAACGGGCTCGCCGAACTCGGCGATCACCTCGTCACGGAGTGACTCGGCGTCGTCCCGGGAGGTGTAGCCGAGCGCCTCCGCCTCGGCCAGGCTGACCCAGCCGCCGCGGGTGTTGGCCGAGACGCCGTAGACCACCCGGAACCCCGGGTCCGGCGTGGTCAGGCAGGCCTCGAACAGCCGCCCGGCATCGTCGGGCGACAGCCAGGTGGACAGCGCCCGGGCGCTGGGCGGCTTTTCGAAGCAGGTGAGGATGCGGATGCAGATCGTGTCCAGCCCGTACCTGTAGTGGTACAGGCCGGCCAGCGCCTCGCCGGTCACCTTGGCCACGCCGTAGTTGGTGTCGGGCGCGGGGAAGGCATAGTCGGGCACCGGGAAGCTCTCCCGCGGCGAGAACCCGACCGCGTGGTTGGACGACGCGAAGATCACCCGCGGCACACAAGCCCGCCGCGCGGCCTCAAAGGCCACGTACGTGCCCTGGATGTTGAACTGGAGGATCTTCTCCCAGGAGTCCTCGCCGGAGATACCCGCCAGGTGGATCATTGCCGAGGCGCCGCGGCAGGCGGCGGTCATCGCGTCCATATCGGTGACCGAGGCGCGGACCACCTCCTCCCCGGGCCCGGCGGTGATATCGGCGATGTCCAGCAGGCGCAGGGTCCGGTCCGGGCGGGCCAGCCGCGGACGCAGCATGGTCCCGATCCCGCCGGCCGCCCCGGTGATGAGGATCGTCGGCACGCCAGCCAACATTACGCGCTCACCCCGCCGAGCCGGCGCGGGGCGCTGACCGGGCGCACCGAGGTGGCCGCCCGTGTGCGGGCTTCAGGCCGGTGGTGAAGGCGGCCGGGCACGAGCCGGTCAGGACGGGCGGTTCTGCTGCTGGCGCAAAACGGTGATCGGGGCACCGCCCACGGACCCCGACGGAGTACGATCCGGACCACAGCCGTTTCGCCCGCCAATAGTGCCTGCGCAGATTCGAGAACTTTTGCGGAGCCGCTTGGACGACACGTCTCTGAGGCTGTTGACCAGGCGGGAGATCGCCACGGTGGTCGGGAAGTTGACCAGCAGGTGCATGGTTTGGCTTCGCCGTTGAACTCGGATAGCACGGACCGAAGTCCGCGCAGTCCCGCGTGATCGGCTCCATCCGGTCCAGATGCGCCGCGCTGAACTCCTGGTGCCGGTACTCGGTCACGGAAACCAAGTGGTCGATTAAGAGAAACACGGGGCGCCTGCCAGTGCGGATATCGCTGTATTCAGCTATGAATTCGAATACAATTTCAATGTGCAGCTCCGATACAACTACCGCCTAGACCCGCAGCCCCGCCACCAGGCCGCGTTAGGGAAGGCGTACGGCTGCGCGCGGGTGGTGTTTAACGACGCGCTGGATGCCAGGGAAGCTGCTCACCAGGCCGAGAAGCGGT
>Ga0306920_100009023_pt1 | contig 13293 bp, 10 predicted proteins | sample flu12Cox44000170_FD_204666 | JGI IMG/M metagenome (GOLD analysis project Ga0306920, IMG submission 204666) | Lab enrichment of tropical soil microbial communities from Luquillo Experimental Forest, Puerto Rico - flux4day.12C.oxic.44.000.170 (v2)... | ecosystem: Environmental > Terrestrial >... | reverse complement strand
GCGCGCCCTTCGCCGTGCTTGACAAGACCCTGGCTCGATCGGGCTTTATCGTCGGGGCGCGCTTCACGGTGGCGGACATCAACACGGCCGAAGTGTTGCGCTATGCCATGCCAGCCCCGGAACTGTTCGAGGCCGCCCCGCGCGTGCGCGCCTGGCTTGCCGCCCGCCACGCCCGCCCGGCCTTCAAGGCGATGATGGCGGCGCGCGAGAAGGAGCCCCTCTAGCATGCATCGAATGGGTTCGCGCCTGTCCAAGCCCCGTGTGCTGATTGCCGGTGCCGGCCTCGGCGGGCTCACCGCGGCGCTCGCGCTGCTTGCGCGCGGCTTCGACGTGGAGCTCTACGAGCAGGCCGAGGTGCTGCGCGAGCTCGGTGCCGGCATCCAGCTCGGACCCAACGGATCGCGCATTCTGATCGCGCTGGGCCTCGGCCCAGCCATGCAGGAGGTCGTGGCGGAGCCGGCGGCAAAGGAGGTGCGGCTGTGGTGCACGGACGCGGTCTGGAAGCTCTTCGACCTCGGCCGCGATTCGCTCGAGCGCTTCGGTGCACCCTACTGGATGGTGCATCGCGGCGACTTCCATCGGGTGCTCTGGCAGGCCGTGGAGGGCGCCAGGCCGGGCGCGGTGCATCCGGGCTCCCGCGCGATTGCCTGCGCCGAGCGCGGCGACAAGGCCGTGCTCGAGCTCGCGGACGGCAGGTGCATCGAGGGCGATGTGGTGATCGGCGCCGACGGCGTGCACTCGCCCTTGCGTTCGCACCTGTTCGGTGCGGCCAAGCCGCACTTCACCGGCTTGATGGCCTGGCGCGGCATCGTTCCCATGGATCGGCTACCCGCCGAGCTGCGCCGCCTGGTCGGCACCAACTGGCACGGCCCGGGCGGCCACGTGGTCACCTACCCTTTGCGGCGCGGCACGCTCCTCAATTTCGTCGGCGTGGTCGAGCGCGACGACTGGCGCAGCGACAGTTGGAGCGAGCAGGGGTCGAAGGCGGAATGCGCGGCCGACTTCGCCGGCTGGCATCCGCTGATCCACGCCATCATCGCCAACTTGGACGCGGTCTACAAATGGGCGCTGATCGGGCGCGCGCCGATGCCCGCCTGGAGCAAGGCACGCGCGACGCTGCTGGGCGATGCCTGCCACCCCACCCTGCCGTTTCTGGCCCAGGGCGCGATCATGGCCATGGAGGATGGCGTGGTGCTGGCGCGCTGCCTGGAGGCGCTGCTCGGCGACGTGCCGGGCGGGCTCAAACGCTACGAGGCGCTGCGTCTTGAGCGCACCAGCCGCGTGGTGGCGGGCTCGGCGGCGAACACCGAGCGCTTCCACAACCGCGTGCTCGCCGATCCCGTAGCGGCAAAGGCCTACATGACGCGTGAGTACCCGCCCGACAAGGGGCGCACGATGTATGATTGGCTGTTCGAGTACGACGCGATGACGGTGCCGATCGCGTAAGGGCCCTACGCTCGCCCGTACCGCCGCACGACGTAGTCCTCGACGAGCGCCTTGAACTGTGCGGCGATGTTGGGCCCGCGCAAGGTCGTCGCCTTCTTGCCGTCGATGAAGACCGGGGCTGAGGGTGCCTCGCCTGTGCCGGGCAGCGAGATGCCGATGTCGGCGTGCTTGGATTCGCCGGGGCCGTTTACGATGCAGCCCATCACCGCGAGGCTGAGGCCCTCCACGCCCGGATAGAGGCCGCGCCATTCGCCCATGCGCTCGCGAACGTAGGCCTCGATCTCGCTCGCCAGCTCCTGGAACAGGGTCGAGGTGGTGCGACCGCAGCCGGGACAGGCCGCCACGATCGGCACGAACGACCTCAATCCCATGGTCTGCAGGATCTCCTGGGCGACGCGCACCTCTTGCGTGCGGTCGCCGTCCGGATCGGGCGTGAGGGAGACGCGGATGGTGTCGCCGACGCCTTGCTGCAGCAGGATGCCGATCGCCGCCGCCGATGCAACGATACCCTTCGAGCCCATGCCAGCTTCGGTGAGCCCCAAGTGCAGCGCGTACCGGCAGCGCGCCGCCAGCTTGGTGTAGACGCTGATGAGGTCCTGCACGGCGCTGACCTTGGCCGAGATGATGATCTGCTGGGGCCGCATGCCGAGCTCCTCCGCGCGCTGGGCCGAGAGGAGGCCCGACTGCACGATCGCCTCGTGCAGGACAAGGCGCGCGTCCTCAGGCGCCGGCAAGGCGGCATTCTCGTCCATCAGGCGGGTGAGCAGCTCTTGGTCGAGACTGCCCCAGTTGACGCCGATGCGCACCGGCTTGCCGTGCCGCAGCGCCATCTCGACGATGGCCGAAAACTGCCGGTCGCGCTTGGCCTTGAAGCCGACGTTGCCGGGATTGATGCGGTACTTGGCGAGCGCCTCGGCACAGGCGGGATTGGCGGCCAGCAGCGTGTGGCCGTTGTAGTGGAAGTCGCCGACGAGCGGCACCGCGGCGCCCATCTGCGCCAGCCGATCGCGAATGTGCGGCACCGCCTTGGCCGCCTCGTCCCGGTCCACCGTGACGCGCACGATTTCCGAGCCCGCGCGGGCAAGCGCCGCCGACTGGAGCGCGGTGGCTTCGACATCGGCCGTGTCGGTGTTGGTCATCGACTGCACGACGATCGGGGCATCGCCGCCGATGACGACGCCGCCGACGTCGACGGGGACGCAGGCGCGGCGGGAATTGCATGAGCTTGTCATCATCGCCTCATTGTGCGCGAGTTGTCATACTCAATTCCAGCGCGACTGCATGACGCTCCTTGCCTACCGCCGGCCGCGAAGCGCGGTGGGGAAGATGGCGGCAACAAAAAATAGCGCAAGCACCAGCACGATCGAAGGGCCGCCTGGTGTGTCGAACGACACCGACAGGAAGAGCCCCAGCGCCACGGATAGCGCGCCGAAGATCGCCGCGAACAACGCCATCTGCTCCGGGGTCTCCGACCACGGCCTGGCGGCGGCCGCGGGCATGATGAGGAATGCGATGGTCAACAGCACGCCAACGATCTTGATGGCCATTGCTACGACCAGCGCCAGCACCAGCACGAAGACAAACTTGACGCGGTCCACGGGCGTCCCTTCCGCCGCCGCCAGGTCCTCGTGCACCGAGAGCGACAGCAACGGCCGCCACACATACATGAGCGCCGCGAATGCCAGCGCGCCGCCCACATAGATCCATCTGAGGTCGGTGGCGCTGACGGCGAAGATGTCGCCGAACAGAAACGCCATCAAATCGAGCTGGGGTCCGCGCACCAGCGAGGCAGCAATGACACCGATAGCGAGCGCCGCGTGCGCCACGAGCCCCAACAGAGAATCGAAGGGTACGAGCTGCTGCCGGCTCAACGCCACGAGCAGCATGGAAACGACCAGCGTCACCGCCAGCACGCTCGCCGTCAAATTGAGCGACAGCGCGAGACCGAGGGCAATGCCGATGAGGCCGGCTTGCGCCACCGCTTCGCCATAGTAGGCCATGCGGCGCCACACCACGAAGCACCCCAGCGGCGCCGCCACGATCGCCAGGCCCAATCCCGCAAGGAGGGCGCGCATCAGGAAGGGCTCACCCACGTCAGGCCTTGTGGCTCGCCGACGGGTCACGGCCGGCCGGCGATTGCGGCTCGCCCGCCAGATCGTGCCGGTGGTCGTGATGGTGCTGATAAAGTGCCAACGCGCGCGCGGCCTGGACACCGAACAGCCGTGCGTACTCGGGATGCTGGGCCACCGACTGCGGCACGCCCGAGCAGCACACGTGCCGGTTGAGGCAGATCACGCGGTCGCTCTGCGCCATGACGACATGCAGATCGTGCGACACCAGCAGCACGCCGAAGCCACGTTCGCAGCGCAACCGACCGATCAGCGCATAAAGCTCCGCCTCGCCGGTGTTGTCGATGCCGCGCACCGGCTCGTCGAGCACGAGCACGCCGGGCGATCCAACGAGCGCGCGGGCGAGCACCACGCGCTGCAGCTCGCCGCCGGAAAGCTCGCAGATCTGCCGGTCGGCGAGCTTCTCGGCGCCGACGTCGGCCAGGGCGCGCTCCACCTCCTCGTCCTCCGCCCGGCGCCCGAGCTGCACGAAGCGGCCGACGGTAAGCGGAATGGCGCGATCGACCTCAAAGCGCTGTGGCACGTAGCCCACAACTAGACCCCGTTTGCGCAGGATCGTTCCGCGATCGGCCCTCTCGAGGCCGAGCAGCACCCGCACCAGCGTGGTTTTGCCGGCACCGTTGGGACCGATCAGCGTGAGGATCTCGCCCTCGGCAATGTCGATATCGATGCCTTGTAGGATGGCGCGGCCGGCGCGCGTCAGCCAGAGGGAGCGTGCGCTGAAGAGCGCGTCGGCATCGGGAGCCAGCGGCGGGAGAGGGCCCGGTTCGGCAGGATGGGGGTGCTGATCTGGGTCGCCTGGCAGCGGCGCAGCCGCGCCTTCCACCGATGTCGGTCGCGCCAGCACGGCGCCGGCGCTACGCGCTTCCATGCGCCGGCTCCCGGTCCTCACCCGCGCAAGAAGCGCATATGCCCCGCACCTCCACCACGGCGCCCTTGGCCGCAAAGCCGGCCCGCTGTGCGCAGCTGTCGATGGCGGCGAACACCGCGTCCGCGTCGGCCTCGGCCACGCGCCCACAGGCTTCGCAGGCCAGCACCAGCTGCCGCATCTGGTGGCCGGCATGGCAGGCGAAGAACGCGTTGCGGCTTTCGAAGCGGTGCACGAGGCCCGCCGACACGAGCGCTTCGATGGCGCGGTAGACGGAGATCGGCGCCAGCCGTTCGCCCCTGGTCGCCAGCCGGTCGAGCACCTCATAGGCGCCGATCGCCTTGTGCGAGGCCGCGATCTCGCGCAACACGGATTGGCGCAGCGGCGTGAGCTTCAGACCCCTGCTTTGGAACGCCTCGCGCGCCCGCTCCATCGCCTCCTCGAGGCAAAGGTCGTGGTCATGCTCGGGTGCCGGAAAGGCCTTGTTGGCGACGGCTTGCGTCATCGGCGCACTTATAGCACAGCCATCGTCAGGTCCGACAACGGGCAGGATTTCGCCATGTTCCTGTGGTGCATCGGGAGGGAGCCTCACCCGAGCGGCTGGCGCAGCCGCGGGCGCGGGCGCTCACGCGGCGGGTTCCAGTACGAATGCGTTGCCTACGGATGCGTTGCTTTGGGATGCGTTGCCCATGACTTCGGCCCCAGCGCTGGGACCTGCCTTGATCGTTGCCGCGCGGCGTACCGCGCTCGGCCGGCCAGGCGGCCTGCACAAGAGCCGGCGCATCGAAGGCCTCACCCCGCCCGTGGTGCTGGCGGCGCTCGCGGATGCGGGCCTCGGGCCCGACGCGGTCGATGAGATCATCTTCGGCAACACCACGGCCGGGGGCAACCCGGCGCGCATTGTTGGCCTTGCGGCAGGCCTCGGCGAAAGCGTGCCCGCGCTCACGGTGGACCGTCAATGTGCGTCCGGTCTTGATGCGATCCTGCTCGGCGCACGCGCGGTGGCGATGGGCGAGGCCCGGGTCGTGGTCGCGGGAGGCGGCGAATCGCTCTCGACCGCGCCTTGGCGGGTGGCCCGACCCAAGAGCCTGTTTCAGACGCCGCGCTTCCTGGGCCTGGAGCCGGAGGACGGCGATGCCGCCGATACGCCCCACTCGGTCACCGCCTCCGAGAAGCTGGCCCGACGGCTGGGCATCAGCCGGGACCGACAGGACGCCTATGCGCTGCAGTCGCACCTCAAGGCCGAGCGAGCCATGGGCGAGCGGCGCTTCGTGCGCGAGATCGTGCCCCTGCGCATGGCTCCCGGGGAGGCGCGCGACGAAAGCGCCGACGTGCAGAGCATCGAGGACCTAGCCGAGCTGGCACCCGTGGTGCCCGACGGCACCCACACGCACGGCAACGTCAGCGCCCTGCAGGAGGGCGCGGCCATCGCCGTGATCGTCTCGGGTGAGGTGTGGACCGAGCTTGGGCGCCCGCATGCCCTGCGGCTGGACACCGGCGTGACGCAGGGCGTTGGTGCCAATGAGGAAGCGCGCGCTCCGGTGGCTGCCCTGGAGAAGCTCATGCGCACCAACAGCGGGTTCAGCCGCGACAAGCTGGCGATCGTCGAGATGTCGGAGATCTCGGCGGCGCAGGCCCTGGCGGTGCGCGACGCCTTCGGTCTCGAAGAGGACCAGCTCAGTCCTGACGGCGGTGCCCTGGTGCGCGGCTATCCCTTAGGCGCAGCGAGCGCGGTGAGCCTCGTGCGCCTGTTCACGCGGATGGTGCGCTCTCCGCAGCCCGGGCAGCCGCCCTACGCCGCCGTCACCCAGGGCGCCATTGGCGGCCTCGGCGTGGCCGCGCTGTTTGAGGCGGTTTAGACGCGCGCCCCCACGTTTCCCCGAATGCGTGTGCTCTGGTAACGTCAGGCGCCGGTTCTGCTGGTCGCCCAACCCGCCGCCATGACCGGCCACCATCACGGGCCACCCTGACTGGCCACCCTGACTGGCCTGGCCCGACGTCTGGGAGGCACTTTGGAGGCGCAATGAAGGATTTGGCAGGCAGGCTGGCGGTGGTGACTGGCGGCGGGTCGGGCATGGGGCGCGAACTGGTGCGTCAGCTGGCGGCCGAGGGCTGCAACGTGGCCATGTGCGATGTGTCGGCCGACGGCATGGCCGAGACCCGTCAGCTCTGTGAGGATCGCCCGCCGCAAGGCGCTCGCATCAGCGCCCACGTCGCCGACGTATCGCAGGAAGCGCAGGTGCTGGGTTTCCGTGATGCCGTGGCGCAGGAGCACGCCACCGACAAGGTGCACTTGCTCTTCAACAACGCGGGCATCGGCGGCGGCGGCAGCCTGTTCACCAATCCTAAAGAGCAGTGGGAGAGGACCTTCAACATCTGCTGGGGCGGCGTCTATTTCTGCACGCGGGCGTTCCTGGGGTTGCTCATGAATGCCGACCAGGCGCATATCGTTAATACGAGCAGCGTCAACGGTTTCTGGGCCAGCCTTGGACCGCAGGTGCCGCACACCGCCTACTGCGCGGCAAAGTTCGCGGTGAAGGGCTTCACCGAGGCGCTCATCACCGATCTGCGGCTCAACGCACCGCACATCAAATGCTCCCTCGTCATGCCCGGCCACGTCGGCACCTCGATCATGGAGAACTCGCGCAAGATCCAATTCGCGGCCCGGTCGGACGACATGAGCCGCGAGGAAATTGCGCAGCTGCGGGCGCGCCTGCGTGCAGCGGGCCGGGACCTGTCGCAGGTGTCCGATGCCGAAATCCAGAAGATGTGGGCGGAGCGTGCGCGGCGTTTCCGGGAGGACGCGCCGATGTCAGCTGCTGCCGCGGCCAGGGTCATTCTCGATGGCGTCAAGGCCGACCGCTGGCGTATCCTTGTGGGCGAGGACGCGCACCGGCTCGACGAACGGGTCCGGCAAGCGCCCGAGGCCGCCTACGAGGAGGAGTTCTTCAAGGCGTTCGCCGCCGAGGTCGGGTGGGCGATCGGGCGCTGAAATGGCGTTAGCTTCGGGGCGCGTGCCGGGAAGGCCCCGAACACGACAGGTTGAGCTCGGCAGGTTGAGCTCGGCAGGTTGAGCGCGACAGGTTGAGCGCGACAGGTTGAGCACGGCAGGTTGCACGGCAAGCTCGCCAAGCATGCCTACTGAGCATGGCATGAGGGAACCCATCCCATGCCCCACCGCATCGAGATCATCAAGGCCGACATCACCACGCTGGATGTGGACGCCATCGTCAACGCGGCCAACCCGACGCTGCTCGGCGGAGGCGGGGTCGACGGAGCCATCCATCGTGCTGCCGGCCCGGAGCTTGTGGCCGAGTGCCGCACGCTCGGCGGCTGCAAGGCCGGAGAGGCGAAGATCACGCGCGGCTATCGGCTCAGGGCCCGCCACGTCATTCATACCGTTGGCCCGGTGTGGCAGGGCGGGGGCGCCGGGGAGGACAAGCTGCTTGCCAGTGCCTATGCCAACTCCCTGGCGCTGGCGCGCACCTGCGGCCTCACCGCCATCGCCTTCCCGGCCATATCCACCGGCCTCTACGGCTTCCCCCCGGACAGGGCGGCCGACATCGCCGTCGGCACGGTGGCCGCAGCCTTGCAGGGTGACCCCCACTTCGCGCGCGTCATCTTTTGCTGCTTTAGCCGCCAGTCTGCCGCCCATCACGAGCAGGCTTGGCGCAAATTGGCTCCGCAAGGCGAGAGCCCATCGCAGCGCACAATGGATTAAGATATTTCATGGTTGCCAAGTTCCCGACCAAGGTTCACTTGTGCATAAATGGTCCGCCGACCATGTCCTCGCCCGCCGCGCTGGCGCGCCAAGGCGTGTGGGGGGCGGGAAGGCTCCGGCGTGACCGGAATTATGCTCAGGAATCCAACAAGCCACAAAATGCCCCCAATGGTGCCGACAAAGCGCCCGCATCAAGAAGGATCGTCGCGGCGGGGAGGAGGCTTTTGGCCGGCTTCGGGCCGGCGCCGCGGACGATCGGGCCGCGCCGGTGCTGCACCTCTGCCGAGGTGCGGCAACCAGATGGACGGGCGGCGCGGGGCGGCATAGCGGCGGGCGGGAGAGCAGGGCATGGGTTTCGATATCAAGGCGGCGGCGGACGGCATCGTCGCAGTCGTAAGCCAATATTATCCCTATCTGCTTGCCGGCCTGGTCCTGCTCCTCCTATTCGGCAGCGACCGCGTACGCGACGGCATCCACAAGGCGTTTACCGACAACTGGCAGCTCACGCTGTTGGCCTCCACGGGCATTGCCCTGTCGCTGGCCTCCGCCTATACAACGTTCGACGGCCTCAGGAATTTCACCAGCGCGCCGCTGCTGTCGGTCTTCATTGCCTTCGGCATCCAGGGCGTGATGCTGATCGTGGCCTGGCTCATCGGCGAGAGCTTCGCCGTCGGCATGAACCAGCGCGCCCCCGATGGTCGGCGCATCCGACTGCTGGATGCGGGCGTGGGCATGGCGCTCGGTGTGGCCTTGGCTGGGCTCGTCTTCTTCTGGCTCCTGCACCAGTACAATGCCGTCCATGTGACGAACTCCGGGCTCAGCGCGGACGTGGTCAAGCTCGCGGACGTGTCCGTCTATTTCCTGCTCGCGCTGGTCCTCATCGGCATGATGGCCTTCGGCTTTCGGCGCGGCGGCGATATCTCGACGCCCTACGTGCAAAGCCTGCGCTTGATCGTGAAGAATGCCGTGCTCTGGGTGATGTTCTTGGCCTCCATGACGGCCTCGGTATTCTTCTCCTTCGATTCGCATTTCAACGCGATTTTCCCCGCCGACCAGCGCAAGCGCGCCGCCGAGATTCGCACCACCAACCAGATTGGCGGCGTCGTCGCCGACATCGGCGCCCTGACACAGAAGCGGCAGCTCGAGGAGGCCGATCGGCTGTTCGATACCGAGGGCTGGAAGGCTTACGACCAGCAGCTCTCGAGGCTCTCCCAGGCGGCGCAGGGCGCACAGGTCGAGATCGAGAAATACTTCGTGCAGCAGATGGAGGAGCGCCGCCGCGCCATCGCCCAGCAGCAGGAGCGCATCGCCACTTCGCAGAGCGGCCAGGCGGGCCTCGCGGTCAAGAAGATCTCGCTGCTTGAGGAGCTGTCGCGGCTCAAGGCCGAGCGCCCGGGCCTCGCCGCCGAGTACAGCGAACACAAGAGCGAGCTCGACGCCAAGGCCAAGGAGATCGACGCCAAGCGGGTGGAGGGTATGGCGGAGGATCGCGGCGTCGAAGGCACCATGAAGGTCGGCAAGGGTCCCGTCTATCGCCAGCGCATGGCCGAGCTCGCCACCTTGCAGGACCAGTACAAGATCAAGCAGGAGCGCAGCAAGGACGCCCAGAAGCGCCTCGTGACGGCGGAGACGCGCATCGCCCAGATCGAGCGCGAGCTCTCCACCGTCGACGGCGATCTTGCCAAGCTCAAAGGCGAGGCCGAGACGGCGCAGCAGCGCATCAAGAACGCCGAGGCCTTGAACGCGGACGACGCTGGTGCCAGGCTCGATCCTGCCCGCGTGCTCCCGGCTTTCGAGCGCGCCCGCGCGGCCTTCCGACAGCAACCGGACACCGAGCGGCTCTCGGCCCTGCAGGCGCAATGTGCGCAGCTTGCCAATGCGATGGCGAGCACGCCGGCCACCAAGGAGAAGGTGCGCGCCATCGATTGCGATCCCAAGCAGGCGGCCGAGGCGGCAGCGCGCGTGTTTGCGCTCAACTCCGGCCTCGTGGCCTACCGGACCAACTGCGCCGGCGGCGACAAGCTCGCCAAGTCCACGACCACAGACGCACTCTTGGGCTTCGGCCGCAAATGCTTGCAGGACTCGGGCCTCATCAGTGCGGATTCGGCCGATGTCGGCGCCAGGCTTTCGGCCATTGACATGAACCGCGATGACAGGGCGCATCGCTTCGTGGTCACCTGGAACGCGTTCCTCGACGGCAACAGGCTGGCCTACCTCTCGCTCGTGCTGGCAATCGGCGTCGACGCCCTCGTGTTCATGTCGGGCCTGTTCGGCGCCCAGGCGCTGCGCTCGCCCCTTTCGGACGTGCCCAGTCCCAAGGCGCGCAGCGCCCATCAGCTCGAAGCGATCATCGAGGCGGCCCTGCTGCCCGACACGTTCAAGAATGCGCGCCTGGTGCTGCGCGCCATGCATCCGCGCCAACCGCTCGACGGCTTCACCAACGAGGTGCGGCTCGATGAGCTCGACCCCGAAAGCGCCCTGCAGGTGCGGGACGTGCTGAACGCCGGGGCAACCATCGGAGCCGTGCGCGAAACCGGTGCGGTGGGGCAATATCTGGTGCGCTCTGAGCTGCACACGTTCCTCTCCGACCTCGTCAAGCGCGAGCTCAAGCGCAAGCCGGAGGAGACGGAGAGAGGTCTCGACCTCGACCGGCTGGAGAAGCGCATCCGCGAGGCGCTGATGCCGCACGTGCTGGATACCGCCGATGCCGTGCTTGAGCACCTGCACCCCATCGACGAGGTGCGGGGCTTTACCTCGGAAATCTTCCTCAACGAGGTCGATCCGCAGCACCTGCGCCCGGTCCGCAACCTGCTGACTGCCGGCTCGGGCCTGCGGGTCGCGGCTCGGGACAGGAATAACGAGGCCGGCTATCTCGTGCATGCCGACCTTTACGCGACGCTGGCCCGCATCAGGGCGCGCGAGCTGGCCATGGTCGCGCAGCGCGCGACCGCGCCGGCCCTTTGGGGCGGCAAACTGGGCCAGGCGGCCATCGCCGACGGCCGTGCCAATCGGCAGAGCCCTGGGGAGCGCCGGCAATTGGCGGACCTGTCGGAGAAAGGCAAGGCGGCGGCGGACGGCTCTCAGGACGAGGCCCTGAAGCTGGAAATTTGGAACGAGATGCTGAGCGTCATGGGGCTTGATCTCGCCGCGGCCTGGCGCATCCAGCATCCCAACGTCAGAGAGCAGGCAACAGCTGCCTGGTACGCGCTTGATCACCTGGCGCAGACCAACGATCGGCTGCGCAGTTTCCTGAAGGATGCCGAAGACTATAAGCTTGGTGCCGTGGACCAGAAATACAGCGATGTGAGAGGCAAGCTGGCGGACAGCCCGAACGGGATTGCGCTTCTCGACGAAGTGGATGCGGACCTTCAGAGCATCTTGCGGCCGCTTCTGCTGCTCCCGGAGGTCGGGCTCCTCCAAGAGCTGATCGACCGGCTGGAGGAGCCAGCGCAGCGTGACGATGGCCAGAGCCCGGGCGAGCAGGAGCTGCGCGACCTGCTCATAACAATCCGCAGCGAGATCGAGCGGATCGACAAGGCGAGCCCCGAGGCCTGGAAACGCATCGCCCACATGATACAGATGCGCAAATCCGCAAGTCACAGCCTGAGCGAGCTCGACCCGGTGAACAAGCGCGCGATCTGAGCCCCTGATAGCCCGGCGCCCCGCCCAGATCTCTGCGGGTTCTTGCTTCCTGGCGGGCTCCGCATGACTTTCTCCCTGGCCTTCATGTCACGGAAGAACTTCATGTCACGGAAGAACTTCATGTCAAATGTCATGGAAGAAGCCTGCACCCGCGCCTAAATCCCAGACGGCGAACTTGAGCGTCGTGGCAAAATCGCTCAAGGCGAACACCGGGGTCCTCCCCGGCAAAACCGCTTAGATCAAAAGCGGTCGCCCCGCTCGCCGGCATTTTGCGAAAGGCGAGCTCGATCCCAAGTTTGCCTGACCCGGAATTCCACCCGACTTGGAAAGAGGGGACGCCGCGCCGCAAGCCCACAGCAGGCTCCCGGCAACTGCGCGCAACAGCTGCCGGGATGCCATCTCAAAGCTTCGCGCCGATGGCGCGTGCGGCGAGGCCGCCTACTCCTTGAACGGCACCACCTTGGATTTCTGCTCGCCGAGCCCGGCGATCTTCAGCGTCATCACGTCGCCGGGGACGAGCCATTTGGGCGGTTTCATGCCGAGCGCGACGCCCGGGGGCGTGCCCGTCGTCACCACGTCTCCCGGATCGAGCACCATGAACTGCGAGATGTAGTGCAGCAGGTGCGGAATGCCAAAGATCATGGTCTTGGTATTGCCGGTCTGCCGGGGCTCGCCGTTGACGGCGAGCGTCATCGCAAGGTTATGCACATCCTCGATCTCATCGCGTGTGACCAGCCACGGTCCGAGCGGTCCGAACGTCTCAGCGCACTTGCCCTTCATCCACTGCCCGCCGCGCTCGGCTTGAAAGACGCGTTCGGATACGTCGTTGCAGATGGTGTAGCCGGCGATATGCGACAGCGCGTTCTTTTCTTCCACATAGCGTGCGCGCGTGCCGATGATGAAGGCGATCTCGATCTCGTAATCGAGCTTCGTCGATGCCTTCGGCACCATCACATCGTCATTGGGACCGACGATTGAGTTGGCGAGCTTGTTGAAGAGGATGGGCTCCTTGGGGATCGCTGCCCCGGTCTCCTTGGCGTGATCGACATAGTTGAGGCCGACGGCGATGAAGTTGCGCACGCCCCCGACCGGGGCGCCGAGGCGCACGCCCGCCGGCGCGGCGGGGAGCGACTTGGCATCGATCTTGCGCAGTTTGTCGAGGCTTGCCGGCGACAGAGCCTCGCCCGTGATGTCCGCCACGTGCTGGGAAAGATCGCGAACGACACCTTGCGCATCAACAAGACCCGGCTTCTCGGCGCCATGCGCGCCAAATCGAACGAGCTTCATGGGGCTTCACCTCCTGCTGCGGGCGCCTCCCCGCGCTGGGCAGGAGGCGCCCTATCGGGTCGCCTCAGGTGCCGCGAGTCAAGGGGACAGTTAAGCGGGAGAGAGATAGGGGAGAGAGATAGGGGAGAGAGATAGGGGAGAGAGATAGGGGAGAGAGATAGGGGAGAGAGATAGGGGAGAGAGATAGGGGAGAGAGATAG
>Ga0306920_100009022_pt1 | contig 13293 bp, 11 predicted proteins | sample flu12Cox44000170_FD_204666 | JGI IMG/M metagenome (GOLD analysis project Ga0306920, IMG submission 204666) | Lab enrichment of tropical soil microbial communities from Luquillo Experimental Forest, Puerto Rico - flux4day.12C.oxic.44.000.170 (v2)... | ecosystem: Environmental > Terrestrial >... | reverse complement strand
CCCGGACAGCGCGCCGCGCGGTGGCGCTTACCGCTTTGGTCACGCCGGGATTCTTCGGTGAATCCAAACGCTGTTCACGAGTCCGAGGCCAAACATGATCATTAACACGAAGGAACCACTATAACTGATCAAGGGCAGCGGTACACCGGTAATTGGCAGCATCGCGATCGTCATTCCCATGTTCTGAAAAATGTGCGTGAAGATGAGGGCGGTAATCCCCACGACGAGGAGCAGGCCCAATTGATCGCCAGCAAGGAACGCGACAAAGAGACACGTCAAGAGGAGCAAGGCGAACCCACCGAGCAGAAGTATTCCGCCGACAAATCCCCATTGCTCCCCGATGGCGGAGAAAATGTAGTCGTTGTGCACAGCAGTAGCGGGAAGGAAGCCAAGTTCAATCTGCGTGTTTGGCGCTTTGAACCCCTTGCCCGACCAGCCGCCTGAACCGATAGCAATGAGAGATTGATTGATTGCCCATGCAGAACCCTGTTTGTCGATGTCCGGATGGGTGAACGCGGTTATCCGCTGTTGCTGATATGGCTTAAGCCCGAAATGAATCGCAATCGGGACAAAAGCGATTCCGATGAGAATGACGCAAATCAAATACCGCAGCGGCAGCCCTCCGACGAACCACAGCGCCAGAAGCACCGGAACCCAAATGATAACCTCGCCTAGATCGGGCTGCATCAGGATGAGCAGGCAGGGTGCTCCCGCAATCGCTCCGGAGAGTAGCAACCGCAACATCGGATGCATCGCGCGGAATTGAGTTAAAAATATCGCCAAAACCATAATGCCGGCCACGACTGCAAGCTGCGCGGGTTGAAAATTGATCGGGCCCAAATGTAGCCAGCTACGGGCCCCATAAACTTTGGTACCGATAAACTTCGTGAGGATCAGGAAGACGATACCGGCCAGATACATCGGCAACGCGCCCCAGCGGATCCAGCGGTAATGGATCAAACTTGTCACCATAAACGCGAACACACCGACAACCACCCAATTCGCCTGCTTTCGCCAGAAATCCGCTGCGTATGCATCGCTGCGACTGGAAGTCGCGCTGTAGATTGCTACGACCCCAAAAATGGCTAGCGCGAGCATCGTCACCAGCAAAAGCCAGTTTTGACCGAGGAATTTTCGCAGAAAAGGCGTCATACCGTGTGATCTGTTTAATCTCCGGTCCCTTCACCGGGACCAGGACAATTATACGCAAGTTGCGACCCTGGCAAAACCCCCAACATTTCAAGCCACCAAGAATTTCCGCCAGAAAATCAACGCCCATTTGAAGGAAGGTTCTAACCTGTCAGCCTTACTTTGGATTCCGCATTTAGGGTGAGTAGTTGCCGCTGTTCGGTAAGAGCTAATCATCTCCAGGCAAATAGCTTACAACAATTTTTGCACAATTATGGCCGCCTGCTTGTCACAAGATTTGGAGGCCAGTAAAGTACTCTTGCAGTTGCTCGTTTTTAGAGGATTTCTCCATGGCTAAGAAGAAGAAAAACACCAAACGGAAGCTTGCACATCCAAAGCTACCGATGCAGCGCCAATTGAATTTGCGCCATGAGGGAACGCATTTCGATCTGCGCGCTATTTTTAATGAATTGAACGAACGATACTTCCGTGGACGTCTTCGGGGGTACCACGTCACGTGGGGACGGCGACGAAAACACCGCCCCAGAGAACACTTCATTTTTGGCACAATCCAAGAGGAAGATCGGGTAATTCGAATCAATCCGGCGCTGGACCAGCCATTCGTGCCGCTTTGGTTTTTTCGTTACGTCCTTTATCACGAGATGCTGCATTCGGTCGTGCCGGATCAAAAGCTGTCCGCGAACCGCCGACGAGTTCACACCAAAGAATTCAACCGCCGAGAGCGCGAATTTCCACACTACCGGCGGGCGCGACGCTGGGAGGAAGAGAATCTGTCGCGTTTCTTGCGCTAAATCGCGCCGTTAGTGCGTCGCGGTCACTGGCGTCTGCGATGGCCTGTCAGACCACGACGGCGTCGTCGCTACGTTCTTTTTGATCAGGTACCAGAGCATGGTCGCGAGCAGAAGAGAGATCAATTTCGCGCGCCAGTTGTTCAGAATCAGGCTCTTCATATTTGCTGTGTAACAAAATTTCTGCGATCCGTTGACGGAACGTTTCTGGTGTGAAATTGCGCTCGATCCTCCGCCGGTGGCAAATGGAAATACTGCCGGTCTCTTCGGACACGACCACAGCCACGGCATCTGATTCTTCAGTTATGCCTAGCCCCGCGCGGTGACGCAATCCCAGGCTGCGATCCAACGTTTCCCGTTGACTGACAGGAAAAATGCAGGCCGCAGCTGCAATTCGTCCGTCGCGAAGAATCACTCCGCCATCGTGCAAGGCGGCCTTCGGATGAAAGATGGTCAAGATAAGCTCGACAGAAAACTCGCCGTCGATTACTACGCCTGTCTCTTCGTAAACGCGGATCGATGTGTCGCGCTCGATGGCGATGAGCGCGCCGAACTGTTTGTTTGCCAGTTGCGTGACCGCCTCAGCCAGATCATGGACGGTTTCCCGTTTCTCGCTGGTCAGCGAGAAAATCGGGTGGCCACCGAGCGCAGCGAGGCCGCGGCGGAGTTCCGGCTGAAAAATTACAACCAAAGCGACAGCAAGGAAAACTGAAAAGCTTCGGACGATCCAGCCGATCACAACTAAATTGAGCAGCGTGGAAATTAACGTCAGCGTCAAAAAGACGATCGCCAGCCCGGTTAATACCTTTGCGCCCCGCGTTCCCCGAAAATAGAGGTAGCCATAATAGATCGCCACGCTGAGCAAGAGGATTTCAACGAGACTGCGCCAGCTCCTGAACCAGAGATCGATGAGTTGATGAATCATCCTGCCCTCCGAAGGATTGCCTCCGATACGCGCAAGGCGCTCACGTTTTCTTTCACCTCGTGGACGCGGAACACGTCCGCGCCGCGAGCCCTCAGTAGCGAGGTCAGCGCGATTGCTGGTGCGAGCCGGTCTCCGACATCTGACGAATCAATCAGCTTCGCCAGAAACGATTTGCGGGAAACGCCAACCACAACCGGGCGATCATGCACGCGAAGCTGTTCAAGGTGCGCGAGCAACTCGAGGTTGTGGTCGAGCGTTTTCCCGAAGCCAATGCCCGGATCAAACGCAATCGCCATGGGATCAATATTATAAACTATGGCGCGCGCATATTGTTGTCGAAAAAAATCAGCAATTTCCAAAACAACATCGGCGTATCGCGGCTGGTTTTGCATGGTCCGCGGAGTTCCCTGCATATGCATGATGATGAACGCCGAGTTGGTTTCCGCAACTAGCGGTAGCATTTCTTCGTCCCCTCGCCCGCCGGTAACGTCGTTTACAATCGAGGCGCCTGCCTGAATCGCCGCGCGCGCGACGTCAGATTTCGACGTGTCGATCGAAATTGGAACGTCGATCCTTGCTCGTAACTTTTCGATCACTGGAATCACGCGACCTAGTTCTTCCTCTGCCGCAACGGGTTCGGCGCCTGGTCGGGTCGATTCTCCCCCGACATCAATGATGTGCGCGCCTTCTCCCGCCATGGCCAGGCCCCGCTCTATCGCTTTCTCCCGCGCAAAAAAGTTCCCGCCGTCGGAAAATGAATCTGGAGTGACGTTCAAGACGCCCATGATCAAGCCCTGCCGGGAAACGTTGAAAACGCAGTCCCCAATTTTCCAGATCCTCTCGCGCATCAAGATTGAGACTAATTCAAATGCGCGATTATTCGAACTGTGAGCGAGACGAGCAGCGAGATTCAAACAAACGGGGCGGCGAAAATGACCTAATGACGAACGAATGACGAAATCCGAATGACGAGCAGGCACCAACCAAGGGTTGTCCCGTCATTTGACCATTAGGGCTTCCTTCGTCATTTGTGTTTCGTCATTTCTTCCTTGCGTAGCGACCCATCAATTCGCCCTGTGCAATCACACGACCTTTCATCGCCGCGTCCAGCTGGCTCCGCTTCGCGCTGGAAGATAAATCCAACTCCCGATCCAGCGCGAAAATCTTGAAGTAATAACGATGCGTACCAGAGGGTGGACACGGTCCGCCGTAGCCCGATCTGCCAAAGTCATTTGTTCCCTGGACTCCTTTAGGCGTGCTTCCTTCCGCAATCGTGCTCGTCTGCGGAGAAATGTTCCAAATCGCCCAATGTGTGAACAGTCCGCTCGGCGCATCGGGATCATCAACGACCAGGACAAGGCTCTTCGCACCTGAAGGGACATCCGAGATCTGCAAAGGCGGACTGGTATTGGCGCCGTCGCATGAGAATTTCGACGGAATGTTGCCACCTTGCTGGAAAGCAGAACTTGTGATCTTCATTTTAGCTCCTCCTGCAGCAAACGAAACGATCGCTGCCAAGGCAACCGCCAATGCGCCGGCAATAATCGCTTTTCGCATAATTCGACCTCCGGTTGAAATCGCTAAATCGACAAGCTGACGATAGTGTTTCGGCGATATGGCTGCAAACGGACGTAACATTCGCGAACAAGTTCTGGCGCTCCTGGCGCGAAAAGATAACCGGCCGCTCGACAAGATAGATATCGCTCGCAAACTTGGCCTGACTGCCAGTGAACGAGTTGCATTGCGGAAAACACTGCGTGAGCTCGAGCGCGCTGGCCAAATCGCGCGCATCCGCAAGAACCGATATGTTCTTCCCGCTGAGGCCGACCTCGTAGCCGGCAAATTGTCGATTCATCAGGCGGGCTACGGATTTCTCACCCCGGAAACAGCCGGGGAGCCGGATATCTTCATCGCGGCGGAAAATATTGGAACGGCGATGCATGGCGACCGTGTGGTGGCGCGCATATCGCGCGATGAACCTTACGGCCGCATGAAAGGACGGCGCGAAGGACGTGTCATTCGAATCCTGGAGCGCGCTCACGATACGATCGTCGGCACGTTGCAGCGGTCCCGGAACTTTTACTATGTCGTGCCCGATGATCCGCGGTTTGTGCACGACATCTACGTACGGTCGAACGTCTGTAGCCACGGCCCTGCGGGCCGTACCGAGACTGGCCACAGGCCAGTGGCTACAGCTGGCGACAAAGTCGTGGTTCGCCTGGAACCGTGGGAATCGCGGCATGTCAATCCCGAAGGGGAAGTCATCGAAGTGCTCGGCCCGGCTTCCGCTCCTGGCATCGACATGCTCTCGATCATCCGCAAATATCATCTGCCTGCAGAATTTCCGAACGATGTTTTGGATCAGGCAGAGCGGATTCCCGAAGAAATCGATTCACGGCAACTCGACGGACGCGAAGACTTGCGGAAGGAATTTATCGTCACAATTGATCCTGATAATGCCCGCGATTTCGATGACGCGATTCAAGTTGAGAAGACCAACACCGGTTGGCGCCTCGGCGTGCACATTGCAGATGTTGCCGCCTACGTAGAACCCGGGAGCGCGCTAGATCGCGAAGCGCTCCGGCGCGGAAATAGCGTTTATCTACCGGACCGCGTGATCCCGATGTTGCCGGAGCGATTGAGCAACGGCGTTTGCAGTCTCAACCCCGGCGTCGATCGGCTTACGCACTCGGTGCTTGTTCATTTCGACAAGAATGGAAAAACAACGAGCGCGCACTTTGCACGTAGCGTGATTCGCAGCGCGCACCGGCTTACATACAAACAAGCCTACGCCATCTTGACGTCCCCGCTCCGGGATCGATTGGGCGAACGGCTGCATCTTGCTTGGGAACTCGCTGCCTTATTGCGGCGGAAACGATTCGAGCACGGGGCGCTCGACCTCGACTTTCCAGAGGTAAAAGTCTGGGTCGATAAGCAAGGCAATCCAGTAAGATTAGAGCGCGTTGAGAACGACGAGTCGCACCAGCTGATCGAAGAGTTCATGCTGGCGGCAAATGAGGCCGTCGCACGGGACCTTAAGAAGCGCGCGATTCCCGCCATCTACCGCGTCCACGAAAATCCAGAGCCGGAAAAATTGGCAGAGTATCGAGAATTTGTTCTAAGCTTCAATTATAGAGTCGGGGATTTGACTCATCGTGCTGAGTTGCAGCGATTGCTGACGTCAATTCGTGGTAAACCCGAAGAGCAAGCGCTCAAAGTCGCTCTGCTCAAAAGTTTGAAACGCGCGCGCTATTTCTCCCAGCCGCTCGGCCATTACGGGCTGGCTAAGGCAAATTACTTACATTTCACCAGCCCGATCCGGCGTTATGCCGATCTGGTAGTGCACCGCGCGTTGGGTAGGGACGGCACCCCGTTGCCGTCCGCTCCCTCAACGACGGGACGGCGGTCACGGAGTGACACGCCCTACCAGCCAGACAGCCGCGAAATCGCTTCGATCGCGGAGCACCTTTCAATCACCGAACGAACCGCAGCCGATGCGGAAATCGATGCCGCGCAAGTCAAGAAGCTTGAATTTTTTCAGCGGCAACTCGACCAACGCAACCCCCAAATTTTTCGCGCCGCCATTGTCGATGTCCGCAACTACGGGTTGATGGTGGAATTGCCGGATGCGCTAATCACCGGCCTCGTCCATGTGTCGTCTCTCACAGACGACTTTTATTTCTTTGAACCTGCTCGACGCCAACTCATTGGCAGACGGTCGCGCAAACGGTTTAGCGTCGGCGACGAGCTCTCGGTCTTTGTGGCCCGAGTTGATGCTTTCAAACGGCAGGTGGATTTCGCGATTGCGCAGAGTTCGGAAACAGCCACAAGACACCGGCGCTCCAAGGACGGCATCCGACATCGCTCCTCTCGCGCGTTGAAACGGTCCTAGATAATCTGCAAGCGCGGCAGATGCTTGCGATAGGAAGTGACTGCTGGAATTTGCGACACTGGCGAATCACCGCTACAAGAGTTGCCATGACCGAAGCTACAGCCACTGCCACCACTGCCGTTGCTTCTTCACGTTACACACGGACAAACCCGTTCCCCGCTCGTCTGGTTGTGAATCGCCGTCTCAGCGGTCCAGAGTCTGAGAAGGACACACGCCATTTTGAACTCGATCTGACGGGATGGGGGTTGAACTTTGAAGTGGGCGATTCATTGGCGGTTTATCCAAGCAACGACACCGAACTGGTCGATGAAATCATCCGGACGCTCGGCGCGATCGGCGATGAACAAGTCCCGCGACCGAAAGGGGAAGCAACGACATTGCGCGAAGCTTTACTGCGCGATTACAGCGTCACGCAGCCGACGCCCAAGTTTTTGAAAGCCATTGCCGAGCGAGCGTCCGCTGCGCCGACGTTGACGTACCTTCTCGCTCCAAACCGCAAACAGGACCTTGAGACTTACCTGTGGGGGATGGAAGTGATCGACTTCCTCATCGAACATCCTTCTGCCCATTTCGCATCGCAGGAGTTCGTCGGGCTACTGACGAAATTGCAGCCGCGACTTTATTCAGTGGCTTCGAGCCTGAAGGCGTACCCCGATCAGGTGCACTTTATCGTGGACGTAGTGCGCTACGAAAGTCATGGTCGGATGCGCAAAGGGGTTTGCTCATCCTTTCTTGCAGAACGCGCTGATGACGTCCCGGTGCCCGTGTTCCCGAGCGTCGCAAAACATTTTCATCTGCCGGACGATCCTGAGACTCCAATCATCATGATTGGTCCTGGAACCGGCGTCGCGCCATTCCGCGCGTACCTTCAGGAGCGGAAAGCAACTGGGGCAAAGGGTAAAAACTGGCTCTTCTTTGGAGCACAGCATGAGAAGTGCGACTTTGCTTACGGAGACGAATTCGAGGCATACAAAAAGGAGGGCCTCCTCGCACGGCTTGATTGCGCGTGGTCACGCGATCAAGCGCAAAAAATCTACGTCCAGCACAAGATGACAGAAAATGCGGTCGAAATTTGGGATTGGATCGACGCCGAGGGCGCTCACTTTTTCGTGTGCGGCGATGCGCGCCGGATGGCCAAGGACGTCGATGCTACGCTGCGCAAAATCGTGCAGGAGCAGGGCGGCAAAAGCGTCGTGCAAGCCAATGAATACGTTGAGAAACTCAAGAATGAGAAACGCTACAAGCGCGATGTGTATTAGAAATGATGAAATCCAAATGACGAATGACGAATTAATGACAAAGCCCGAATGATGAAACATCTCGCGCGACCGTCATTCGGCATTCTTTCGTCATTCGTCATTGGTCATTCGTCATTTTTTTGGTCTATGGCATAGTAATTCTCAAAGGGTAAAAGCCATGTACGAGAACACTGAATTCACGTTGAGCCGTGATTGCGAAGCGATTCAGATCCCGAGCGGACAGAAGACTACGATTCCGGCAGGAACACAGGGTGTGGTGACCCAAAGCCTCGGAGGAAGCTACACCGTCGCAACTTATCAGGGCCTGGCGCGCGTGGCCGAGAAAGACCTCGACGCCTTGGGCTTGGAAAAGCCTCAGGCGCAGGAGTCGCCAAAACCTGCGAGCCCCCCAAACGGGGAAGTTTCAGAAGAAGACGTGTGGAACCAGCTTCGTCAATGTTACGACCCGGAGATCCCGGTGAACGTTGTCGATCTTGGCCTCGTTTACGATTGCCGGTTGCTAAAAAAACCGGAAGGCGGCACCAAAGTGGAAGTGAAAATGACTTTGACGGCCCCAGGCTGCGGAATGGGACCGGCAATCGCCCACGATGCACAGAGCAAGATTCTATCCATTGACGGTGTCGACGAAGCTGACGTCCAGCTCGTTTGGGACCCGCCTTGGAACCAAAATATGATCAGCGAGGCAGGACGGATGAAACTCGGGATGATTTAAGCAACTGGGGCTCGCTGATGCGAATCGAACAACGTCCGCGACAATTTTATCGAATTTTTTAATCTCGCTTTGACACGACTTCACTGAATTCTATACTCGAGACCCGCAAAGCCCCCGATTTGGGCACACTTTATTGAAACAATATGCCTTTGACTAAACTCATCTTGACCGAAAACGTCCCGGGCCTCGGTGCTGAGGCCGACGTCGTCAAAGTGCGCCGCGGTTATGCGCGAAATTATCTTCTGCCGTACGGAAAGGCATACGAAGTTACGCCAGGCGCTTTGCGCCAGCTCGATGCTCTGAAGCAAAAGCGCGCTGAGCGCGAGGCGCGCGAGCTAAACGAGGCAGAAGAATTGGCGCGTCGAGTCGGCAAGGCGCGATTCGTCTTCGCGTTGGAGACCGGCGAAACGGGCAAAGCGTTTGGATCAGTCACCGCACAGGACATCGTGAGCCGCATCAAGAACGAACTCGGCGCGGAAATTGATCGGCACAAAATTGTTCTGGAGCGCCCGATTAAAGATACCGGTGAACACGAAGTGTCGGTCAGGTTGCATCATGACGTAACCGCGCAACTTACTTTGCAGGTGAAATCCGCAGAAGAACCGAAGCCGGAGCCAGTGAGCGCCGCGGCTGAGGAACCAAAAAAACGACGATTTTTCCGCAGAACAAAAGAAGACAAAAAAGAAACGAAATAAATGGCGACTCAATCGTCCGCGTGGACAGGAGAGAAGCCTCGTAAAGCGGGAAATGGCGCTGGCCGAGGTTCGGCGGCGCAAAGCGGCGAAAAAGTTGTCCCCATTTCGCCCACAGGTTCTGCGCAGGATATTCACCGGACGCCGCCGCACAGCGTTGATGCGGAGCAGGGCGTCCTGGGGTCGATGCTTATTTCGCCGCGAGAAACTATTGCAGAATGCGTCGAGAAAATTAACGAAGATTACTTTTACGTTCCTGCCCACAGGACGATTTATAACGTTCTCGTCGATCTTTGGAACACGGGGCAAGCGATCGACCTGATCACATTTACCCAGGTGTTGCGTGATCGGCATCTTCTCGACAGCGTCGGTGGCGCGGCGTTCGTCACAAGCCTTTTCACCTTCGTTCCAACCGCTGCAAACGTTGGGTATTACCTCGAGATCGTTCGCGAGAAATACATCCTGCGCGAAATTATTTCCGCCAGCACGGAGAGCGTGCGGCGTGCTTACGAGGAGCAGGATGAAGTCAATAATCTGCTCGACGAAGTAGAACAGAGAATCTTCGCGGTCGGTGAAGACCGTTTCAAAGGCCAGATGCTTTCCATGAAAGACCAGGTAATGGAAGCGATCGAGTCAATTGAGAAGCTTTACGAGCGCAAAGGCGGGATCACTGGAATCTCGACTGGGTTTGTCGAGTTCGATCGGATGACCAGCGGCTTGCATCCGTCGGAAATGATCGTGATCGCGGCGCGGCCGAGTATGGGAAAGACCGCGCTGGCCATGAATATCGCCGAGCACGTGGCGATAAATGAAAAACTTCAGGTCGGCGTCTTCAGCCTGGAAATGAGCAACCAACAGCTTGTGCAACGCCTGCTTTGCTCGCGGGCGAGGGTGAATTTGCAAAAAGTGCGTGACGGATTTTTGGGTGAGCGCGATTTCCCAAGCCTGACTGCCGCAGCGTCGAAACTGGCTGAAGCGAAGATTTTCATCGACGACAGCGCAAGTCTCAGCATTCTCGAGTTACGGGCGAAAGCGCGTCGGCTCAAAGCCCAGCAGGATGTGCGGCTGCTTATTGTAGATTATCTGCAATTGCTAAGATCCACATCTCGTCGCGCGCAGGACAACCGGCAGCTGGAAATATCCGAAATTTCCGCAGGGATAAAAGGGTTGGCGAAGGAATTGAAGATTCCAATCATTGTGGTAGCCCAATTGAACCGGCAACCAGAGCAGCGCTCGGGTGGGAAACCGCGCTTGAGCGATCTGCGCGAATCGGGTTCGATCGAACAGGATGCCGATCTGGTCGCCTTGCTTGTCCGGCCAGAACTCTATGAGGAAGACGAAGAAGCGCGTGTGGAAAAAGCCGGCGAGGCCGAATTGATCATCGCGAAGCAACGCAACGGACCGGTCGGCGAAATTCGGCTCACGTTCCTGAAGGAATTCACTCGCTTCGAAACTCGCGCCCGCAACGTGAGCGAATCGGAAGAAGCGTTCTAAACGTCACGTTCTGTGGAGCGCGCGCGTCTCGCGTGCTGGCGAAGGCGTCCTCGCCATCGCGAACTTCATTGTGGGTTCCGCAACGCTAAAGCGATCGAAATAAGTAAAGATTGTTTCGGCGCGACGCCGAAACCAACAGGCGAGACGCGTGTGCTCCCCAGAATTGCGTGAAACCGCGTCACAGACTTTTCGCAGCCTCTATCACGTGCTGCGCGTCGATTCCACGTTCTTTCATCACTTCAGCACCAGGCGCGCTCAGCCCGAACTGATGCAGGCCGATGACTTTTCCATCGAGTCCGACATACTCGTACCAAATCCCGGGCACGCCGGCTTCGATCGCGACCCGTTTGCGGCACTCGTTAGGCAACACGTCTTCACGATATTCCTGCGGCTGGCGATTGAATCTTTCAAAACACGGCATGGAAACGACGCGGACGCCGTCGCTCAGCTCTTTTGCTGCGGCGAGCGCGTGCTGCAATTCGCTGCCGCATGAGAGGATGATCAGGTCGAGTTTGCCGGTCTCTTTTTTTGCTATGTACCCTCCGCGTAGCACTCCTTCGCGACGCAAGTTTGGATCGATCTCGTTCATGATCGGAACGGTCTGACGGGTAAGCACGAGCAGAGTCGGGCCTTCGATTCGCTGCATCGCCGCGACAAATGCGCCAGCAGTTTCCTCCGGATCAGCGGGCCGAATCACGTCGATGTCCGGCATCAAACGCACTGAGCTCACCGTCTCCACCGGTTGATGCGTCGGACCGTCCTCACCAACGCCGATCGAGTCGTGGGTAAAAATGTAAACATTGGGAAGCTTCGACAGCGCGGCCAGTCGAATAGCAGCACGGCAATAATCGGTAAACACCATGAAGGTTGCGCCCGATGCGCGAAACAGTCCGTGATACGATATGCCATTCAGGATTGCGCACATCCCATGCTCGCGAATGCCGAAGCGGATATTGCGGCCGCCGGGAGTGTCTCGTGTGAAATCGCCGCCGTCTTTAATGTAGTTCATTGTCGATCCGTACAGATCGGCACTGCCGCTGATCAACAACGGCATTGCCTTCGCGATTGGCTGCAACACTTCGCCGCCGGCTTTGCGCGTGGCTAGCTTCGCATCCTTGGGAAACTCCGGAATCTCCTCCAGGAGGTCAGCCGGAACTCTTCGCTCAAGCCCGTCATCGAGCAGCTTTGCTTTGTCAGGGTTTTTCTTGCCCCACGCGGTGTAGTTTTCTTCCCAGCGATTGTAATCGGCGAGCAGCTTCTTTTTGTGCTGGGCGAAATAGTCGTACACGTCCTGCGACACGAAATAATGTTCCTCCGGCAATCCGAGAGCTTTGCGCGCAGCGTCGACAAATTTCGCGCCCGCTTCGCCATGCGCCTTGTATGTCCCTTCGACTTCAGGGATGCCTTTGCCAATGAGCGTGTGCGCGATAATGAACTGCGGTTTTCCGTTGTCGCGCCTCTTCGCCACGTTGAATGCGTCGAGAAACTCTTGCATGTCGTGGCCGTCGATTTCCTGGACGTCGAATCCATATGCTTCCATGCGCTTGCCGGTGTCTTCGCTCTGCGTCTCCTTGGCCGGGGCGTCGAGCGTGACGGCGTTCGAATCGTAGATGAAGATCAAATTATCGAGGCCCCAGTGGCCGGCGAGCGCACAGGCTTCGGACGCGACTCCTTCCTGCATGTCGCCGTCGCTGCACAAACAGATCACGTGCTGATCGAAAATCTTGTGCTCATCGGTGTTGAACCGCGCCGCAGCCATTTTTGTCGCCATCGAAATACCGACCGAGTTGCCAACGCCCTGCCCGAGCGGTCCTGTCGTGCACTCCACTCCCGGAGTGTGACCGAATTCAGGGTGGCCGGGCGTCTTGGAATGCAATTGCCGGAAGCGTTTGATTTCCGACATTGGCAAGTCGTAGCCGCTCAAGTGCAGCCACGCATACAAAAACATGCTACCATGCCCGCCGGAGAGGACGAAAATGTCGCGATTGATCCAGCGTGGCTGGTCTGGGTTGTATCTCAGTGCATACCCGAACAGTACTGCGCCTATTTCAGCGCAACCGAGCGGCAGACCAAGGTGGCCCGATTGTGAGGCCTGCACGGCATCCATACATAAACCGCGCGCCTGATTCGCAGCTTTCGAAAGAATTTCAATGTTCAAACTCATGGTTGTTTTTATAAGCAGCGAAGAAGGGAAGGAAAATGATTTCCGACTTTCGCTTTCATCGCTCTACATCGAGAATTTCGTTCTGAAGCGAGTTTGTAATCGCCAATCCTGAAGATGAATCAGACAGCCATTTTGAACATCATTGAGCGACTCGAACGCCTGGTGACCAGGCTACCCGAGAAGATTCGTCGCCCGGTCTTACGTGAGCTAACGCCATT
>Ga0306920_100009021_pt1 | contig 13295 bp, 7 predicted proteins | sample flu12Cox44000170_FD_204666 | JGI IMG/M metagenome (GOLD analysis project Ga0306920, IMG submission 204666) | Lab enrichment of tropical soil microbial communities from Luquillo Experimental Forest, Puerto Rico - flux4day.12C.oxic.44.000.170 (v2)... | ecosystem: Environmental > Terrestrial >... | reverse complement strand
CTTGGCTACTACGGTTACCTCGATGCCATCGGCGTGATTGGCGCACTGGAGCACGTGCTGCTGAAGGTGGCTCCCGGGCATCACTTTGAATTGGGGGCGGGCGTTCGCGCGGTGCAACAGGTTCTCGCCGAGCAGTTCGCCGAGGCAGCGAAGGTTTAGGACATGAAAATCGTCGTTGCCGAGAAAATCGCACCCGCCGCTCTTAGTCTCCTGTGCGAGCAGGAAGACTGGATTGTTTCCACCCCTGAAAAAGACACACTCGCCGCGGACCTAGCTGATGCCGATGCGCTCATCGTTCGCTCGGCTGTATTCGTTGACGCGGCCATGATGGACAAGGCTCCCAGGCTGCGCGTCATTGGCCGAGCCGGCGTTGGGGTGGACAACATCGACCTCGACGCCGCCACCAAGCGCGGCATTGCCGTGATGAACACTCCCGGCGGGAACGCCATCGCGGTGGCCGAGCATACGCTGGCGCTGATGCTGGCCTTAGCGCGGCACCTCACGCGGGCCGACGCAACCACTCGCTCCGGAAAATGGGAGAAGAAATCGCTGCAGGGAACAGAGCTGCGTGGCAAGACCCTGGGCATCATTGGGCTTGGACGGGTCGGGATTGAAGTCGCGAAGCGTGCGCTGGCGTTCGGCATGAAGGTGACCGCGCACGATCCGTACGTTGCGGCAAGCCTTGCCCAGCAGTTGGAGATCACGCTGGCTTCCCTCGACGAAGTCTTCGCGCAAGCGGATTACCTTAGCCTCCATGTCGGCCTCACGCCGCAGACACAGCACATGATCAACGCGCAGCGCCTGTCCGAAACGAAGAAAGGCGCGCGGCTGATTAATTGTGCGCGTGGCGAGCTTCTGGACGACACAGCTGTGATCGCCGCTTTGCAATCAGGGCGACTGGGCGGTGCGGCGCTGGATGTATTCGCACAAGAGCCGCTGAAAGACTCCCCTTATCATTCTGCGCCAAATGTGATTCTTACGCCGCACATTGCGGGATCCACCAACGAGGCCCAGGATGCAGTCGGTGTGCAGATTGCGCAGCAGGTGCGCGAGTACCTGCTGAAAGGTGTCATACAGAACGCGGTCAATGCGCCGTCGGTAACGGATGAAGAATACCAGCAGATGCAGCCCTACATCGTGCTGGCAGAGCGCATGGGCACATTCCTGGCGCAATCGAGCGAGAGCAGCGTGGAGGAGATTGCGGTCGGATACGGCGGAGAGATCGGCGCATGGAAGACAGAGCTGATTCGCAACTCGGCAGTTGCAGGCGTGCTCAACCAAATGGCCCACGAGAAGGCGAACATGGTCAACGCAGCGTCGATTGCGGAGGAGCGCGGCATCCGCTTGACTCAGCACCAGGACAAGCCGGTTTCGGGGAGGGCCTCAGCGAATGTATTGAGTGTGAAGCTGAAGACCGCCCACGGGGAGCCGTCAGCACTCGGAGCCGTCTTGCACGGGCATTCGCCTCGTCTGTTGCGCGTGGATGAGATCGACGTAGAGGCCCCGCTCGAGGGCAACATCATCTTTCTAAGAAATCGTGACGTGCCCGGAGTCGTCGGACGAGTGGGAACGGTGCTGGGGCGGCATAACGTAAACATCGCCAATTTCTCTCTTGGCCGCGGCGATCATCCGTTACAGCCAGGAGGCGCGGTTGCGGTGGTTCAGGTTGACAACGAGATCACCGAAGCCGTGCTGCGAGACCTGCGCCAGATCGATGCTGTTGAAATGGTCAAGGCGATCCGATTCGATGTGGCACACCTCACCGATCGGATCTTGACTTGGCGCTAAGCCTCTGGACTTCGCTCACGAAAACGGTTAAGCATGTGAAATGCTCGTTATTGTTCTTGAGTAGCGTGGTGCCAGGGTTTTTTCTTCGTGCCGACGACGGTCACCGAGGGTCAGATCGCTTTTCGCAGGTCCGGCGCTTCCAGCAAAGGACAATCGGGCGAGAGGTAGCTCAACTTTCGCCTGATGATTTCGTGGGAATGCTTCCCCAAATAATGAGAGATGGTTTCCACACGTATCTTGACTCCACCTGCTGGCTTAGTTGAGTCGAGATCCCCGAATTTGAAGTAGAGTGTGCCGGTCGCCTCGACGATCTTTTGCGCAGGCGTGTAGGTGGGCTGGTCCATGCCGCACTCGTAACTCGAGAGCCGGACGACGCAGGTAATCCATGGACACCGGGCTGCGTACTTTGCTCCCCACATGATTTCGTTCGTGTTGCTGCTGAAGGAAGAAGTCCATACATCTGAGATATCGAACGGGTTCTTGATAATACCGGCTTTCAGGTCAGCTTCAAAGAGCCAGTTCATCAGGTCTGTATCGGCGGGCAGATACTGCAGCCATAAAATCGGGTAGCCACACGCCTGAATCTCCGCCTCGATCTCGTGACCAATCCCGGTATCCATGTGGTAAGGGCGGGCCAGGACCAGCACACAAGGTTGTTGATTATTCGCACACACGGCCAGAATGTCGCGGCCCTGTTGACGCAGACGTGCTGATAAGCCGTCGAGAGCTTTATATCCAGCCGCAACCGCCCGCGAAGTCTCCTCGCGATCGAGACCGAAAATATCCTTCAGTCCGTTATAGAGCTGGTCGGCAACCATGTGGCGGTCGCCCAGGCTTACAAATGGGGAGGCGTACGCCACATTGTTTTCGGCAAAGACGTCTCGTTCCTTCAGGAATCCGGCTTTGATATTCTCTGGGCCCGCCATCACACGAGTGCAGGTCACAGTGTCAACCACGTGGCCGTGCAGAACCGACGGCAATGAGTGGATCATGGGGCTGAGCAGGATATCGATCTTGTTCTTCTGTCCGAAAATCAGCTCTCCGTAATGCCCGCTCATGCATTTCACGGGATAGCAGCAGTCCACCGTGCCGCGTCCCTTGCCGAACTCGCGTCCTTGCTCTTCGGAAGTATCCGAACTAAAGATGATGTTTTCGGAGGACACTCCGAGTTCCTTCAGAAAACCCACCCAGAACTGGTGAGTGGACCACAGGTTGAGCACCTTCGGAATGCCCACTCGCAGCTGCAAGCGGTCCTTTACAATTGCGCCGCGACTAGTTGCGCCGGAACGCTTCGCGGCGAACCATGTCGGCAATATTTGGATAGGCATTCTTGGTCTTCTCGATCTCGGCCTTGATGGCTTTCATTTCGTTCAGGTCTTCAACCAATCCCTTAGGACAGGAGTTGTTGACAATGACGCGCTCCCAACCGGCAGCCAGTGGCACTTTGCTCCAGGGACGTCCGGTGCCTTCAAGAAGCTCGACGTCGATGAAACTGCGCTGACAATTGACCGGGCACCAGTGGCATACCGTATCGACGGAGGTGGACGCCTTGTAGGCTAGCCTCTCGATTGCGTCGAATCCGCGGAAACGGCTCTTACCACCGTTCTTCCACCAGTCCAGCGCGACCAGCGCAGCGCCAATGGCTCCGGCTTCGCCCGAATAGGGATGAACCACTACTTCTGCATCCGGCACCTTGCTGAGGATAAAGTCCACCTGCGTCTTAACCACTGCCAGGTTGCGGTGGGTTCCGCCCTGCAAGATGTACTTCCGCCCGACCTGCTGCAAGTTGTTCAGGCCCCCGGCATAGATCCAGACATTCAGCGGCAGGATTGCGCATAATCCGGCGAGGATTTCCTCTGCTTGCCATCCTTTGCGCTGCTGGTTGACGATGTCGCTCTGCAGAAACACGCCGCAGCCCATGGAGAGTTGCGGCACGGCCTGTGCCTTGAATGCACCTTCTGCCATTTCGCTCATGGGTATGTTGAAGCGCTCCGCCACTCCCTGGAGGAAAGCTCCGTTGCCCGAGGAGCATTGCGAGTTCAGGCGAAAATCCGTAACCGCACCGTTGTTAAGGACCATGATCTTCACATCGACTCCGCCAACGTCGCAGATACAGTCGGCATCGGGGAAGAAGTGAAGACCGGCGCTCGCATGAGCAATGGTTTCCACGACCGGGCAATCGGCTCCCAGGATCCCCTTGAGAAGATCCTTTCCATAGCCGGTAAGAGCAAGCCCGAGAACTTCATTGTCGCTTACAACGGCGCGAATTTGGCGGAAGAGTGCCTTTGCATCTTCGATGGGATTGCCCTTACTCAGTGAATAGCAGGAGAAGCGAAGTTCTTTCTCCGGCGACAGGCAAACCGCTTTGGCGGTGGTGGAACCAAAGTCGCAACCGAGCAGAACGCGCCCTAAATTTCGCTTGGCAATGACCTGCAGCGCTGGTCCTGACGATGGTGGTCTGTCGTACTTCGCCTTGAACTCTGCAAGCTCCAATTCATCCTTGCAGAGTCCGCCTCTGCCCATCGTCTTCTTTGCTTCGTACTGTCCTTGTTCGATCCAGTGCTTAAGCCGGTCGCGTCCAGTGTAGATGCCGTTCGAAACATTTTCGGTTAGACCAATGGCGACGCAGCCTACCGCTGCGTAATACTGCGCGTTGTCGGGAACCTGAATCAGCGACGAGAGGTCTCGGTCGATAGAGACCTTGCGTTCCTGCCAGAGTTTACCCAGGTGGTGCTGCCAGGCCTCCTGCAGCCCTTTGAAGAAGAGATTGGGCCCCCCCAGCAACAGGATCTCGGGCAGTGGCGTATTCCCCCGCGTCAGGGTCGCCAGATTCTGATAGACCACTGCCTCAAACAAGGAAGCGATGATTTCTTCGACGGGCACTCCCGCCTTCAGCAACGTGTTGGAGTCAGCCTCGGCGAAGATGCCGCATTTGCTGCTAATCTTGTGCAGCGGATATCCCGCATATCTCATGTTCGCCAGCGTCTCGGGCGCAATCTCCAGCTTGCGGGCCGTCTTCTCGATGAAGGTACCCGTTCCCCCTGAACAGGCGCTCTGCATCAGGACCTGCTTGCTGCGTGATGGGCCCTCGCCCTGAAGGAAGATGGTCTTCATATCCTCCCCGCCAATTTCGCTGACGAAGCGGACATCGGGATGGAGCCTCTCCACTGCGGCTGCGACGGCTACAACCTCCTGTACCGTCTTGCTGCCGATTAGCGGGGCAACAATGCCGGCGCCGGAGCCGGTGGAGAATATGCGGTCACGTCCGGGTGTAAGACCGTGCCCTGATTCAAGCGTGTTGAGGAATTGAAGAACCTTCTCGGCCTGGCGAGTATTGTGGCGCTCGTAGGACTGCGCTATCACCTCACCCCGAGCACTCGCGAGCACATACTTGCAGGTGGTGCTGCCGACGTCGAGTCCGCAGATAAGACTCGGCACCGCTGACGTGTCGAGGACAGCGGCAAGCACCGACAGCGCTGGCGCTTGCTCAACTGGTTGAATCTGTACTAGCCCGTTACCCACGATCTGAAGTCTTCCGCACTGATTGCGCTGATCTGCGACTCAGGCCACGGTCCCTGGCCAGGTGAAGTACATAGTTGGCCGACAATCCGGCATAACCCTTGTGAGGCACCTTATAGGTCGCACGCCTCACTTCTGGGTGCTCTCTCTCGTACTGGCGGATAGCTTCCAAAGTAAGTCCTGTTTTCTGAAGGACTGCGTCAAATTCCGCCTGCGCGCGTTTCCTGGCTTCAGTCAGCACCATCTGGCATCGGGAGAGAGCGTGTACTTCGGCGTCGCCCTTCACCTCAATCGGTGCATAGAGCAACTCAGGGTACTTGCCGAGCACATTGGCCATCGAGCCGATCGACATGGTGTTCGGCATGCAGGAGTAAGGGGAGAGCTCACAGATCATGTGGGCCTTCCTGTGATGGTAAGCATGCAACGCCTTGCCGATCAGCATGTGGCCTTCACCACCGCGTAATTCGAAGTGATAGAAGGGCGCGGCCAGCTCCTTCAATTCCATCTGGTCTGGCAGTTCGGCGGGAATGTTCGCTAGCGCCCTGCGGAAGCGGTTGTACGTAGCAACGTAGATGCGTTCGACGGCTTTCAGGATCAGCTCGTCGCGCTTTGGATGCTTGCTTATCGTGTGGCGCTTCTCGAGCTTGCGAATGACCGGGTGCATAAGATAGTGCAGCCAGACCGCGATCGGCGGCGGCACGACCTCTGAATTCTCGTGTTCAAGCCACCGCTTTATGTTGTAATTGCCGTCGCCCTCGTGCGTCTGGAGCCAGAACTCTCCTGTGATTTTCACGCGGGCCTTAACCCGTGAGCGATCAACTTCTATCGCATCCCATTTCTTCCGGACTTCACAAAGAGCCTTTGTAAAGTAATTCGTGAGCAGGTGCCATGCCACCGAACCTAGCTCTCTGCCGTGATCCGGCCGGTTCCTGAAGACGGTGTACATATACTCGATGCTTTCCTTCAAGACAGCATCGGTCTGTCCGGGAATTACCTCGTAGGGACGGGTCGCGTATTCAAGATCGGCAATGACGTCGGCGCACAACGCTGACCAGACCAGACCGAGCATGAGAGCGACGTTGATGTCGAGGCCGCCACCACCCGCTTCGCCCTGGTCGAGTTCATCCTGGGCCATGAGGAAAATGCGGAAATCGCGCAAGCCAAGGCCATCGAGTGCCATGGAATACGATTCGTGATATTGGCCAAAGCGGCATGGTCCACAGGAGCCGGCGGTCAGGTACAAGTATTTGTTGAGAGTTGCCGCTTGGCCCTGCGCCGCGACCTCTTTCTTAAGGAAGTTCACTAGCATCCCGGTCGTGAAGATGGTGGGACAGCACGCGCCAACGTCGATCAGCTCCTTGCCGGCATCGAGATCTTCGCGCGAAATATTGGGTAGCGGCTCCGCCTTGTAGTTCGCGTTGTGCAGAACAGCTTGTATCAGGCGCTCGTGCTTCCAGGTGGTACCACCGAACAACAAGGTAGTGGTCTCGCGTTCGTCGCGTGTGAAGGGACGAGGGCGATAGCCACGGTAGTGCTTTACCGGCGTGGAAATGTTTTTCTGATCGAGATTCGTGTCTATGGCGACCAACTGTCCCATCTGTCACCTCCCAAGCCAGCACCAGGAATTGCCATTCTTCTCAAGTCGATCACGTACGTGCTGCGCTCACACAACTATTCCTTATCGGCGAAGTTGTGAGACATCGGCTCAGAGAGACCACGCCCGCCACTACCGGCGAAAGCGTCTAACGAAACCGACTGCCCCATCCTTGATACGACTGGCCGATCTATGCGTCGCCAAGTTGCCCGGAGACGTTTTCGACCGTGCTCATCGGCGTCGAGGCTCCAACTCATTCTGAGTTGAGGCTGCGTTGAGCTCTGGATCTCGGGCGCAAGAGGCGGCTGCCAACTGTTTTGTTGAGCAAGGTTCGTGTCGATGGTTGCCAACTGTCCCATGCGTCTCATCTTCCGGGCCCTCGCCGCGAAACTCCGCGTTCTTGTCATGTAAATCGAAAAGCGCGACGAGACTACGTCAACCTTCTGCGATCGCGTCGCGGTGCCAACGAAGCCTGCTGAACCGAAAACACAACCCGGTCCGGCGCGGCTGCAGACCACAACAGACGGAAAGCAACTCGCCACAAAGGGGAAAAAGTGGCGCTCCTGTGACATCCATGTGACACACCGTAAATCAGCGATGTCTAAGGTGGTTTTGTTTTTACTGGCCCCGCCACTTTGGAGTGCGCTGTTGTCGACCAGGTGAAGTCTGCCGGATCGGGTGCTGTTTGGCCGGACTGCCCTAGGACCCAGCCTGGTGTACTTTCCAGCGCGTTTCTGCCCCGCGTTTGCGGTAATTTCGGCGCATATGCCATAGGAGGATGCTGCAGTGGGTACTATGGTTCCTTCGCCCTTCGGCGAAGTAGAGGGTCGTGCAAACATATTTGCTGATGCGCTCGTCAACATACAGGAGGCCAACGAAGGCGCCTCGATAGATGCGCTGTTCGCCACCCTTTATCGGGAGCTTCACCGGCTGGCGCGACGAGAACTGGCCAGGCGGCTGGCGCCTTCAACCTTGAGCGTCACCACCCTCGTGCACGAGGCGTACCTCGATATGTCCAAGCGGGCGGCTGCATCGTTTCCTGACGAAGCACGCTTCATGGGTTATGTCGCTCGGGTGATGCGCGGGCTGATCATCGACCATGCCCGAGGTCGCTCAGCCATCAAGCGAGGCGGCGAGTTTGAGATTACCTCGCTGACGTCCGACTTCGAGAAAGATCCTGCAGATCTCAAGGAGCTCACCGAAATCAGCGACGCTCTGGATGAGCTGGCCGAGGTCGAGCCGGAGCTCGCGGAGCTTGTGGACTTGAAGTTTTTCTGCGGATGTTCGTTTAGCGAGATAGCAGCCCTAAAAAACCTTTCAGAACGCACCATACAGAGAAGGTGGGAGAAGGCACGACTTTATCTCTGTTGCAGTTTGCGTCCTGGTCAAGGTGGCACGGAGGACTCATGTCCGCACTAAGCCACGAGCAGTGGAAGATGCTTAGTCCGCATCTGGACGCGGTTCTCGATATGACCGAAGAACAGAGGGCGGTCTGGCTTTCATCGCTACGTGAGCAGGATACTTCGTTGGCCGGCGTACTGGAAACGCTGCTTCAACAGCACCGCGAGTTATCCGAACAGAGGTTTCTAGAGGAACAGACGGTTCCTCTGCCCCCTGGGCAGACTCTGGCCGGCCAAACGGTCGGCGTGTATACGCTGCTGTCAGAGATCGGAAATGGAGGCATGGGAAGTGTCTGGCTGGCGCAGCGCAGCGACGGGCGATTCCGCCGGCTGGTCGCCATCAAGTTGCTCAACATTGGCTTTCTTGGCCGAAATGCCGAGCAACGGCTCAAGCGCGAAGGGAGCATTCTCGCGCGGCTCACTCATCCTAATATCGCAGAGCTCCTCGATGCGGGCGTCACCGCCTGGGGCCAGCCTTATCTCATACTCGAACACGTCGAAGCGCAGCATATCGACCGCTACTGCGATAAGTTCTCCTTGGATATTGCGGCCCGGCTTCGCCTCTTCCTAGACGTTCTGGCCGCCGTCTCGCAAGCACACCGTAACTTGATCGTTCACTGCGACATCAAGCCGTCGAACGTCCTCGTGCGAAATGACGGGCACGTTAAACTGTTGGACTTCGGTATCGCGAAACTTCTCGCGGACGAATCAGGAACGCTTCAAACCACCCAGCTCACAGTCGACAATGTGCGGCCGATGACTCCCAGCTTTGCCGCGCCCGAGCAACTCCTGGGCGGAGCCGTCACCACCAGTACGGATGTTTATGCCTTGGGCGTCCTGCTCTACGTGCTGTTGACGGGACACCATCCTGTCTGTGAGGGACACTGCTCTCCAGCGGAGTTGATCAGGACGGTCATTGATCGTGAGCCCATCCGTCCCTCCGACGTAGTGGTCCAAACCGGCAAACAGAATGCAGCCGTGACACATGCGACCCAGCGCGCCACGAGTCCGGAGCGGCTGCGCCGAGTATTGCGCGGAGACCTGGACACCATCGTTCTCAAAGCGCTGAAGAAAGACCCGTGTGAGCGCTATACGTCTGTTGCTGCGTTTGCAGACGACTTGAGACGGTTCCTGCGCAACCAGCCGATCAGCGCGAGAAATGAGACGCTGGCGTATCGGGCAGTCAAGTTCGTGCGGCGGCATCGAGTCCCGGCGGTGCTCGCATCGCTCGTCGTCGTGGCCGCTCTCGCTGGAACCGTTGGTACGTTGATGCAAGCACGAAGCGCGCGTATACAGCGCGACTTTGCGCTCAAGCAGCTTGCGCGAGTCGAGCGAATCAACAGCTTGAATGAGCTTCTGCTCACCGACATAGCCCCACTGGGCAAACCATTGAAAACAGCAGAACTTCTTGAGCGCGAGGAACAGGTTGTCGAACGCGAGCACTATGACGACATTGCCAGCCACGTGGAGCTTCTGATCTCGATCGGCGGTCAGTATTCGGGAGTGGAAGAAAATGAGAAAGCCCACTTCGTTCTTGAAGAAGCCTACAAACTCTCACGCGGTATCCAGGACCGATCCCCACGCGCGAGGGCTGCGTGCGAGTTGGGATGGGCGCTCCTTCCCATTGGCGATCTGGGCCGAGCCGAATCGCTCGTGAACGAAGGACTACAAGATCTTCCCGATCAATCCCAGTTCGCATCGGACCGAGTCCACTGCCTGCTTCGTGGGTCGGACGTAGCATTTCGCGCCGGAAATGCCAGCCTTCACTTCGATCGGGCTCGCGCGGCCGATGGTCTGTTGCAACAGATGCCTCTCCGTTCGCCCGTGCAAGAACTGGAAGTCTTAACGAGCCTGGCAAGTGCCTACCAGACCTCGGGACAATTTCGCGAGGCGGACGCAACGTTTGAGCGGGCAGCTGCGCGGATGACAGATCTCGGATATGGCGAGACCCAAAAGGCCGTCAAGCTCTTTAATGACTGGGGCCTCGCCTCTGCGAATGCTGGACGGCCTCTGGATGCTGCGACGGCATACCGGCGGTCGATCGAGATCAGCCGGACCAACGAAACCGAAGACGCTGTGCAGCCTACGTTGTTACATAACTACTCCCTCGTGCTGCGCGAACTCGGGCGCCTGTCAGAGGCAGCCGACTACGAAGAACGCGCTCATGAAGAAGCTGTGCTGTCAGGCAATCAGATGCTGGCCCTACAGACGAATCTGCAATTGGCCCGGATTTATCGTGATCAGCATCGCTTCGAGCGAGCCAGCGCGCTGCTGGCAGAGATCGAGCCGCTCATGCGACAGAAGCTGCCGCCCACGCACTATGCGTTTTCGTCCTTGACTTCCGACAAGGCACTTCTGGCACAGGAGCGCGGTGATCTGGCAAGCGCTTTGCGACTGGCAAGTGCGGCGGTGGCCCTCGATGAGTCGGCCATCAAAGCGGGGGGAGAAGGCTCGATCTATCTGCCGATATTGCTGACCCGCCGCTCTGCTGTGGAACTCGCGACCGGCAGTCCAGACCTGGCTGCGGCGGATGCGCAAAAGGCGGTCGCTTTGCAGAAGGACAGCATGCAACCGGGAGCGCAATCCAGCCACATGGGTCGTGCGTATCTGGCGCTTGGCCGCGCATTGGCAGCACAGGGTAGAAACGAGGAAGCCCGCTTGGCATTTCGCTCGGCGAGCGAACAACTAAGGAGAACGGTGGGCGTAGATCATCCCGATTCACGCGCCGCCCAGCAATTAGCCGGATTGCAGATGTAGCGCGACAGCCAGGAGGCCGAGCCGTCTTCCTGGCATGTCGTCCCTTTCGCTTCGATTCCGATTACCTCTACAGACAGATTCGAGTCGCCGGCAGCCTTGTCGACGTGAAATGGAGCGTCCGAATTCGCCATGCCTTGTCCGGTTGCACATGTGGCACAAGCAGATTTCTCCGCTGCGGAAACGGTCAGTCTGGCGCGCTTCCCGGAAGAAAGCTTGCTGTTAGGGAGTGCGAAAGCCTATGTGCGAAACGGCCTGGAGTTCTACCAGCGCTGCGAGCGCATTGCCGGAATTGTGCAGACCCGGTTTCTTTGGAAACCGACCTACATCATCACCGATCCTGCTGCCATCGCCGACGTGCTGGTAACCCAGGCGAGCAGTTTCATTAAGCCTTACGTACTGCGCCGCTTGAGGGTGCTGTTTGGGGATGGACTGCTCACCTCCGATGGCGAGGTCTGGCTGCGCCACCGCCATCTGATGCAGCCCGCCTTCCGTTCCGATCGCATGCCGGCATTTCTAGCGGTGGTTGCCAGAAATACTGAAGAGATGCTGTCGCGCTGGCAGGATGGCGAGGAGCGCGACGTATATCCCGAATTGGCTGAGTTGTGCATGAAGAACATCATGCAAACCATGTTCGGCGCTTATCACGAAGGACTGGCAAATCTGATACGAGGCATGGCAGCGACCTGCCACCAACTCGTACGTGCGGTGTTTGACGTGGTTCGGCCTTTCCCGTTCCGCTTCCGGAGCAGCCTGCTGCGTAAGGTTGACCTTGAACTCAACCGGCTTGATCTGTACCTTAGCCAGCTCATCGAGGAGCGCAGTGGACAGCCTCCGCGGAACGATTTCCTCGGACTAATGATTTCCGGCATGAGCCAGGATCCCCCGCTCAGCCGCCAGGAGATCCTGGATGAAGCGATAACTCTACTGCTGGCTGGTCACGAGACCACTGCGTCGGCGCTGGTCTGGAGCTTGTATCTTCTAGCGCAGCATCCCCAGCAGGCCGACGCACTGGCAGGAGACCTGAGATCAACCCTCGAGGGTAAGCCGCCCTCGTATGACGATGTGAATCGTATCGAATCGCTGCGCGCGACGCTCGATGAGGTGCTCCGCCTTTATCCACCAACCCACCGGATTGCCCGCACCATCACGAAGGAAGTCTCTGTTGGGGGCCATCTGCTGTCTCCGGGTTTTGACGTCGTATTGCCACAATGGGCCGTGCATCGGTCGGCTCGCTGGTATGACAAGCCGGACACCTTCATGCCAAGCCGGTGGACGCCCTCATTCCGCAAAAGGCTGCCAAAGTTCGCCTATTTCCCATTCAGCGGTGGAGCACGCACATGTATAGGCAGCCAACTTGCCTGGTGTGAAAGCGCCGTCATCCTCGCGATGCTGGCACAACGATTCAAAGTTTCGTTGTGTAACTCTGCCCCACTAACACCTTATGAAGGACTCACGCTGCTTCCAGGATCAGGTCACCTGCGCCTAAAGGTGGAGCGACGGCCGACAACTATGGCTTCGGGAGTGCCAAGTCATGAAGTTAATTCTTCTTCCTCAATTTCACCTTTGCTTCAGGCGATTCGATGATGGCACCTTCCCTCGACATCATGGCGCACGCAGCAGTCGAGACGCTGCGCATCAGCGTCCCAACCATCATCGAGGCAGCGCTGGGATCGGTTTCGTCCCAAGCCTGTGACGAGCGCCTCGACTCCTGGTCGCGAAACTTGCTGCAAGAGGCAGGCCTTTATCTCCACGTGCAGGGGCGCGAGCACCTGGTTGCGGGTGAACCCTACGTCGTCATGAGCAACCACCAGTCGCACTATGACATTCCCGTGCTGTTTCGCGCTTTACGCATCCCGATGCGAATGGTCGCTAAGAAGGAGATCTTCCGCATTCCCTTTATGGCAGGGGCCATGCGCGCAGCGGGGTTTGTCGAGGTGGATCGTGAACATCAGCGCAGCGCAATGGAAAGCTTAACCACGGCACACGACCGTTTGTCCGAATCAATCAGCGTCTGGATTGCGCCGGAGGGTACCCGCAGCCGCACAGGACGCTTGGGTCCCTTCCGCCGGGGTGGATTCCGCATAGCTATTCGTAGTGGTGTACGGATTCTGCCGGTGACGATCGACGGAACTCGAAAAACATTGCCTGCCGGGCGGCTGACTGTCTGTCGCGGAAACTGGGTGACGGTCACCATCAGCCCGCCCATCAATAGCGCGCACTATGGCCTCGAGGGAATG
>Ga0306920_100009019_pt1 | contig 13301 bp, 9 predicted proteins | sample flu12Cox44000170_FD_204666 | JGI IMG/M metagenome (GOLD analysis project Ga0306920, IMG submission 204666) | Lab enrichment of tropical soil microbial communities from Luquillo Experimental Forest, Puerto Rico - flux4day.12C.oxic.44.000.170 (v2)... | ecosystem: Environmental > Terrestrial >... | reverse complement strand
GGGCGATCATTACCCGCGCGTGTGGAAGCCGATCATTGCGGCAGTCAACGGCTGGGCTGCCGGCGCCGGCCTCTACATATTGCTCGCCTCGACCGACATCCGCATCGCGAGCCTGGAACATGCGCGGTTCAAATTCGCGCTCCTGAGCCAGGGGTGGCTCGGCCACGGGCCGGGTGCCAGTCTGTTGATTAAACAGCTCCGCTATATCGATGCGATGAAGATGCTGCTGACCGATGATCCGGTCGATGCCGAAGAAGCGTTGCGGATCGGTCTCGTCAACGAGGTCGTTCCGCATGCGCAATTGATGGAGCGGGCGGAAAAGATCGCCCGCCACATCGTCACCCTGCCGCCGGTCGCGGTGCGCATGATGAAGGAGTTTGTGGTCCGTTTTGGCGACCTCCCGACCGACCAGGCCTGGCATGTGCAGAACCTGATCAACACACTGCTGATCCAGACTACGACCGACGGCGAGGAGGGCCGCCGCGCATTCAACGAAAAGCGCCCGCCCGACTTCACCGGTGCCTTGCGCCGCCGCGGCGAGGCTTGGGAAGAACCATCAGCGGATGATGCGCGGCGCCTCGACGAGGCCTATCGCAGCGGCGAGTTCTAGAACAGGCTCTTGCGGGTCGAAAGATTGCAACGGCGCCAGTTCATCACCGTTCTCGGCGGGGCGGCGATATGGCCGCTCACCGGGCGTGCCCAGCAAGCCGAGCGTATGCGCCGCGTCGGCGTGCTGCTACTTTGGCCCGAGAACGATCTGATGGCTCGCACAAGTGTGACGGCCTTTGCCCAGGCGTTAGGGCGTTTCGGATGGATCGAGGGTAAGAATATCCGGATCGATTACCGCTTCGCGGCGGGCGATCCAATCCTTTTCAAGACCTATGCAGCAGAACTCGTCGGCCTCCTGCCCGATGTACTCCTTGCCGGTGCCTCGCTGGCCATCGCGGCGTTACGAGAACGGACGCGCACGATACCGATCGTATTCGTGAATGTGTCCGATCCTATTGGGCAGGGCTTTGTTGCGAGCCTCGCGCGACCCGGCGGCAACATCACGGGTTTTACCGCATATGATGCGCCGCTGATGGGAAAATGGGTCCAATTGCTTAAGGAGACCGCCCCAAGCGTCAGGCGGATCGTCGTCATCTTCAACCCAGACACCACGCCTTACGCCGCTTCGCTAAATCGCGCAATCGAGGCCGCGGCTCCATCTTTCGGAATAACGGTGACGTTTGCTCCGGTACATGACGACGCGGGAATCGAGGAAGCCATCGCCGCTTTTGCCCGCGAGCCTGGAGGCGGCCTGATCGCTCTTCCGGACATTTTTAACGTTGCACATCGCGATGTGATCAGTACCGCTGCCGTCGGTCATGGTTTGCCCGGGATCGGGACGCCGGACTTTCCGCGAGCTGGCGGCCTGATCTCGTATTCCTTCGACACAGTCGAGGTGCACGCGCAAGGGGCATCCTACATCGACCGCATCCTCAGGGGTGCCAGTCCGGCTGACCTCCCGGTGCAGCAGCCGACCAAGTACTCGTTGGTTATCAATCTCAAGACCGCCAAGGCGCTCGGCCTTTCCGTCCCACAGAATCTTCTCTTACTGGCCGACGAGGTGATCGAGTGAGGCGGCGCGGGTTCATCACTCTGCTCGTTGGGGCGGCAGCGTGGCCGCTCACCGGGCACGCACAGCAGCCCGATCGGGTTCGCCGCGTCGGCGTACTGAACGCATTTCCCGAGAACGATCCTGTCAATCGAGCAAGTGTCGCGGCCTTTGCGGGTGCGCTGGAACAACTGGGCTGGGTCGAGGGTGAGAATATCCGGATCGACTACCGCTTTGCCGCAGGTGATCCGGCGCTCTTCAAAACCTATGCGGCGGAACTGGTTGGCTTGTCGCCGGACGCTATTCTTGCAAGCAACGCGCCGGCGGTCGCGGCGCTGCGGCAGCAGACGCGCACCATACCGATCGTTTTCGTAAGAGTTGCCGATCCCGTCGGGCAGGGCTTTGTGCAGAGCCTCGCGCGACCCGGCGGCAACATCACGGGGTTCAGCGTTTACGACCGCCCCGATGATGGGAAAATGGGTGCAACTGTTGAAAGAGGTTGCACCTTGTGTCACCCGGGTCGCCGTCATATTCAACCCGGACACCGCGCCCTACGCCGCATTGCTCAACCGTGGGATCGAGGCCGCCGCCCCGTCTCTCGGGATGACGGCGACATTTGCTCCGGTGCAGAACGATCCTGGGATCGAGGACGCCATCGCCGCCCAGGCGCGCGAGCCGGGAGGCGGCGTGATCGCTTTGCCGGACAGTTTTACCACATCACATCGCGATGTGATCATCGCCGCAGCTTCCCGCCACGGTTTGCCCGTAATGGGGGCGACCGATGTATTTCCCAGGGCCGGGGGCCTGATCTCGTACGGATTTGACCTGGTCGCCCAGTACCCGCAAGGGGCGTCCTACATCGACCGCATCCTCAAGGGCGCCAGTCCCGCGGATCTCCCGGTTCAGCAGCCGACGAAATTCTCGCTGGTCATCAACCTCAAAACCGCCAAGGCGTTCGGGCTCACCGTTCCGGAACTCTTGCTCGCCCTTGCCGACGAGGTGATCGAATAGCGCCTATCCCAGCGCGCCGGATTGGCGCAGCACGTTGATCTGATCGTGTGACAGATCGAGCACCTCACGCAAAACCGCGTCGGTGTCGGCGCCGAGTTCCGGTGCGGCGCCGGAGCTCCGGCCGAAACTGGCGCGCCAAGGCAGGCTGGGGAGGGCGCCGGCACCCACGGGTTCCCAAAACCCCCGCTTCCCAAAGTGCTCACTGTCGGCGAGGTCGAGCGAGGTCGCGAGCGCCGCCGCGGGGATCCCGGCTTGCAGTAATTCAGCAGCTACGGCCGCAGCGGATTGGTGCTGCGACCAGGCGGCAAGCGCCTGGTCAATTGCTGTTCGTTGCTCGGCGCGCTCGCGAAACCTGATACCCGCCATCGAGCACAAGGCCGGGATGATCGCGCAAAGCCTGCGCCATTCGTCGTCGGTCGTGACGGCAATGCTGATCCAGTCGTCGTCTCCGCTGCACCGGTACACTCCGTGCGGAATGTAACGATCGGATCGGTTCCCCTGCGGCTGCGGTGGGGCACTGAGTTGGGTCGCCAGCAGCGGTTCGGCCATCGTCCACAGCATCGCCTCGATCATCGAGAAGTCGACCCGCGCCACGCCCCCGGTCCGCTGCCGATGCCACAGCCCGGCGGAGACGATAAAGGCCAGCATCAGGCCGCACATCGGGTCGAGCCAGGCAAAGCCGATGCGCGGCGCGACCCCGGGATGGCGGTTGAGCCCGGCGAACCCGGCATAACATTGCAGCAGGGTGCCGTAGGCGACCGCGTGCGCCTCGGGCCCGGTGCGGCCAAGGCCAGAGGCCGACACGTACATCAAATCGGGATTGAGGGTGCGCAAGGCCTCCGCGCCGAACCCCAGCCGCTCCATAACCCCGGTCGCGAAATTCTCGATCAGCACATCGGATTTGGTGGCCAACTGGCGCGCGACGGCCACGGCCTCGGGCTTCTTTAGATCGAGGACGACGCTGCGCTTAGCCTGGCCGAGCACCGTGTGCAATTCCGAGGCGCGGCCCGGATCACCGCGGCCAGGCGCCTCGATTTTGATCACCTCGGCGCCCATTGCAGCGAGGTAGCGTGTGGTCGTCGGGCCCGCGATGACCCAGCTGAAGTCGAGCACGCGAATACCGGAGAGCGGCATTTTTCCGGAGGCGCTGCGCTCCTTATGGCCCGAAGCCGCGATCTGCAACCCGAAGGGAGGCCCCGGTGCCTGGATCGTCCGCCCACCGATGTCCAGTCGGCGCCAGAAACGGCGATGTGCGAGCTGCGCCGAATTCAGCTGCTCCGCCGGCTCGCGTAGCGGGAAGCTTGGGACATGAGCTCTTTGCGCCATGTCGGCGATCGATTGCTTGCTGTAACGACGGCTCCAATCCGACATCAGTTCGTGGAGCGCATCCCAATTGGCGACCCGGTCGGTCTTTCTGGCGAAGCGCGGATCGGTGGCCCAGTCGGGCGAGCCTATCACCTTAAGCCAAGCCGCCCACTGGCGATCCTCGCGCGGCGAGATCGCCGCATGGCCGTCGCTGGCCGGCAGGATCGTGACGGTGGCGCCGTTGCCGTCGGCCAGCCGGCGGCGCGACCAGATTTTCCGGCCTAGTCCGGCGCGCGCCAGCTCGGTAGCCGCCATGGTTGCGAGCGCCTCCTGGACCGAGACGTCGACGACGGCGCCCGGCTCCGCTGCCAGTGCGGCATGCATGCCCGCACAGGCGGCAGCGAGCCCGCCGATGAAGGCCGATTGCTCGCCGACGGGTCGCATCGGCGGCTCGGCGAGGTCGTCGACCTGCCCGGTCAGCAGACGGGCCATGCCGCTGGCAAAGAACAAGGTCAGATCGGTCGCCTGGTCATTCGCGCGTGGTCCGGTTTGTCCAAATGGCGACACAAAAACGAGCGCTGCCTTTGAGTTGAGCCGGCGCAGGCCGACTGCATCGTATCCCCGAGCGCTGAGGTCACGCGGTCCGCCTTCACAGATGATCAGATCAGCTATCGTGAACGCAGCCGGCGGATCTCCGCCGGTCCTCTTGCCTTGGTTGAGATACTTGGCGAGCAGGGTCGAATCGTCCGCGTCGATGCAGGTGACATCGGCGCCGACATCGGCGAGAAGGCGGCCGCAGACCGCGGCGGCCAACCCCTCGCCAACCTGCACCACGCGGAACCCTGCCAAGAGTGACATTTCAGAAACCGCCCTTTAAGCAGGCTGCAACATATCGGCGATCGACAGGAGGAGAAACTGGAGAGGCTCGGTATCGCGTTCTCCGGCGGAGCCAACCCTGCCGAGATCGTCGACTGCGTCAAGCTCGCCGAGACGCTCGGCTACGAGTCGGCTTGGGTCGCCGAAGGGCATGGCGGCGACCAGTTCGCGGTATTGGCGGCCTGCGCGGCACAGACCTCGAAAATCCAACTCTGGACCAGAATCACCAGTGTCTTCGTCCGCACGGTGCCGACGATCGCGATGGCCGCAGCAACGGTCGACGCAATATCCGGCGGTCGTTTTGTGCTCGGGATAGGATCGAGCCACAGGGTTCAGGTCGAGCCGGAGCACGGCGTGCCCTATAGCAAGCCGCTGACACGAAGCCGCGAGGCCGTGGCGATCATCCGCGCGCTGCTGCGCGACGGCCGCGTCAACTACGCAGGCGAAACGGTATGCATCGAGCGTTTCGACCTTTGGTTTACCCCGCTTCGCCCGGTGATCCCGATCTATATCTCCGCGGTTTTTCCGAAGATGATGACCCTGTGCGGCGAGATTGCCGACGGCATTATCTTGACCCGGAGCACCCTTGCCACGGCTGCGCAAGTCCGCGAACAGCTCGCCGAAGGTGCCAAGCGCGCCGGCGCGATCCGAAAGAAATACTGGTCACGTCGCTGTTGCCGACCGCCGTCGGCGCCACCCGCAAGGAGGCCCTCGACACGCTGCGGCCAGGGCTCGCCTTTTACGCGGGTTTCTTTCCGCGCTATAATCGCATGATGGCCGCGCTCGGCTTTCGCGACGAGGCGTCAGCCATTGCCGCGGCGTGGTCGCGCGGCGACCGCGAAGCAGCCGAGCGTGCGGTCAGCGACGCGCTGATCGATGCCACCAGTGTCGTGGGGACAGCCGGGCAGTGCCGCGAACGCATCGAAGCCTGCCGGCGCTCCGGCATCGATTTGCCGATCCTGAGCCCGTTCGCCTGTGGCCCTGGTGCTAAGGCCAGGTTCGAGGCCGTGATTCGGGCCTGCGCGCCGTCCTACAGCATCAGCAAGAGCCCTTGAGTTAAGCGAGCTTGAACCCTTGTCGGGCCAACAATTTCCAGTTTCCATCCTGCTTTTGCCACACCTGCAGCGCGCCGATCTTGACGTTGTTGGTCTTGCCGTCCGTCTCCATTTCGGCCTCGAACAGATGACGCGCTATTGCGGCGTCGCCGGCCAGTGCAATGCTGAGCTCAGGAAAGGCGATGGATTTGACGATCGCCTTGCTGGTCATGACGCCGTCGACGAACTCGGCCTTCGTCTGGACCTTGCCGCTCGAATGGCCATAACTCAGCTGGGCAGCCGTTAGCTGCTCCAACTGGGCTTTGTCTTTCTCGATCAGGGCCTTTCTTAGCGCCTCCACCGCCTTGTCGACCGCGGCCTGGTCGGCGGGCTCGGCGGCCGATGAAGGGCTCTGCGGCAGGCTCAACGTGCCGAGCGCCAACGCCCCCGCGGCAGCGAGATGACGGCGAGTGATTTCCATGGTTTCCTCCCGGTCGTATTGAACAAGGTAGATATATTCGATCAGGGCGCCGGTTCGCGCAATTCCGCGGGCAACGGCCCAACCGACGGCGGTGGTATGCGGCGCTTCGAGGCGGCTTCATAGGCAGCAGCGATCTTTACAACGACATCCTCCTTGCCGGGCTCCGCACGGAACACCAGCGAGAACGGCAGCCCGGGTTCCGGGATCATGGTGGGACTATCGCTGGGCACCGAGACATAGCGCGTGCGGTCGGGGCTCAGCGCAAAGACCGGGTCATAGACGGTCGTCACAAAACCGGCCGGGATCAGCACTTCGGTCAGGCCGGCATTCGGGCCGTAGAACGATTCGAGGCGCAGGTTGTTACGGCCGCCGAACGGATCGTGGGCGCCGCCGATCTTGGCCGGAGGCAACGGCGTGTGCAGGCGCACCAAGGCGTCGAGGCGGTTCTCCAGCATCACCATCATGTCGACCCGGCGCAGCAATTCACGCAGCATGATGCGCTCGTCCACACCTTGCCGCCCGCCCAGCGGATTGCGCGGGTCGGTGACTTCCTCCCAATTCTTGAAGCCGGCGCGGCCATCGTCGCCCCAGAATTTCGATCGTGCATTGAGGGAGGTGAAATCCGCGAGCGTCTCCGTAAAGCCGTGCGCCTGCCAGTCCGCGGAGCGGCGCGACAGGTATTGGTTGACGTGGAAGCCGAACATCATCGCCAGCTCCTGTTCCTGGATCGTGGCGATGTCGAGGTTCGCCGGAGGTGCCACCCGGCCTTCCGCGAGCTCAACGCAATAGTTGATCGGCGTCATCGTGCCGGTGCCGAAGACCTTGCCGGGGGCGAACTCGGCGGGCCGGATCGCCGCCGCGAACTCCTTGAACACGGGCTGACCGTCCGGGCCGAGCCGAAACAGCAAATCGGGCACGAAGACCGGCACCAGCCGCGCCAGCGCCTGCCGGAAATCAGGGTTCATCACCTCGAAATCGCAGTCGCGTTCCCATAGCGGGTCGCAGGATTCGACCAGAGTCGCGCCGAGCCTCTCGCCAAGGATCGCCTTGATCTCTGCGGCGACGGCAGTACAGATCGGCACGGTCGCGTTCTCGCCGGGACGGATCAGCATCGATTCACGGATCACGCCGATGCGCATGCCCGCGAGCGAGCGCGGCGCCTCTGACACTCTTGTGTGGCTCGCATAGGGTGTCGCCAACACCGAGGAGCGCGGCACGGTCGTATAGGGGTCGCGCGGGTCGTAATAACCCGTTTCCGGGTCCTTCAGCGCACCCAAAACCTTAGCGGCGTCGGCGATCGTGCGGGCAAGTATGCCGGCGCGGTCGCAGTAGATGTCGGCACCGATCGCCCCGCCGATGAAGCTCAACATCGCCTTGTGCGGCAGGATCAACGCCACCGCATTGTGATTGGCCGGGCCGCGGGTCGAGGCACGGGTCTCCTCGCCGAGGCTCGCCATGACGAGGTTGGCGCTGACCGACACGCCCGAGCCCGAGCTCGAGCCCAACGACGCGGCGCGCGTCGTGTCGTAGGGATTGGCGGGGTTGCCGGCCCAGCTCGAGCGCTGATAGCCCAGCACCGAAGGCAGCACCATCTCGGGATTGTGCCGGCCGCCCGGATCGCCCGCGCGGCCGTTGTACTCGGTGCAGACAGCCTTGGCGAAGATGATCGCCCCCTTGTTGCGTAGCTGCTCAACCAAGACGTGGTCGCGCGCCGGAAAATCGATGTCATAGGCCGCGTCGCCCCCGGCGGTCGTGCGCATGTCCTTCGTGTCGAACGGGTCCTTGAAGCTGAACACGACGCCGTACATCGGCATCTTTGCGAAATCGGGATTGCGCCCGTAGGTTGCGTCGAGCTCCGCTGCACGTTCGAGCGCGTCAGGGAATCGACGGAACATCTCACAAACGGGCGGCGCACTGGGCGGGAGCGGCCCCTCTGAAGGGTGACGGTCGAACTCGCCTCGGCAGGTCACCGAGCGCTCGCCTCTGATATTGAGTGTGGCGAGCGCGTTGAGCTGGCCCGCGTCAGGCCAGCCCGTGATCATCCCGTACTGCTGCTGCACCGCGGGGTCCGAGGCGGTCGGCTCCATGCGGCCGAATTCGATCGGAGGCCCCTTGTACTTATCGAGATCGGGCAGGATCGCCGAGGCCTTGACCGTCTCAGTCGGGAAGCGCAGCGGCGCCGTCGCGCGCACCATTCCGGTCGCTTCTCGGGCTGGCCCGCCATCCTCGGTTACGAGCCGGCTCGCAACACCGTTATAGGCCCGTGCACGCTCGATATAGTGCTGAACCACGGCAACGCAGGTGGTCTCTCCGTTTCTAATCGCCTCGTGCAGTTCGTCGATCGTCGCTTCTTCGAGACAAAACGGCTTTGCATTTGCCACGAGCACAAGCTCGCCAGCAATTAGAGGCTATCGACGCCGTCGGCCCAGCGGCGGCAGATCTGATGCGCGATCGCGACCGGCCCGGGCAGCGATGGCACCGTCGTCGCCGGGTCCGGATCGCCGGCCGCAGCGCGCCCGACCATATCGCGGATTTCGTCGCGGGTGAACCAACGCGCTTCGACGAGCTCCTCGGGATCGACCGTGATCTCCTCCGTCATTGCCTCGGCAAGAAAGCCCATCATCAGCGTCGACGGAAAGGGCCAGGGTTGTGAGGCGAGGTAGCGGACGCGCCCGCAGAGGATGCCGGATTCCTCGCGGACTTCGCGCCGGACCGCATCCTCCAACGTCTCACCCGGCTCCATGTACCCGGCAAGACAGGAGAACCGGGCCCCCGGGCGGCGATGCCCGCGGCCCAGCAATGCGCGCTCGCCGCGGACCGCGAGCATGATGACGACCGGGTCGACGCGCGGGAAATGATGCGCCTTGCACCGCGGGCAATGCCGCGCCCAGCCAGCGGACGCCACCTCGCTCGGCGTCCCGCATTGCGCGCAAAACCGGTGCCGCGCGTGCCAGTCGACGACCGAGCGCGCCTCGGCCAGGATGGCGGCCTCGGCTCCAGCGATCAGCGGGGCCAGAGTGCGGACATCGATGTTCTCGGTCGCCGGGTCGGGCGACTGGTCAGCGCCCGACACGTCCAGCGCGAAATGAGCGCGGCCCTCGCCGATGCCGAGAAAAGCAAGGGTCGCCCCGGCTGCGATCACGTCGCGCCACGGGCCCACCGGCTGCCAGTCGAGCGCCATCTGGCTGCCGTTGCGGATCGACGGCTTCAGATCTCTGAGCGGGATCAACCGGGTCGCCGGCTCATCGAGCAAAGCGGCTATCCAGCCGGCATCACGCCGGCGCTCGCTCACGCGGTTGAGCGGGTTGCCGGCAAAGCAATAGATCTCTTCCATGACAGCAACAGATGCCCTTACCACGGGTTAGAGTCAAATTGCCGCCGCGAGCCCGCGGCGCTCCGTCAGCGCTCGCCGAACGAGCGACGATCGGTGTTTCTCTGGAGGGGTAGGCTCGCGTCCTCGCTGGCGGATGAAAAAGTACGCCAGCTACGCCGGAGCGGGGATCGCGCGCTGGTTATACATGATCTTGCGCATCTGCGCCCGCTCCTCGGCTGTCAAGGTACTGGGATCGACGCGCAGGTTGTTGCCGACCTCCATGCCGCGCTTGACGGCAGGGCGGTTGCCAATCTCCTCGAACCAGCGCTTGAAATATTTGAACTCGTTGATGTCCTGTCCCTGAGCCTCCCAGCCGACGGTCCACGGATAGGAAATCATGTCGGCGATCGTGTATTCGTCACCGGCCAGATAGCGCTGATCGTAGAGTCGATTGTTCATGACGCCGTAGAGCCGGTTCGCCTCGTCGGTGAACCGGCGGATCGCATAGGTCAGATCTCCCGCCTCGGAGCCGGCGCGGCGGAAATGCCCGCACTCGCCGAGCTTCGGGCCCTGATTGGCCATCTGCCAAATGACCCACTCGGTAACCTCGTATTTGCCGCGCGTGTCCTGCGAAAAGAAACGACCCTCCTTTTCCGCGAGATACATCATGATCGCACCGGATTCGAACAGACTGACTGGTGCGCCGCCACCCTTCGGCGCATGGTCGACCAACACCGGCATACGATGGTTAGGATTGAGCTTCAAAAAGTCCGGCTTGAATTGATCGCCGCGCCCGATGTTGCAGGGAACGATCTTGTAGTCGAGACCAAGCTCTTCGAGCAGAATCGTGACCTTCTTGCCGTTTGGTGTCGGCCAAAAGTGGACATCAAGCATCGGTGTTTCCTTTCTAGTTGGAACTAGTTCCGCTACGGTGTCAGTCTAGATCGTCGGCGTGTCAGGATCGGGTCAAGCAGCTCTTGCACTGACCGAAGGCGCGGCCGCGCGCGCGGCGCTGCGGATCAGCTCGGCACCCTTCTCGGCGATCATAATGGTCGGCGCGTTGGTATTGGTCGAGGTGACCGTCGGCATCACCGATGCGTCGATGACGCGCAGTCGTTCGAGCCCATGCACGCGCAGCTGATCGTCGACCACCGCCATTTGGTCGCTGCCCATCTTGCAGGTGCAGGTCGCGTGGTAGACGGTGGAGCCCTTCCGCCGTGCATAATCCAAAAGTTCATCGTCGCGCTCGACATGGGCGCCAGGGAGAAGTTCGGCGCCGCAATATTTTGCTAGGGCCGGGGCCGCAAAGAGGCGCCGGACGAAGCGCAGCCCGCCGATGATCGCTCGGCGATCGGTCTGCTCGCTCAAGTAACGGGGATTGATCGCCGGCGCTTCTCTGGGATCGCTCGATTTGGCCTCGACGTATCCGCGGGACAGCGGCCGCATCTGCCAGGCCCCGGCGGTGATCCCTGGGAAATCGTCGAGCTCGCCGATCTGGCCATCCTTGAAGCTGCCTGGCGCAATGCTGCACTGGACGTCCGGCGTCGCCGATTCCTCCAACACCTTGACCGAGGCCGCCGCCAATGAAGCGCTGTAGGTCAGCATCCCTTTCCCGGTAGCCAGATAGCGGACAACCTCGCCGGCCAGCGCCAATCCGCGCGAGCGCTCATTAACCGTCGCCATGCCGCTGACCGGGTAGCTGATACGAGCGATGTAGTGGTCCTGGAGGTTCTGACCGACCCCCGGCAGCGCGTGATGGACCGGGATGCCGATGCGGGTCAGGTGCTCGGGCGCGCCGACCCCCGATAGCTGGAGGATATGCGGCGAGTTGACCGCACCGGCGGCAAGGATCACTTCGCGTTCGGCATCCGCGCGCTCGATCTCCCCGCCCCGCTCGTATTCGATTGCGACAGCACGGCGGCCATCGAATACAATGCGGTTTACCCGCGCCTTGACAACCACCTGGAGATTGGGCCGCTTCTGTGCCGGCCGCAGATAGGTGCGAGCAGTGCTGGCTCGTCGCCGGGCGCCGCGTGTCTGCTGGCACCAACCAATACTATCGCCGGCTCCGGAAGGCAGGTTGTTGACGTCCTCGCGGTACTCAAGGCCGATCTCCTTACCGGCCTCGATTACTGCCGCACAGAGCGGCGACCGATCCATCTTCGAGGTAAAGAGCGGACCGCCGCGGCCGCGAACCTCGGTCTCGCCGTCTTCCCAGTTCTCGGCTCGCTTGAAGAACGGCAAGACCTCGTCCCAGCCCCAGCCGCGATTGCCGAGCTGCGCCCAATGGTCGAAATCCTCAGGCTGGCCGCGGATGTAAATCAAACCGTTGATCGAGCTGGAGCCGCCGAGCACCCGGCCGCGCGGATAAAGGATCGCCCGGCCCGCGGTCCCGGGATCAGGTTCCGCGTGATAACCCCAGGTCAGGATCGGGTGATCAAGCATCTTCATGAAGCCGGCCGGGATGTGAATGTACGGGCTCCAGTCGCGCCCACCCGCTTCAATCAGCAACACCTTGACCGCGGGGTCCTCGGTCAGCCGATTGGCCAGAACGCAGCCCGATGATCCCGCGCCGACGATCACATAATCAGCCTTCATGCCCGCTCCCTCCGAACCCCAACCCGCCACCGCCATGGCACCGGGCGCCCTGCTCGGATCGCTCTGTCAAATTATGTTGCGGCGCCGGAGTTCGTCGAGAACATGTTCGGCGATGCTCTCGGGTGTCGCGCTCATCGTCGTCACACGCAGTTCCGGTGCCCCGGGGGTCTCGTAGGGTGAGTCGAGACCGGTGAAGTGTTCGAGCCGCCCCGCCTTGGCCTTGGCATAGAGGCCCTTGGGATCGCGTCGGATGCATTCATCAAGCGGGGTGTCGACAAAAACCTCGATGAATTCGGTCGGCTGGATCAGCTCGCGGACCATCTGTCGTTCCGCGCGAAACGGCGAGATGAACGAGCATAGGACGATCAGCCCAGCCTCGGTCATCAGCTTGGCGACTTCACCGACCCGTCGAATGTTTTCGACCCGGTCCGCATCGGTAAACCCGAGATCGCGGTTGAGCCCGTGCCTTACATTGTCACCGTCGAGCAGCATCGTGTGCCGCCCGCAAGCCAGCAGCTTCTTCTCGGCGAGATCGGCGATCGTCGATTTACCGGCTCCGGACAACCCGGTGAACCACAATACCGCAGCGCGCTGCTCTTTCAACGCTGCTCGCTGTTCACCTCCGACGGTTAGAGCCTGCCAATGCAGGTTGCTGGCCCGACGCAGACCAAAGGCGATCATCCCGGCCCCGGCGGTCTGGTTGGTGAAGCGGTCGATCAGGATGAAGGCACCCGTGATACGATTGGCCTCAAAGGGGTCAAAGGCGATCGCAGCGGCTGTGGAGAGGTTGCAGAAGCCGATCTCGTTCAGTTCCAAACTTCGATCAGCCAGATGCGCCAATGTATCGATGTCGACACGGTGCTTGAGGGCGGTCACCGTGGCCGGCACCGTGCGCGTACCGATCTTCAACAAATAAGACCGGCCGGGGACGAGTGGGTGTTCGCTCAGCCAGATCACATGAGCGGCAAACTGGTCGACAAATTCGGGCGGTGCGCCGGGATCAGCGAGAAGATCGCCGCGTGCGATGTCGGTCTCGCTCTGCAAGGTCAAGGTGATCGCGTCGCCGGCAAATGCGCGATCGAGCGC
>Ga0306920_100009018_pt1 | contig 13301 bp, 14 predicted proteins | sample flu12Cox44000170_FD_204666 | JGI IMG/M metagenome (GOLD analysis project Ga0306920, IMG submission 204666) | Lab enrichment of tropical soil microbial communities from Luquillo Experimental Forest, Puerto Rico - flux4day.12C.oxic.44.000.170 (v2)... | ecosystem: Environmental > Terrestrial >... | reverse complement strand
TGACGCCTGGGCTCAGGGGCGGGAAATATCCATCCGGCGGCGCCAAGCCGAAGGTGCCCTGGAACGGCTTCAGCGGGATGGTGATCTTGGGCATGAACTTGCCCTGCATGGCCTGGAGATCGAGGTCTACGTATTTGATCTGCCCCTGCGCGTAATCCTGGGGCAACAGACCGGTCCCCAACGAACCCGGATTGTTGAACACCGCGCCCCACTCGTAAGGACGCAGCGTCTGGTACCGGATCTCAAGCACGTCCCCCAGCTCGGCCTTGTTCACGGCAACCGGTCCAATGATCGAATGCGGCCCCCGGCCAGGATTGCTGGTGCGCAGCTGCGCCAACTTGTCCACCAGCACTCCGGGTTGCATTTCGTTGAGGAAGTGCGACCAGGTATCGGGAAAGCTGATGATGTCACCGGAATCGATCGTGAGAACGGGCGGCAGGTTGGCGTCGAACACTCCGAGCCGCACCGTCTCTTTCGTCGATGGGACAACATGCACGCGGCCGGCGGCAGCCGAAGAGGTGGTGGACGATCCGGGCCCTTCGGCGTGCGCAAGCTTGGCAAACCATGGCTCGACCGCAGCGAGGGCGGCCATGAAACCGCTCGCCTGCAGGAACTTGCGCCGCCAGCGGCCGCGGGCCGACAGATACCCATCGAACGTCTCCTGATTGACCTCGTCCATGTGGAGGAGGCGATCGGAGGCGCGCTTGTCCAAGACCGCGTCCTTGATGTCCTCGCGGATAATGCCGGTGCCCTTCTCGTCGCCGCAGCCGAAGAGATTGGCGCAGCAGCTATGGTCGTGATGGTGCTCTTCGTGCCCATGCTCTGACATGATGATTCCCTGCAGCAACTTCGGTCCCCGCCAAAAGCCGGGACCGGCTGCAGGATATCGGATTGAGAGGGATTAGTCAGCCGCCGCGTTGGGACCTGTTGGCCCGACTTGTGCGTAAACCGCGATCGGGGCTCGTTCTCAATGCGCAATTTGAGCAGGACGGGCGACTTGTATTCGAGCACGCTTGTTTACTTGGCTGTGAAGGCATCGTGTCGAAGCGCAAACATTTGCAGACCCGAGACGGATCAACAGAAAAAATAGCGCTCAGGCCTGCAGTCTGCGTGCGATGAGTTGATAGACAAAGGTGCGATCAACAAGGGCGAATAGTGGGCTGTATACGCCCGGAGCTGGGCGAGTTCATCCAGTGATCGTGGGTTGGTCGACCCGCAATCGCCCCCTCTTGCCCAGTCAATGATACTCCCGGAGAAACCGGGTCGTAGTGGCGCAGCAACCAGCTGCGCGTGGTAGGGGCTGGATCATTACGCACCCAATCGGCACGACACAGGGTCGACCACGGCACGATCTGTGGACGAAGTTGCGCTAATTCGGGACACTATAAGCCACTAAGCGCCTGTGTTGATCGCACCTTTGTCAATCCAAATTCATCGCGGGCGTCCAGGGCGGGCCCGACCATGCGACAGCGGCTGGGTCTCGCCGAGATTTTGATGAAGCGCACGTTGCCGACAAGCACGTAGCGACCTTTTCCCATGGCGTTTGCGCATCCGTCTTAATGGCGATGACTTGCATGGTGAGGCCATCGAGACGCGAGCACTGGCTAGGCTCCTGCGGCCTGCTGGTCAATGAACCCACCGAGGAGCCTGGAGACGTTGCGTTTCGCCACGCATGCAAGCTCGGCCTTGAAGGCATTGTGTCGAAAGCGGCTAGGTTCGTTCTATCGTTCCGGGCGCGCACGGCATTGGGTCAAGAGTAAGAACCCAAAGCATCCGGCTGATCCACCCCCATTGAAGTGGTCCGACTTGAGGTATGTCTTTGACATCCAGGAGGACCGCAATGGCAAGGAAGCGATACCACAAACCACGTCGTTCGCATATCGTTACACCCGTGCCTTCCGAAAATCGTATCCGCACGGAGCGAACCTCCGATCCGAACAACAAAGCTGCTGAGCAGATAAGAGAGGGTGCGCCTGCGATTTGGGTAAAAAAAGGCAACGGGACGACTGGACCCGTCAGTGCTCAGACGTTGAGTATGTCTCAATTGCTAAGGTGGAGATCGAACCTCTTCGTGTGCGTTCATGAGCATTCCATGCCGCGCGCCCCCCTGTGTAGAAAATGGGGAGGGCTTGTTACTCTCGCCCTTCGGTGATGAGCTGCTCGTCGTCGCCGAACGAGGTGAACTTAATTGCTAGCTCTGCCATACGCGCGCGTTGCGAGAAGAACAGCGGGGAGGCTAGACAGAGAAAACCGCCGACACGTTGTTCCGCCCCAGCTAGTTGGACGTGATGCCCGGTTCGGTCTCTTCGAGCTGCGAGAACCGCACCTGCAGGATCTCCCGCGTCGTCACTCTCCCGTCGTCGATTTTTTCGACGAGAACGAGCTGCTGCGCATCTCCGAGGTACGGAAACTCCTTGAGAACGTCTGTGTGTGGTTTCAAGCCGCTGGGAGGGCATTCGCCCTTGGTCAGGAACGCGAGGCGGTAATCGATCACGTCGTCAGTGAAGACGCGGCCATTGGGATACTTCGCAGGCTTCGACGGATCGAAATTCAGCACGTCGGGCAGTGTTCGCTCCTTGTCGATCTCGGCAATCGCTTCTTCGCGCGAGTAATTTCCCGTGTGGCCCATCAGATGCACGAACTGATCGAGCCAGCGCTTTCGATCGTTCACCGGCTCGCTTGCGTTGTATTCCAACTTCGTGTCGTCGGTGTTGAAAAAGCTGCTGACACTTGGATGACCCGCACGATCGACGTGGACCAGCTTGCCATCCTGCGGCACGCTGCATCGCCCCCAGATGTGTACTTCGGGCTTCGGGGCTAGTTCGCTCGTCGGCAATTCGACCACTGTCGAGAAGACGTTGGCCTCGGTATTCGAATCCACACCAGTCCACGGTGATTTGCCGCTCAGGTGAGGTTCGGTGAAATTCCGCTTACCCCTGATGTCGAACAGATTTTTGATGCCGTCAAAATCGAAGAAGAAAGCGTCGCTGCGACTGCCGGCGAAGAATGTGTAGTCGCCAGCCTTCACGATGTTGGGCTTGGGGCCGAATGAGACTTCTGCATCGGCGACTATCTTCTTCCCTACAGCTTCGACTGAGCGCGACTCCGCGCCTTTGGCCAGAAACACACTGAAAGTCTGCTTGCCGTTTTGCGGCTTCGAAAATACGTAGCTAAACGCAACGTCCGTCAGCAAATCACCGTCGTTATCGATGTTGAGCCGGTAAATGGCGTCGGGATGGAGCGCATCAGCATTTGGATTTGCGTTCAGGATGATCACGGTTCTCGACGGGTCGGTGGGCGACTGGAACGCGTAGAGATCGCAAAGGTCGAGTCTTTGGTCGCCGAGCGGCGGACCGAGGCTGAGTCCAGTAAAATGATTCGACATTTTTTATTCCTTTCGTAGTCGAGGTATTCGAGCCCCTCGGCGATGATTGTGAGGATATCAAATTGGCCGGCTTCGGTCAGCGGGTATGAATCCGCTCGCGGCAAAAGGGAGCGTTCATGCGATCCGCAATTCTAGCGTTGGGAATTAGTCTCGGGATGGGTTGGGGTCTCGCTGGCCATGCCGGTAGCGCCCCTCGACTCAATCAAAGTCCATGGATGCCACCACTACTACGCTCATGACATGAGCGGCTGGCACCGGCACGATAAGGAAATGTCGCACCCTTCGGGGCGTTGTTGGCCGCAAGAGCCGCAATCCGACGAAAGGCTGAATGTCCACCTACTTCGTTGCTGGAGCCGGAGCGATCTCGAATAAGCCGTCCGCTAGGAGCCAAATCGCGCGCGGCGCGAGGAGCTTGGCCGGCTTCGTCTTGCTGGCCTTGGCGCTGACGCTGTGGCATCTGGACTCCATAAGGAGAATCTTGACCCGCTTTGTCCATCCAACGGTCACTGCCCTTGGCCTTGATCAAGAGCACCAGGAACTTCGCCGGCTGGGTGCTGCTTGCGTTCCGGTCGACGACATGAACATCGTCAGGGCCTTCATAGAAGGTCTGTCCTGGTGTCAGTGTCACCTGTTGTCCACCCTTCAGCTGCATCACGACGGAGCCCTCCAGCACATAAACAAACGCATGTGCATTGTGTCGGTGGATAGCGCTCGAACCGCCGGGGGCATGCTCGACTGTGATCATCAGAGCTTCCCTGCCGGGACTCTCCGGAAGATCCTTAGACATGAGCGATGTGACCTTAGGCTCCTGAGCCACCGCCGTGCCGGTCATGAGGCATAGCAGAACCAACGCAACGAGTTTGATCGTCATAGTCGCCTCTTTCGTTCGTTGCCCGGGACCCGCTCGTGACAGCGGGTGAGATCCCTGGGCGTACCTCCGATGCGGGATCAGGCTGCTGCCTGTGAGCGGCGGAGCCATTCCTCGAAACCGATGCGGCCGAGGCGCGCCTCGCCCAACGGCACGAGCGAGCGCTCCTCGACCCGGCCGCCGTAGTATCGGGCCTCGGGGTCGCTCACCACCTCACGCGGGTCGCCGACTGCCTTCAGATAGCGGGCGACGATTCGGTTGAACGGTGCTCGTTCCGGGCCGGCGATCTCGACGATGCCGTTGCGCGGCGGCGCGAGCGCCACATCGGCAACGATGGCAGCAACGTCATCCGCCGCGATGGGCTGGAACAGGCCGGGCGAAATCCTGACTGTGTTTCCATCCGTACTTGACGCGGCGATGCCGCGGAGGAATTCCAGGAACTGGGTCGAGCGGATGATGGTGTAGGGGATGCCGGAGGTCTCGATCAGTTTCTCTTGGGCGACCTTGGCGCGGAAATAGCCATTGTCGGGCGACCGGTCGGTTCCGACGATGGATAGCGCCACATGGTGCTTGACGCCCGCCGTAGCCTCAGCCGCGAGAAGGTTGCGGCCGGAGGTCTGGAAGAATTCCAGCACCGCCTTGTCTTCAAATGAGGGCGAATTGGCGAGGTCGATCACCACCTGGGCGCCGGCCAAGGCCTCCTTGAGCCCCTCGCCGGTGATGCTGTTGACGCCGCTTTTGGGCGAGCCGGCGACGACCTCGTGGCCGCGCTGGCGCAGAATGGCAACGGTCTTCGAGCCGATCAGGCCGGTGCCGCCGTTGACGACGATCTTCATGGTTTACTCTCCCTTGTCGACGACTGGAGACCCTTAAAGCGAATGCAAGTGAGAAAAAAATCCGGGCCTCAACGCGCGTGCATCAAGCAAACCCGTGAGGAAACAAACACCGAGGCGTCCCTGCGGAACACTGCGACGGAGAGGAACTCTAGCAAACGCGGATGTCGCGGGATTTGTTCCCTCGCGAACTGCTCCGAAATGTCCGCGGCACGACCGCTTTGACCTCGTAAGCGGACTTCACCGGATCACGTCGTGATGTCTCAGACGTGCCAATCGCGACTTAACGCATTGCAGCAAAAAGCACGGCTACTCGATCACCTCGTCGGCGCGGGCGATGAGTGTCGGTGGAATTTCGAGGCTTATGCCGAAGATGATGATGCGCCGACAATATCGCCCTTGGTGCTCTCCACGATGGCAAACAATTCCTTGTGCTCCGCCTCAGGTACATTGAATTTCGCCATCGTGTCATCGAAGTCCTTGCAGAAAGCGGCCCACTCGCTCTCGGTGATCTTGAGGTGCTTATGCGATTCGCTCATGGAACGGCCAGTGTAGTTCTGGGGCCACCTGTGGCCCAACAGACCATCTCGGTCACGTAGTATTTGAAGCCCGCCGCGCTGACTCGGCCATGCTCTTGACGGGGTAGCGACAGATGGTCTCGACGGTGCCGATCAGGTCCATGCTGATCCTCCATACCAGGCGCTATCGCCGCTCTTTACACGCAAAAAGAAATACTGCCCGCGCGCCGCGAGCGGCCACGCCGCTGCCGCGCCGCCGAGCAGCGTGGCTAGAACTAAGAACTTTCGTCGTGCGATGTTTGACCCTCCGGCCGGGGGGTCATTCATGCAATGGAGGATCATACCACGCTTCCATCGCGCGGTCTGTGACCAAGGCCGATAGGCAAGTCGCGTGAACGCTTTCGAATACCGCTTGGGGTCAGAGGTCGGTCATTCGGTGGTTTCGGCTCAATGTCCGGTTTTGCCCGGACATGGCTGGGCGCGAGGATTAATTGTTCGGAAATGTCGGTTCGGATATGTCGGTATGGCCTACCGCATGGCGTCAAGCCAAGCCTGCGTCCTGTTGATGGGGTGAAGCGCCAGGTTCGACGACGACTGAAATCTGATTGTTGTGGCAGTAGCAGAGTCAGTAGAGGCACATGAGTGGCTTCGATAAACAAATCTTTGGCGCAGATGAGCAAGTCCCAGGGCGGTGGCGATGCGACTAATGGGTGTTCAGCCCTAGGATGTGCGAGAGATAACATCTCCTGCCACTCTCCCACATACGGCGGACGGTCTGCCAATGAGGCCCTAGCCAGAAGTGGTGGCTAGGGCCTCATCCAAATCATGGCGCTGCGATAGGCACAGTGCCGTAATTTGCGACGCGACGTCGATCAAATGTGAGATTAAATTCGCTGTCCTTTTGAAAGCAGCCGGGGGTCTGCCGTGAACCACATTCTTATCAAATGCCCGCACAACCTAAGGCCGGTGCGTACTGGTCTGACGACCGATATGGTCATCTTCTAAACCTTGCCGCCCGTTGCTATACCCCTGCGGTGCCCGGCATGCGGGCGCGTCCACCGATGGAGGCCGGAGGATGCCTGGGTGACTCAGGTTCCGACGCTCGTTCAAACTGGGTGAAAAGATGTCCTCCCGAAACGTCCCCGCTGATTTCAAATGCCCGAAATGTAGCGCGCACTACAAGGTGGTGCGTGTAAAGGCAGAGCCCCAGTCTCCCAGCCGGCTGGTGCACTGTAAAGTTTGTAAAGAGCCGCTCGCCTCTATGGATGGCGAGGATATCCTCAAATACTTTCTCACAGCGCGACCGCGTGCACTTCGCCGTTGAGACGCGGGCAAGCTGCCCGCTCTTTGCTTCCTCCTGCGACAATCGTCGTCCGATCATCTCCTTCGGCACTCGCCACTTGCGATCAAGTTCGTGGCCTTCGATGAACTCGCCTTGACCTAGCGCGACTTGGCGGATCGCCGCCGTCGGCGGTGGCATCGGGCGTGGGGCGGGCAACCCATTGCTCCGCGGAGGTTGCAGTTTTCGGCCGGTCCGCAGCTGCCGGAACCACATGAACGATCTTGTAGCCGTGGCTTTTCAGGAGGTTTGATGTCGTATGGGGTAAACTTCCCGCTCTATGCGCTCCGCGAGTTTGTCGAAGTGGGCGGCCGCCCATGGCAACTCATTAAAAAAATTCAGGCCCGCCCTGGACGCCCGCGACGAATTTGGATTGACAAAGGTGCGATCAACACAGGCGCAATAGTGGCTTATAGTGTCCCGAATTAGCGCAACTTCATCCACAGATCGTGCCGTGGTCGACCCTGTGTCGTCCGATTGGGTGCGTAATGATCCAGTCCTTCCCACGCGCGGCTGGCTGCTACGCTGCTACGACCCAGTTTTTCCGGGAGCTGCGCGAGGCCATGCGGCAGCGAGCGAGCATCAGGGAGATTCATTGATGGGCCTAGGCAAGAGGGGGCGATTGCGGATCGAGCAGCCCACGATCACTGGATGAACTCGCCCAGCTCTGGACGCATACAGCCCACTATTCGCCTGTGATGATTGCACCTTTGTCGATCAATTCATCGCACGCAGACTGCAGGCCTGAGCGCTCTTTTTTCTGTGACTTGGGCGCTGGCCCTGATCGAAGAGCTGCGGCAGATACTAAATCCGATGGTCTTTTGTAGCTGGCGAAGTGGGTAGGCCCTCTCCTCCGAAGGGGCCTGCCCGCGCCATAGCCCCCGGAGTTGCCCCCGGGGCTTTAGTAACCAGATGAGGAAGTCTAGTGACTTCACTAGACGCCGCGATACTATCCCACGGCAACAGTCACCCAAGGCGCGGATCGCGTAAGCGCCTCGACCCGCCGGTCCTTTTAGCCGGGTGGCTGACCAACCGATGACCGGGCGATGCCGCTGGTTCGGTGCATCGAAGCCCCGGCCTGAGTTTCAGTTATTGCGGCTTCGGCTGCACGTGGTGAGAAACTATGAGCCAGCGGCCGTCGGCTTTCTCGTAGACGTTCGTGACGATGTAGTCGGCCTTGGCATCTTTGCCGTCCTTCATTTTTGGTGTCCCGCTCTCCTGACCCATCTCCCACGCCAGGTTGCCATTGACGTGAATCTGCTGGTCTGACAACGTGACGTTTCTCTGCGAGAACAGTGGATCTGTATCTACCCAATACTTCTTTTGGGCATCCCAGCCGACAATGATCGTCTTGGCGCGCGGGCCTACGTATGTGACGTAAGGCGTGTGAGCCCACACCTTTTCCATCGACGCGCCGTTGTCGAGCGCCGCCAACGCTGCATAAAAGGCCTTGCTCGCTGCTTTCACTCCCTCCACGTCCGCCGCTTGTTGGGCGAGGGCATTGTCCGACAGCAGAGCAAGTCCCAATGCTGTAATTGCCGACAGCCTAAGAACGTTACGACGATCCATTCATCCCTCCCACTAACCCGCCGAACACCAGCGTCCGGGGGTGGAAATTATCCTTCGCTCGTGTGAGACGCGCAAATAAAAAAGATTGAGATGCGCGGCTATAGTTCCTAGTCAATGATTGCAGGCGCCGCTCTCGGTGGTGCGACTATTCAAGGCCTCCACGCTCAAGCCAAGCCGAAAGCCTACACTGTCAGCGAGATCGAAACGCTCGATGCCGCAGCCCAACAAGCCTATGTCCCGCAAATCCCAGCTGCAATCAAAGCTGCCGGCGGTCGCACCTTCAACACTGCAGGGGGAAGGATTGCCGCAATCGTAGGAGAGGCTCCCAAACGCGTGGCGATCAACGAGTGGGACGAAACTCTGTAGGCCTCCGCGCGCGCGTGTGCGCGCGTCATGGGGTCTTAGTGGTTGGAGAGGAAATGTAAGGATCGCGGACTCAAGTAAGAAACATCCTCCCGGACGCGAGCGGGAGGAGGCTGCTTTTCCGCGTGCGTGTGGTGAAGTGGTCCTGGCTCAAGGCCTGGGCAATGAAGATCGCCAGGCATCGCGGGATGAAGAAGGCGATCGTCGCGCTAGCGCGTCGGCTGGCCGTGATCATGCACCGCATCTGGGTTGACGGCACTGAGTTCCGGTGGACCAGGGAGGTCGCCGCAGCGTGAGAACCGAACAGGATCAAATCAGATAGGAGGAAACCTGAGATCCACCCGACGGTGGAATGATGTCCCTTGCGGGACGATGGATGAGGTGAGTTCGTATGTCCGCTTGAACCTGCCGTTACATCGACGGCAAGGTCGCCCATTAGATTGTTCCACCTCATCTTCGAATCCCATGATGGAAGGGCCTTGGTGCCGAATCCGAAGAGAAGCGCGAGCCCGTGAGCGACATCGACACTGGAAGTAGTGGATAGCCTGAAAGTGCTTGACCCAGACGGCCGATTAGAGAAGCGGACATTGGTATTACCGGCTTCTCGTCGTGTCCGATGTTGTCGCGCCGGCCGGCGAGCGGTGTTTCAAAGCTTGAATAGCTAACCAAAAAGCTTGCGGGTGTCGGCCCGAGGGAGCCGACGCCCGCAGATGTTGCTCTATTCGATTACTTCAGGTTGGCGAGCGCCGTAAGGTCGAACTTGCCTGTCACTACGAAGGTCGCACCACACCAATTCGAGCCGAACCCGCCTGGATTGATCGGGGTGAAGCTCGCCGTAAACGTCGCCGTGTTGTCGCTCGTAAACGCGTTGCAGTCGCCCTTGTTCAGGTCGGTGTCATAGTAACGCAAGTCGAGCGTGAAGACGCTCTTGGTGATGCCGATGCCGACATTCCACGTGGTGTAGCTGCGGTACGGAATGCCGTTCGGATACGGCGCTGTACAGCCGGGAACGGCGCCGGTCTGGGTGCAGTAGAAGTTATCGCTCGTGCCGAGGTACCAGTGGCCGGCCTCGCCGGAAAGAAAGAGGCCCCAACCCTCCGGCATAGCAGCGCTGGGCGCCGTGAATTTCGCGCCGCCCACCACATAGGTGCCCTTGGCACCGGAATTGAGCACGGACGGCGAGTAGTACACGGCCGCGCAGCTGGCGCGAAAGGTGTATAGCATCGAAATCATCGAAGAGCTTGGGCCACAGCCGAGATGGGGCCTTGCCTGCCGGACGACTACGCCGGCCTGACATGCGGCCACGGCGCCGGCGCGGCTCGCGTCATCGATGGAACGATCTCGCCCTCCAAACGCCTCGCCTTCGCGTGGCGCTCTTCCGGCCGTCTGTCGACGGAAGAGCCTGATCAAGACGCCGTCGAAAGTGTGCTCATTCGCCTGTCCGACGGCGTCGTTCTGTGGAGAGCGCCCGGCGAATATTGGAACACAGGCACTTATCGAGTGAATCGATACGAAGAAACCGCCGCCTGGTCACCAGGCAGTCGCTTCGTCGTCGAGACCACCGATTTTCGCTGGCGCACGGAACATCTTCGTCTCTTCCACGTCCGAGCCGGCGACAAGGTGACCGTTCTCGACTTGATGGAGATCATCGAGCCGGCCGTCCGCAAGCATCTGCGGCGGGTCGTCAAGAACGAACCTGCTTATGCGTTTCAAATTTTCGGGAGCGCCAATGGCGAGCGTCCACACCTCACGATCGATGACCGCGGCCGGATCAAGGCGCTGGTGCTGATGACAATCCCGAAGGACGACCCCTATGCCGTGTTCAACGTCACGGTCCAGGTCTCCGAACAGGATGGAGCGCTCGGCGCACGCGAGGTTTCAATGCGCCGCTCTCGCGTCGACCCGTGGTAAGCGCAGAGGCAGAGAGAGACGGAACGGAATGTTCCTCGAGCAAGGAGAATTGAAATGACATTTCATCTGCGCAGCGTAGCCGTGGCGACCCTGGTCGCGTGGTGGTCTGTCTTGCCAGCATCGGCAGAGATCGAAAAATTCATGCGACCTTGCGAGCAAAAGCTGTGCCCGTTTTTTCGGGCGTCGCTGGCCATACCGAAAGGCTGGCAGGAAGATCAAGCAGCAACCAACAAACTGAACATGCAGGTGCTGGTCCCACGCGGCAATACCTATGACAACGCGGAGGCGGTGATCTATGCGACGGTCACTTTCAATCCGGAGAAAAAGCCAATCGCCGATTTCATTGCCGAAGACCATGCGCGTTGGCGTAAATCGACGCCTGACGTGAAGATCAGTCCCCTGCCGGATGTCGTCAGAACAAGCGGCGGAGAGCCGTTTCGGGTGCATGAATTCCAGGCGCCGAGCCGACGGGGCCAGCCGTTCGAACGCGTCGCCACCACCGTCGACACCGACAAAGATGGCAATCCATTCCTCCTGGGTGTTGTGCTAACCGCAGTATCGAGGAAAGGGTTGCTGGAAGCAGCGCAGGCATACCTTTCGGTTCTTAAAGCGTACTGAACGCCTCAAGCGGATCGAAATCGATGGCGAGGAACGCGATCGGCTTACCGTCCGCAACCGGGGTGATTCTGGATCGTCCGCGGCAGTGGACATCAGCACGCCGATGCGGCACATCTGCTCGCCCTGCTGCGCGCTCGCGGCGAGCGGCCACGCCGCCGCGCCAGCTAGAGAACCCACGGGAAGTCGCGACGGTTCAAACGATCACGCGACATCTGCCTCCCCCCGGACGTCGGGCGGGAAAACGTCGACAGCATACTCGCTCCAACAGGTGGTCGTCCTGGGGCGAGTCCTGAAATCTGCTGAATCTGCGGGAGACATTCGCGCCGACGGCGAGAGGGGACGCTCCATGCCGGCAGTTCATCCCGAGGCCGCTCGGCTAAGCTCTCGGGCGGCCTTTGTGCGTGCATTGGCCATGGTATTGCGCCGAAATTCGAGGCGTTTCATCGGAGGTCACACGTTTTCTTGCACTTTGTTGTTGATGGTCATTGGATCCGCTCCCGTTCCATGAACTCCAAGATCAACTCAAGTTTGCGGCGTACCCGACGCCCAGCAACACGGTCGAGCTCGCCTTGTGGATCAGCATGAACTCGGCAGCGTTGTCACGACCTTTGCGGCGGCGTGACCGGTGCACGCGGTAGCCCAGCTTTGCGGCCCGGTGTCGGGCCAGCCGTTCCAAATTCCAAATCTCTCGCGGGTTCCCATTCCGATACGTTTGCCAGTCGGTGTCTGGTCGCTCTGGCTCGTAAACTCTCGAACTCATTAGTCGAGCGCGATGTGAGCCTGTTTGATCACGGGCTGCCATTTTTCCGTCTCGGCCGTGAGCAGGGCGGCCAGCTCTTCCGGCGTCGAGCCGACGGCCACCATGCCGATGTTATCGAAGTTTGCCTTGACGGCCGGATCGCGCAGGGCGGTGACCGTATCAATGTGGATCTTTTCGACGATTGTCCGCGATGTTCTCGCCGGAACGAAGAATGCAAACCACCCCGTTACGTCGAAACCGCGCACGCCCGCCTCCGCAGCGCTCGGCAGGTCCGGCGCCAACTGGCTGCGCTTGGCGGTGGTCACCGCAAGTCCGCGAACCTGGCCGCTCCTGATCTGCTCGAGCATCGCGCTGCCGCCGATCTGCAGGTCGACCCGCCCGGCGATCGTATCCGTGAGCGCGGGAGCATCGCCCCGATACGGTACATGCGTCATCTCGATGCCCGCGATCTGCTTGAACAACTCGCCCGCCAGGTGCGGCACGGTCCCTACCCCGGGCGACGCGAACGTGACCTTGCCCTTGTTGTCTCTGGCGAATGCGATGAACTCCGCGACCGATCTCGCGGGCGATGAGTTGGGCACCAGCAGCAAGAGAGGAAACGTGCACACCAGCGTGACCGGCGCAAGATCGCTTGGCGCGTAAGGCAGCGAGCGATAGAGCAGGCGGCTGGTCACAAGCGACGAGGAGCCGATGAAGATGGTGTAGCCGTCGGGGTCGGAGCTGGCGACCGCCGCGGCCGCGATGTTGGTGCCGCCGCCCGGCTTGTTCTCAATCACCACCTGCTGGCCCCAGATCCGCGACAGCCGATCAGCAGTGATGCGGGCGACCGTGTCGGTAGATCCGCCCGGCGCATACGGGACGACAATGCGCACGGGGCGGGCTGGCCAGTCCTGCGCCACCGCTGGACGGCTCAGTGGTGTCGAAGCTCGCTCCGAACATGTTGCCCGCAGCGCGGTCAATTCGAATGTTGAATGGCCCGCACTTCAAATACTCGATTGATCCAGCCATTGTCGGAGGAGCAAAGCAGAGGATGAAGGTTAGGGTTACAATTTTCTTCATCGCAGCCTCAATAAGCAAGGCGAACAGCTAATCTTCACTTTCGATCGTGACAGAGATTCCTAACGCTGAGACTGATCT
>Ga0306920_100009017_pt1 | contig 13304 bp, 15 predicted proteins | sample flu12Cox44000170_FD_204666 | JGI IMG/M metagenome (GOLD analysis project Ga0306920, IMG submission 204666) | Lab enrichment of tropical soil microbial communities from Luquillo Experimental Forest, Puerto Rico - flux4day.12C.oxic.44.000.170 (v2)... | ecosystem: Environmental > Terrestrial >... | reverse complement strand
AAGGTCTTCGGCTCGCCGATCGTCGACTACCAGTTGACGCAATGGAAGCTCGGGCGCATGGCGGTGATCATCCAAGCCACGCGGCAATCGTCGTACCACGTGGCGAGGCTGATGGCGCGGGGCGAGGGCGCGCTGGAGGCGTCGATGGTCAAGGCTTACGTCTGCCGGGCGGCCGAGTGGGTCACCCGTGAAGCGATGCAGATCCACGGCGGCATGGGCTACGCGGAAGAGTTCCCCGTGTCGCGCTACTTCGTCGACGCCCGGGTGCTGTCGATCTTCGAGGGCGCTGACGAGACGCTGGCGTTGAAGGTGATCGCCCGGCGCCTGATCGGCGACTGAGTCCGCGTGTACTTGCCGAGGCCTGAGCTCGGCGGCCGTCAGAAGATCGATTCCCCTGTCAGTGGTGAGAGTGCCTCCGCGCCTTCGTTCAAAACTTGTGACCAAACCCGAACCTATCCATTCGAACGCCGCACGTATTCGTTCGCAACAGCGCGGAAGCTCGAACCGCGACGCATACCTTCACCCAACTGTCAACCGGTGCTATCGGCAGACGATTTGTGAACCGCATTGACGGCTGACTCAGCTGGCGCTGCGCTTGAGCCTGGCGCGCTCGCCGCGGCTCACGAACTTCAGGGCCATCTTGCGGCTGGCCTCGTCGATCATCTCGTCGCCGAACATGACAGCGCCCTTGCGGTCCTCTTCTGTCGCCTTCCGGTAGGCCTCGAGGATGTCGATGGCGTGGTCGAACTGCTCCTGGGTCGGTGAGTACACCTCGTTCATGACCGTCACCTGGTCCGGGGTGAGCGCCCACTTGCCGTCGTAACCGAGCATGCGCGTGCGCATGGCGTACTCCCTCAGTGAATCGGGCTCGCGCACCTTCAGGAAGGGACCGTCGATCACCTGCAGGCTGTTGGCGCGGCCGGCCATGAGGATGCGGCTGAACACGTAGTGGAAGTGGTCGCCCGGGTATTCGGGGATGTTGACGCCGCCGGTAAGCACCGGCATCTCGATGCTCGCCGCGAAATCCGCAGGCCCGAAGATGATCGTCTCGAGGCGGGGCGACGCGGCGCAGATGTCGTCGACGTTGATGAGACCCCTCGCTGTCTCGATCTGCGCCTCGATCCCGATGTGCCCGACCGGCAGCCCCGACTTCTTTTCGACCTGCGTCAGCAGCATGTCGAGCGCCAGCACTTCGGCGGCCGACTGCACTTTGGGCAGCATGATTTCGTCGAGGCGTTCGCCCGCGTTGCCGACGACCTCGATCACGTCGCCATAGGTCCACTCGGTGTCCCAGGCGTTCACGCGAACACACAGCACCCGGTCGTCCCACGGCAGGTTCTTGATGGCGTCGACCACCTTGGGCCGGGCCGACTCCTTCTCCAGGGGCGCCACGGCGTCCTCGAGGTCCAGAAAGGTCATGTCGGCCGGGACGGATGGGGCCTTGGCCAGGAATTTCTCGTTCGATCCCGGGGTTGAGAGGCAGGAACGGCGGGGCAGGTCACGTGATCGTGCGGACATGACCCGATGGTAACCCACCGCCTCCCGTGGCCTTTCGAGCGGCGGCCCGTAGCCAGCGGTGGCGCCGTCGTGTCGCCCGGCACCGAGTTCTCGGCGCTGATGTGTGTACAGGTGTGTGTACATCCGCGCGCGCACAACTGCGACCCGTCTTGTCGAGGGGAAAAACTCCCGACCGTTCTCCGACGCGGGCTCGGGCCGCCCGCGGCTACGTCAGATGCTCACCGAAGAACGACAATGTGCGATCCCACAGCGCACTCGACGCGTCGGCGTCGTAGACCTCGGGCCGCGTGTCATTGAAGAACGCGTGGTCCGCGCCGGGGTACACGTGGATCTCCACCGATTTGCCCAGCCCGCGCAGTTGCTCGGCAAGCTCGTTCGCCTTCTCGGGGGTGAAGTACTCGTCCTTCTCCGCGTAGTGCCCGAGCACGGCTGCGGACAGCGCGGGGTAATCGGGCTGGACGTCGGGCCACGGCACGATGCCGTAGCACGGCACGACAGCCGCCACGGCATCAGGGCGTTGGGTCGCCAATACCAACGCGAGGCCGCCACCCATGCAGAACCCGATGACACCCACCTTGGAGCCCGAGCTTCGCCGCAGTACCTCGTCGACCGCGCCGCTCATGTCACGCGCCGCCTTGTCCATCTTCATGGCCATCATCGCCTTGCCGGCCTCGTCCGGCTCGCCCAGGGCCACCTTCTGCCCGTGGTACAGATCGGGCGCCAATGCGACGTAGCCGCCCACCGCGAAGCGGTCGCACACCTCCTTGATGTGGTCGACGAGCCCCCACCACTCCTGGATCACCACGACCGCCGGCCCTCTGCCGCTCTCGGGCACGGCCAAGTAGCCGCCCGCAGTCGATCCGTTGCTCGGAAATTCGATCATTGCACCCATGACGCGTGACCGTAGTTCCCACGAGATCGTCTCGTTCTCTCACTTATTTGACGCCGATTTCGAATTTTCTCATTTTGCAATGTCACCAGCGACTTCGTACCTCAAGTGCGAATCTAAACGGGCATTCAGCAGCGAGGGTGTTTGAAACGTTTTGGGGGTTCAACTAGAAATGTGTCCCATCGTGACTGACGTAGAGCGGGCGGTGCCCCACTCGACGCCGCGGTCTTCGAGGAGCGCAAGGTTGCTCCAGCGGGTAGGTGTCCCCGCGTTGACCGTCGTCACAGTGTTGTCGAGCACTGTGCTTGGTTCTGCGCGCCCAGTGGCCGGTGACCAGATCTCCGACGCCAAGGCGAAGGCCGCCGCGATCGAGTCCCAGCTCTCGCAGGCCCAAAACGAGATGTCCGCGCTGAGCCAGCAGTACGACGAGGCGCAGTACCACCTGTCACAGATCAACTCGAGCATCCAGTCCACCGAGGCGAACATCGCGTCCGCCCAGCAGCAGGTGTCGAAGGACAAGAGCACGCTGTCCAAGGCGGCGGTGGCCAACTACATCACCGACGGCACGGCGTCGACCCAGAACTCGATCTTCAGCGGCAACCAGGAGACCTTGGGCGCCACGTCCGAGTACAACCAGATCGCCGAAGGTGACATCTCGCTCGCCGTCGACAAGCTGCACACGGCAGAGAACCAACTGAACGCGCAGAAGGCCCAGCTGACCACCGAACAGGGTCAGGCCCAGACGCAGGTCAACGCAGAGCAGGCCGCGGTGGCCCAGAACCAGCAGGCCATCAACCAGCAGAAGAACGCGCTGGCCCAGGAGCAGGGCCAGATCGCCCAACTCGTGCAGCAGCAACAGCAGGCGGAGGCCGCGGCCGCCGCACAGGCCGCGAGACAGCGCCAGGCCGCCGCAGCAGCGGCAGCTGCCGTACAGGCCGCTCAGGCCGCTCAGGCCGCGCCGATTTCGAGTTCCAGGGGCGGCGGCGGTGGTGGCTCCCAGTTGACAAGCGCCGCGAGTGCACCGCCTCCACCGACTGCGCCGGGCGGGGCCGGGGCCGTGCAGGCCGCCGAGAGCCAGATCGGCGTCCCCTATCAATGGGGGGGCGAGACCCCCGGCGTCGGCTTCGACTGCTCCGGCCTGACCGCGTGGTCGTGGGGCCAGGTCGGCGTGGGCCTGCCGCACTTCTCGGGTGCCCAGATGGCTGACTCGGCCCCGGTGCCGGTCAGCGATCTGCAGCCCGGCGACCTCCTCTTCTACGGCCCCGGCGGGGCGGACCACGTGGCCATGTACGTCAGCCCGGGCACGATGATCGAGGCGCCGTATACGGGTGCCGATGTCCGGCTCACCGGCTTGCGCCTCGGAGACGGCTTCGTCGGCGCCGGCCGGCCGTAAGCCGTCTCCGGCTCCTCCGGTTCCTCCAACCCAGCGCCCGCCTCGCACCACCCACGCGCCCACTCCGTAGCGCCCTCGCGGCCCGCCGCCTACGCACCGGGTCCCCCCGGCCGTAACCTGGACTCGCCGCCGCGATGAAACCGATCCCCGTCGCCTTCCACATAGGCCCACTCGAGGTCCACACCTACGGCATCGGCCTCGCGCTGACGTTCTGGTTCGGCTTCGTGTACTTCGAGCGCCGGCTCAAGCGCAACGGCTACCGCACGGACTGGCTCGTTTCTGTCTTCCTCTGGATCATCTTCGCCGCCGTCGTAGGTGCCCGAGCCCTCCACGTCCTCACCAATACCGGCTACTACTCACAGCACCCCAGCGACATCTTCGCCGTCTGGCAGGGCGGGCTCTCCTCCTTCGGCGGCCTGCTCTTCGCGGTCCCCACCGGCGTCATCCTCGCCCGTCGCCGCTGTCCCGAGCTCTCGCTCGGCCGCGCGCTCGATCTCGTCGCCCCCGTCCTCATGGCCTGCTGGGCCATGGGCCGACTTCTCGGGCCCCAGCTCATGGTCAACGGCGGTGGGCACCAGACGCACCAGTGGTTCGGTATGTATTACGCCGGCGACCAAGTCGGCAAACGCCTCCCGGTGCCCATCTTCCAGGCGCTGGAGGACTTCGCGGTGTTCCTGATCCTCATCGCGATCGAACGCCGCCTCGACCGCTGGCCCGACGGCACGCGCCGCATCGGCTATCCGTCGGGCATCGTCATCGGCACCGGGATGATCCTGTGGGGTATCGAGCGCTCACTCGACGAGCACCTCTGGCTCGGTGAGGACGGCCGCCTCGGCTCGGACCTCGTCCAGCTGGCGGGTGTTCTGTTGGTCGTCGCCGGCGCGGTCATCCTTGTCCGCGCCCGCACGCGCTGGCGCGATTGGCTGCTGACACACCACGCGGGCGACTCTTCCCAATCCGTCGAGGCGGGGTCCGACGCCGAATCCGAGTCCGACGCAGCCGACTCGTCGCCTTCAGATGCGTTGGCGACACGAGGTGAAACCGGCCCAGCGATGTAGCCACGACCCGCGCGCGCCGGAGCGGATGCCTGTTTCAGTCCTCGCTGAGATGCGAGAATCGGGCACTCCGCGTGCGGATGCGATCGCCTTGACGCTCGATCGCAAGTGCGCCGCCCTCCTTGAAGATCCAGCCCACCTCGCGCCACGGGCAAATCTCCGGAATGGCGTCGGAGTGCCCAGACCCGTCCACCGCAGCTTCGTCTATTCGAATGCTCACGATTGGCATGCCCCTTTTCCGTCGACGTTCCGACCCGCCCCTCGAAAGGGGAACCGCACGCGGCGCCGGCTTCCTGCGCCCCGCAGAGACTAAGAACCGTCGACTCTGAAGTGGTGGACCGGCCGGGCACCGTCACGTCGTGGTCGAGTTCCGTTCACTCATCGATAACTCGGCACCAGATCCAGTCTGCAGTGCAACGCTGTTGCGCAATCGGGGTCACTCGTTTACGCGCCGTGATCTGATTCGCTCAGTGATCAGCCGTTGGGCTTGTCTCCCGACGCCGCCGCCTGGCGAATCTCCTCCAACTTGTCGATGAGACCCATGCGCTCCTGACCGATGTTCGAGTCGAGGCGTTCGGCGATCTGCTCGGGTGTCCAGCGGCCGTCGGCCCACATCGCCCGTACCTCCACCGGCTGGTTCCAGACCGCAATCTTCGAGCCGACCGCAGTGTAGACCTGGCCGGTCACGTGCTTGGCCCTGTCGCTCAGCAGATAGACGACCATCGGTGCCACGTCTTCGGGGTCGCCCATCTCGGCGAGCTCCTGGGGCACGTTGGCCGACATGCGGGTCCGCGCCACCGGGGCAATGGCGTTGGCCGTCACCCCGTAGCGGTACAGCCCGGCGGCGGCGGACCGCACGAGTGAGACGATGCCGCCTTTGGCGGCGGCATAATTCGCTTGGGCGACGCTCCCCGAAAACGCACCCGATGTGAACCCGATGAGGGCCCCGCCGCCGTCTTGCTTGCGCATCACAGCGGCTGCGGCACGGAAGACCGTGAAGTGGCCCTTCAGATGGGTGGCGATGACGGCATCCCACTCGTCCTCGGACATGTTGAAGAGCATCCGCTCGCGCAGGATCCCGGCGATGGCCACCACACCGTCGATCCGTCCGTACTTCTCCACGGCGGTGGCGATCAGACGCTCGCCCGCTTCTTTCTTGGAGATGTCGTCTGCCACCGCCCACGCCTCTCCGCCGGCCTTTGTGATCTCCTCCACGACCGCATCGGCGACCTCGCTGGTGGGGTCCTCTCCGGCCATCCCGACGCCGTAATCGGCCACCACCACCGTGGCTCCCTCGGCCGCGCATGCGAGCGCGACGGCCCGACCGATCCCGCCGCCGCCGCCGGTGACGGCGACGACCTTGCCCGCGAGGAACCCTGCCATGGTTGAGTCTCCCGATCTCTGTTCGCCGGACCGAGCGCCGGCACAGGCACCTAAATTGCCGTGAGTTAGAACACGTTCTAGCCTGCGGGTGGCGGAGGGTGCCATTTGCCTTCCGCATCGCGAGACCTCCAAGGAGAGTGCAGATGGGTGACCTCGGCTTCTGGGCGCTGGCCCAGGAAAACCCGGACTACCTGGCCCTCGTGACGCCCGAAGGCGACGAGGTGAGCGCCGGGGAGTTGCTGGGCCGGGCCAACCAACTGGTCCACGCGCTGCGGGCCCACGGCTTCGAGGTGGGAGATCGCATCGCCACGCTCCTCCCGAACGGTCCGGAGATGATCGAGATCTACTTGGCCGCCCTCCAAGCGGGCTGGTACCTCGTGCCGATCAACTTCCACCTCGTTGCCCCCGAGGTGGCGTACATCCTCAAGGACTCGGGGGCCAAGGCGTTCGTGGCGCACGAGCGCTTCGCTGAGGTCGCCGCGGCCGCGGCCGACGAGGCCGGCATCAAGGAGGAGGGCCGGCTCGCCATCGGTACCATCTCGGGCTTCACCGACTACGTCGCGCTCCGAGATGCCTACCCGACCACATTGCCCGGGGACCGCACCGTCGGCGACGTCATGAACTACACCTCCGGCACCACGGGGAACCCCAAGGGCATCTACCGCAAGCTCATGGGTGTCACACCGGAAGACGCCGCGTTGGGACTGGCGGGGCTGCTCTTCCTCTTCGGCATCCAGGCGCAGGACGACAACGTCCACATCATCGGCTCGCCGCTGTACCACACCGCCGTCCTGCGCTTCGGGAGTGCCTCCTTGCACCTCGGCCACACGATCGTCGTGATGGACAAGTGGATACCCGAAGAAATGCTGCGGCTCATCGAGGAGCGAAGGGTGACGACCTCGCACATGGTGCCAACGCAGTTCCACCGGCTCCTGGCACTGCCCGAGGGCATCCGGGACAAGTACGACATGTCGTCGCTGCGCCACATGATCCACGCGGCGGCGCCCTGCCCGATCGATGTAAAGCACAAGATGATCGCCTGGTGGGGCAACGCGGTCGACGAGTACTACGCCGCCAGCGAGGGCGGTGGCACGCTCGTGACCGCCGAAGAGTGGCTGGAGAAGCCCGGCACCGTCGGCAAGCCATGGCCCATCAGCGAGATCGCCATCTTCGACGACGAGGGCAACCGGATCGAGGAGCCGGGTGTCATCGGGACCGTCTACATGTCGATGGGCGCGGCCGGCTTCGAATACCACAAGGACAAGGAGAAGACGGAGAAGAACCGGATCGGCGCGTTCTTCACAGTCGGCGACGTCGGCTTCCTCGACGAGGACGGGTTCTTGTTCCTGCGGGACCGCAAGATCGACATGATCATCTCGGGTGGCGCCAACGTCTACCCGGCCGAGATCGAGAACGTGCTCCTCTCGCACCCAAAGGTCGGCGACGCGGCGGTGTTCGGCATCCCGCACGAAGACTGGGGCGAAGAGGTGAAGGCGGTGATCGAGCCGGCCGAGGGGGTTGAGGCCAACGACGAGCTCGCCAGCGAGATCCTGGCCTTCTGCAGCGACAAGTTGGCGAAATTCAAGACGCCCAAGACGATCGACTTCACCAACGAGATGCCGCGGGACCCCAACGGCAAGCTCTACAAACGCAAGCTACGCGATCCCTACTGGGAGGGCGTGCAGCGGGCGCTCTGAGCGTGTGGCGCTCAGGCCTCCCACACCCCGACGACATCGAGGTTGTGGAACCTGGGCGGGCCGTCGACTAGCGCACCCAGCTTTCCCGAGTACTCCGACGTCATTGGATCGTCGGAGTTCTTCATCGCCTCTTCGTAGGAGTCGAATTCCACGAGGATGAAGCAGTGATCGGGACGATCGCGGTCCTCCGTGGTGACGGCCCTCTTGGGCTTGAACTTGTTACCCATCGCCGCTGCGAGCTCCCGGCCCAGCACGTCGACGTCTTTGATCTTCGACGATTCGAACTCCATGATCTGCACGAAGCCTGGCATGACGGCACCTCTGCTCTCGGGCCCCGATACCCGGGACGCTACCGCGGGTGCAAAGAAGCGACAACGGGCGTTGGGTCCAGCGTGAGGCATGCTGGGCGGATGGTTTCGGCCCCCGGCTACCGGATCCGCGTACAGGACCGCGGCTCGGGTGACGTCTGCCGGCAGGTGCTCGCCACGCTGCCGACGTGGTTCGGGATCCCCGAGTCCGTCGAGGACTACGTCGCCAAGGCAGATGCGAACCCGACCGTGGTCACAACCGTCGACGGCGAAGACGTCGGGATCCTGACGCTCGTGGTCCACACCCCATACGCCGCCGAGGTCTACGTCATGGGCGTCCGACCCGAGCACCACCGCAACGGCATCGGGCGTCAGATGCTCGAGCTAGCCGAGACGTGGCTCCGCGGACGTGACGTCGAGTACCTGCAGGTGAAGACGCTCAGCCCCCGGCACCCGGACCCCGGATACGTGAAGACCCGGGACTTCTATTTCGCCGTCGGGTTCCGGCCACTCGAAGAGTTCCCCGACCTCTGGCAACCCGAGAGCCCCGCCCTGCAGATGGTCAAGACCCTGTTGCCTCGCCCTTCGCCCGCATGAGCAGTCGGGAGAGTTTCGGCACCGATGCCGACTACCTGCGCGACAGGCAGTACAAGGACGCCACCAACCTCAACGCGCGTATAACCTTGCACCGACGCTTCGCCCGGGCGGACGAACCCTGGTACCCGTGGCTGGCCGCCCGCGTGCACTGGCCCACGGACGGCGAAGTGCTCGAGGTTGGATGTGGTCCCGGCCTTTTGTGGTCGAGCATCGCGCCCCTGCTCCCCCACCTCCGCCTCACCCTGACGGACCTCTCCGAGGGAATGCTCGACGAGGCACGCCACGTGGTCGACCCGATCCCCACCCTCGACCTCGTCGCCACCCAGGCATGTGACGCCCAGGATCTCCCGTTCCCCAACTCGTCCTTCGACGTCGTCGTCGCCAACCACATGCTGTACCACGTGCCCGAACCCGCGCGGGCCGCCCACGACTTCGCCCGGGTCCTACGTGAGGACGGCGTCCTCCTCGCGGCGACGAACGGCCCCGATCACCTCGACGTCATCGCCGACATCTCGCGCCAGGTGTTCGGTTGGTCCTCGCTCGATTTCGTCGACCGGCGTTTCGGTCGCTCCAACGGCGGCCCGATCCTCGGTACGGCTTTCGAGGAGGTCGCCTGGCATGAGCATCCCGGCCGGTTGGTGTGCGACGACCCCGCAGCGGTGGTCGCCTACATCGAGTCGTCCTCGGCCGGCCAAGAAGCGGACCCCTCGCAGCTCGCGGCTCTCAACGAGGCGGTCCACGAGCGGTTCGAGGCCGCGGACGGCGTGGTGACGATGACGACGGATGCGGGCTGCTTCATTGCCCAGCAACCGATGCATTAGCTCGGCGGCGACCAGCGACCAGGTCGATTGACCGCGCCCAGGACTCGGCCCGGACTATTCGTGGGCGGCCAGCGCCAGTGCGTCTCGTCGGTCACCGCTGAGGCGTGCGCCGGCACGAATGAGCAGTGAGCCCAATCGGTGGCGCGACCGTAAGACCAGCGGCGGGTGCCCATTGAGGCGGACCCTTGGTTGCCCTCGGGACGGATATGTGTTGAGGAGATCGTCATGTCGGCCCTTGGCCAGGGCTCGAAGCAAATCGGGGTGCATTTTGAATGCTCCTTGCGGATTGAGAGAAAGAGGCGGGAACGAACAACAACTATCGACCATGGGTGTCACAACGGACGCGGCGACACATCTCGCCACCCGAAGGCATGAGGCGGCGCCACCGGCGCCCGCCCTCGAGCTCGATGCCGGTCAGCCCAGCAGAGCGCGATCACCCGCAGCGACCGGGGCGCACAGCTTCGACTTCTGACCGTTCGTCGAGTGAATGTTGTTCATGTGCACCTCCTCGGTGCTCGCTGTCGGAACCGTCATGAAAACACACCGGTACCGAAATGGCGAGCACTTCGGATGAGAACGCAATGAACGTGCGCACGCGTTCTCGAACGCCTCGGGATGGGAGACTCGTCCGATGCGTGGCACGCGCGAGGTGGACCCATGGAGCGCCATCGGCTCCTCACCTCATCTCGACGGAGATGCCAGGGTCCGTGGGCCTGCCGCTCGTGAACGTAATGCCATGGGGAACCGAGAACGCGTCAGGTGGCTGGAGCGACGCCTCCATCGCAGCGCCTCAGGTCACAAACCCTTCTTGACCGTTCGTTCCAAGATTCCGAGCGTCGCCCGCAGGGCTGATTCCGGCACGATCGGGAAATGCTCCTTGATGTCGTCGCCGATTTTCGACCAGTCGTAGTACGAGGTCACGTCGGTGACGCCGCCTTCGCCGGCATTCAGGCGATACCCGTAGAAGTGCGGAAACGGAATGTCGGGCCCGAGATTCCAGGCGATCTCTTTGTCGCGCTCAAAGCGGATGATGTGCACCGTCACGTCGTATTTGCCCATGGGAAAGTCGTTGAGCGACTCTCGGTCCATGTGGATGACGAACGTATCCCCGACCTTTTCTGCTGGTTCACCGGTGTAGTCCTGCAGCATTCCCGACGCATCGATGGCCACATGACCTGCCGGACTTCTCACAATGTCGAAGATCGCGGCGGGTGGCGCTGGGATGGCCCGGGTCACCTCGAGTCGGTCGGGCAGGTACACGGTATCGGGCATGTGAACTCCTCACTGCTGCGGACTCGGCCAATCGACCTATCGGCCACGCTCGGCGCATCCGTCACACAGCATCGCGCGCCGGGACTCCGGCTGGTTGGTGCAGCTGTCTCCGGGACACAAAGAGTCAATGGCCATCAGTCACTGACCCGATGGTCGGTGGCGCCCCCCCGCCTACCTCGGTACACCTCGAAACGGTCTTTGAGTCGGAGGCCGGGGCGTTCGACCAGGTAGTAGGAGCCGAGTGCACAGGCGAACGTAAGCATGAGGCCAACAAGGAGATGGAGCGCCCGGCCGACCGTCCCGGTAGCGAGGTGACGCGCAACGAGCATCGCGAAGGGGTTCCACAAGTACAGCGAGTAGGAGATGAGCCCGACGAAGACGATCCATGGATGGGCGAGGATCCTCGGGACCAATGATCTCGAATGAAGGAGCATGGCTATGAGGGTGGCCGCCGTGAGCAGGCAAATCAGTTGCACGGGGCCTTCGTAGGCTCTCTCACTCTGTTCGGGGACTTCCAACAGGAAGAGGCCGAGCACCACCATCGTCAGGACAGGGACAAGCGCGAGAAACTGCGCACTGATTCTCTTGAAGTAGCTGCCGGTGTAGAAGAACGCGGCCAGACAACCCACCAGAAGCGGAAAGGCGTTCGTGTCCAGGCCGTAGTAGAGCCTTCGATAACCGACATTGTGGTGCGCCATGACGACGGTGGCCGCGAATGAAGCGATGATGCCAATGACGATCAGGCCCATAAACGTCCTTCGCGACCAGAGTCTGAGTCCGAGCAGCAGCAAGAGCGGCCACACCAGGTAAAACTGTTCCTCGATCGCGAGGGACCACGTCTGTCCTATCCCGATCTGGGGGAAGTGGTTTATGTCGAAGAAGTTCATGCGGTACGTCGCGCTCGTCAGCACCTCTGAGCTCCAGCTGCCGAATTCAGCCGAGTGCCAGATTGCCGACCACACGACCAGGAACAAGAGAAACGCCCAGTAGGCCGGCACCAGCCGGAAAATGCGCCGCATGTAGAACTTCGGAATCGAGATTTGTCCGTTCGCGTCGTACTCGTTGAGCAGGAGTGCCGTGATCAAGAAGCCGGACAGGACGAAGAATACGTCGACGCCAATCCAGCCACCTTCCGCCACCGAGAGATTCGTGTGGACAAGAAGGACCAATCCGATGGCGACGGCCCGGATTCCGGTGAGAGCCGGGGCCCGGCTGAGCCTGCGTCCCTCGTTGCTCATTGGCCGCACCGTGTCGACTGAAACGGACGGCTTGGTGCGACCACCGGTCGGTTGAATGCAGACCTCACGACATCCCGCTTCGTCGCCGGAACCGAGACAGCACGAATGACATCCGGTTCCCGCCGGGGAACCCCTCGCCGCCTCACGTCAAATCTCGGACCCCTCGGGTTCCTGTTGCTCCCTCTTCGCCATCATCCGCTGCCAGTCCGCGTCGACCAAAGGCCCCTCTGCGCTGTGCGCGCCGTGCGCGTTCCCGGACACGATGTCGAGCATCCGACCGAATTCGACGAGAATGAAGACGCCCTCAGCCTCGGCGGTGAGCTCGCCCTCGTGGTAGAGGCCGCCCCAGGCGTAGACCTTGCGGCCCTCCTGCCCGGTGTGACGTGCCGCGATCTCGAGCGGCGCCAGCAACGGCGTCGGCCGCCGGTAGCGGACGGTCAGGGTCCCCGTCATCGCACCCTTACCCGCGAGGATGTTGGACAACCCGAGCAGCTCGTCGAAGAGCTCTGCGATTACGCCCCCGTGTACGCACGTCGGCGGGCCCTCGAACGGGTAGTCGAAGGTCACCCGGCCGCGGATCTCTCGTTGGCCGTCCTCGCCGTGCACCGCCCACACCTCGACCGGCGGCGAGATCGGATTGGCGAACCCGATCATCGGGCTGGTCGGGAAGTGGTCCTGGGGGTGGACGCCGGGGAAGCCGGCCTGTCCCGGTGTCTTGCGGTTCCGCTTCGAGGCCGCCGCGGCCGCTTCGAGCCGGGCCGCCACCTCCGCGAGCCGCGCACCCGCCGCACCGAGGACGTCGTCATCGAGCGGCTGGCCGATGGTCACCGCGCCGATCCGCCGGAGTGCCGCGGCGACCTGATTGATGGGAAGGTCGGCCGCGGCGGAGGTCGGATCGCCGTCGACGCCTGGATGGGCGCCACCCGGGCCCGGGTCGAGGTTCTCCCCGCCGGCGAACGCGCGACGGGCGGAGCCGAGTTGCTCGTCGCTCACGTGCGCGTGTAGTTCGGCGTGCGTTTCTCGGCAAAGGCCTTCTGGCCCTCGGCCGCGTCCTTCGAGGAGAAGACCGGCCAGCCGATCTCGAGCTCACGGGCCAAGCCGTCGACCTCGGACATGCCCTCGGTCTCACGCAC
>Ga0306920_100009015_pt1 | contig 13304 bp, 9 predicted proteins | sample flu12Cox44000170_FD_204666 | JGI IMG/M metagenome (GOLD analysis project Ga0306920, IMG submission 204666) | Lab enrichment of tropical soil microbial communities from Luquillo Experimental Forest, Puerto Rico - flux4day.12C.oxic.44.000.170 (v2)... | ecosystem: Environmental > Terrestrial >... | reverse complement strand
TCATTCGTTCGATTTGTTCGCTCGAGAGGTCTATTCGACTATGGGATGTGCCTGTCAAATCCGCAAGGTCGAGGCTCCGAGGACCTTGCAGGCACCGTTATGCTATCGCGGGATCTTTGAGCTCTCAAGGCCTTAACCGGTATTTTCGCGTGCCTGTAGGCGCGGGAAAATTTTGTGGCCGCTCTGGTTTGCAAGATTTCGGCCCGGTTGGTTGATTTTCCGCGTTGCTCACTCCTCAACTATCGATTTAGATATGATCGTCGCTCGCGCCTTGAAAAACAGCCAACTGACCTGCGGCGAAGGCATGCTTATTTCGGGGACAGGACACTAGTTATGACTCCAGCTATCAATATCCGCTTATATGCCGATGCCGATCGAGCGGCTGTTTGGAGCATTTTTCAGGCGACCGTGGCTCCGGGAGACACTTACGTTTTCGATCCGGACATCTCCGAAACCGATGCTTTAGCTTACTGGCTCAACCCGAACAATTCCATCTTCGTGGCAGAACGGGAGGGTCGGGTTGTGGGATCTTATATTCTGAAGCCAAACCAACCTGGGCTCGGTTCTCACGTTGCCAACGCCGCTTTTATGGTGTCCCCCTCAGTACGCGGATTGGGTGTGGGGCGTTTGATGGGCGAACATTGCTTAGCCGAAGCTCGCCGGCAGGGATTTCGGGCGATGCAGTTTAACTTTGTGGTGTCCACTAACCACGCGGCGGTCCGCTTATGGAAAGAGCTGGGTTTTTCAATCGTCGGTACGTTGCCCGGAGCGTTTGCGCATCGCGCCCATGGGTTTGTGGATGCTTATGTCATGTACCGTTCGATGCAGTGAAAAAAGAGGGTAGTTGGGAATGTCCAGCAAACCGGAGCGAGTTACTTGAACTGCCTTATTGAGCGTGGCACCTTTTGCGTGCTTTGAGCGGAGTCAAAAATATTCTTTTTGTTTGTACGGGGAACATTTGCCGCAGTCCGATGGCGGAGGGATTGTTTCGTGAAATGGCAGCGGGTCGCGTGGATATTGGCGTGCGTTCTGCCGGGCTCAGTGCGTTTGCGGGGCAACCGCCGAGTGCTCACGCGGTTGAGGTTCTCGCCGATCTTGGAATCGATATCTCCGGCAGCAGAAGCAAGCCGCTCTCTGCCGAATTGATTCGGGATGCGACATGCATAATGGCAATGACCCGTAGCCACTTAGAATCAATCCAATACTTGTTTCCCGAAGTGACCGAAAAGGTCTTCTTATTGCGCGAATTCGAAGATAACCCTTCGTCTTTGGACGTCTCCGATCCGATCGGGATGAGCCTCGAAGCGTATGAAATTACCAGGGATATCATACGCAGAGCGCTTCCCGGCATATTGCGATTCATTGATAGTGGCGCTTTAGATGTGAACGACAGAAGTTACTCCTCAACGATGAGCCATCCTGGAAGCCTTACCCTTGAGCAAGTTGATCCCGCTGTTTTCGAGGCGATCGAATGCGAGCGGAAGCGTCAGTTTGAAAATATCGAATTGATTGCGTCTGAGAATTTTACGAGCCGGGCAGTCATGGAGGCTCAGGGATCAGTTCTGACAAACAAATATGCGGAAGGGTATCCGCGTCGAAGGTGGTACGGCGGATGCGAATATGTCGATGTCGTTGAGCAGCTAGCGATTGATCGTGCCAAACAGCTTTTCGGAGCGGAACATGCGAATGTTCAGCCTCACAGCGGGAGCCAGGCAAACATGGCCGTATATTTCAGTGTGCTGCGGCCGCAGGACCGGATCCTGACGATGGATCTTTCCCATGGCGGGCATTTGACGCACGGAAACAAGGCCAATTTCTCGGGGCGTTTCTACGAGGTCATTCACTACGGCGTCGATCAGACGACTGAACAGATTGATTATGATGGTTTGGCGCGCTTGGCCGAGGAGCATAAGCCGAAAATGATCACGGCGGGCGCTTCCGCCTATCCGCGGATCATTGATTTCAAGAAGATGCGCGACATTGCGGATTCAGTTGGCGCTTACCTGTTTGTGGATATTGCTCACATTGCGGGGTTGGTAGCGGCTGGTTTGCACCCGAATCCGGTGGGGATCGCGGATTTTGTGACCAGCACGACACACAAAAGTTTACGCGGCCCGCGTGGCGGCATCGTGATGTGCAGACCCGACCTCGCAAAATCGGTAGATTCTTTAATATTCCCGGGCATCCAGGGTGGCCCTCTCATGCACGTTATAGCGGCCAAGGCAGTGTGTTTCCATGAGGCCCTGCAACCGGAATTCAAAGAGTATCAGAGGCAGATTACTCTCAATGCCAAATCATTGGCTGCCAGCCTTCATATGAAGGGGTATAGAATCGTTTCCGGCGGAACGGACAACCATCTCATGCTGGTTGATCTCCGTCCAAAAGGCATGAACGGGAAGCAGGCCCAGGAAATTCTCGATCTAGCAGGGATTACCGTAAACAAAAACGCTATCCCCTTTGATACCGAGGGTGTCTTTAAGGGCGGCGGTATTCGGCTCGGAACGCCAGCTGTAACGACGCGAGGCATGAAAGAAGAAGAAATGATGGAGATCACCGACCTCATGGACAAGGCCCTCACCAGTGCCGGTGACCCGTCGGCCTTGGCTGAAGTGCGTGGGGAGGTAAAACGCTTCACGTCGCATTTTCCGTTACCGGGGTAGCATTCTTTCCAGGTCAATTCTGCTCTCGTTGGAACACCCGGGGAAAAATCGAATTTGGGACGGCTCCTGTGCCGTCCCAATTTTTTGCGTTCTTGAACGGTTCTGGCAATCGTCGACGGGTCGGCGGGCAGGGCACGACGCCGCCGTCGCTACGCTTTGGCTGCGTTCTTCCGCGTCCTCTGCGTGAGGCCCGGTCAGGGTCCACCGTTCGGTGTCTGGCGTTCGCCGCTCGGCGTGGGCAAAACCACGGAAGGAGAGCTATCAGGATTCGACGTCAATTTCGCTTTGGATTGCTCGATTTTTGACGCGACATCCTGGTTTTGCGGATCCAGAGCCAAGGCCTTCTGCCAAAAGCTAAGCGCTTGTGAGATATTGCCAAGGGCACGGTGGGTGTCTCCAATGTGTTCGTATACAACCGGGTCTGGGGGTGTTAGCAATTCGGCGGCGTGCATCAGTTCGGCAAGAGCCCGTGCGAAGTCGCCCTTCTTGAAATAGAACCAACCGAGACTATCACAAAACGCGCCGTTATCGGGCTCAATCTCAAGCGCCTTTTTTATGAACGCGCCAGCCTCATCGAGGTTGAGATTTCGATCGACCCACATGTAGCCGAGATAATTGTACGCACGCGCCGCTTTTGAGGGGTCCAGTTCAATCGATTTCTTGAGCAGGCTGGCGGCTTTGTCAACGAGTCCGGCTTGTTCTGCGGCCGCACCGTAGTTGAAGTAAAAGTTCCCGTCAATCAACTCTTCCTGGGACGACCTTGCCTCTTGCAAGGCCGCCTCAAAAATTGGTAAAGCGTCAGAATATCTCTTGGCTGTCGCAAGCGCTATCGCCAGGCTGTAACTCATCTGCGGGATATCGAATCTCCTTCGCGCTTCAAGCAGAGTGTTGATCGCGTTATCGTACTGTTTTAATTCAAGCTGAATTTCCGCCGCGTGCAGAAAATTTTCCGGCTGATTAGGCGCGAGGAGCAATGCCTGCTGGTAATTGGCGAGGGCTCGCTCTTTGTTTCCGGCCTCTTCATAGAGCCGAGCAAGGAACTCGTAGATCTCGAATTTCAGAGGATTTGTCTTAAGCATTTCCTCGAGATTCTGGATCGCCTGGTCGCGCTGACCGGTTTTCAGGAAGCTCTGTGCCAGCTTGTAACGAACATCCGCGTTATCCTTATTCAACTCGAGTGTTCGCAGATAAAACGGAATGGCGCTCGACACCTGATCGATCAGCACATAATCGTCTGCGATCTTCGCGTAGATCACGCCATTGTCACCGGCTAATCCGGCCGCCTTTTTCAGCAGCTGATCGATCTCGGAGAACTTCGATGCCGGAAAGCCCTTTTGACCGCTCTCGTAAAGTTGAATCGAAAGGTCAGCAAGGCTTATCCAGAAGCTGGGTTCTTTGCTGTCCAACTTCCGCGCTTTCCCCAGAATTGCCTGGGCATCCTTCTTCTGGTTGAGCGCCATGTAAATCTCAAACAGCGTCTCGTAGCCCGCCAAACTCTTTGGATCGACTTGAACGGCTTGCTCGGCGTATTTGACGGCAAGTTCCGGCTTTTTCAGCTGCTTGAAATAAAGGTAGGCCAGGTTCAAATAGGCTGAAGCTTCGTTTGGCCGGACCTTTGCTAAATCTTTCAGGACATCAATTCCGTTCGCGACGTCGCCGCGCTTCGCATAGTCGTGTGCGATCCGCACGGACAATTGCGGATTGCCCCCTGGATCGAGCTGAAGACTGCGGGTATAGGCCGCAAGCGCATCCTCGTAGTCGCCCTGCTCTTCGAGCAGGAGGCCTTCCATGTAAGAAGCCTGAGCCTCAGCTTTTTTCTCAAGCTCCTTTGGAAGTTGCTGTTCCGGAGTGGCCGGTCGGATGTCCGAATAAAATGTATCCTCCGGGCTTCGGTACCGGGGCGTAGGAGTGGCTCTTGTTCCAGAAGAGACGGGGGAAGCAGGACTGCAATCCCCTGTGTAAAGAAAAAGAGCCAGCGACGCGCCCAAACTTGCTCCATTTTGTAGCAATAGGCGTGCCGGCACCCAGACGCTCATGGAGCTAACTTAGAACTCAGGACTTGTATCGCAAACGCTTCTTATGCCGGTTTTCCTTCATGCGCTTGCGGCGCTTATGCTTTGCAATCTTCGCTTTTCTTCTCTTTTTCAGTGATCCCATAGCTTCGTTCGATCAGTGCTGGCAAAATGTTTTCCGGACCAGCCGCCGGTTGAATTGATACTAATAAACAACTTTATTCAACGGATACTCAATAATCCCTTCGGCCCCCAGATCTTTGAGTTCCGGTATGATTTCCCGTACGACCTTTTCGTCGATAACGGTTTCGATTGCAACCCACCCAGGTTGAGCCAGAGGCGAGACCGTTGGATTTCGTAGCGAAGGCAGGCGCTGCAACAGTTTCGGAAGCTCCGACTCTGCAAGATTCATTTTTAACCCTACCTTATTGCGCGCATTGAGTGCCCCAAGAAGCAACAAGACGAGCCGGTCAAGCTTGGTCCTCTTCCAAGTGTCTTTCATTGAGGTGCGATTGCCAATGATCTGGGGGTAAGATTCGGTTACTACCTCGATGATCCGCAAATTGTTGGCCGAGAGCGATGTCCCGGTCTCGGTGATTTCCACAATCGCATCGACAAGCTCCGGTACCTTCACTTCGGTCGACCCCCAGCTGAATTCGACATGCGCCTTGACCCCGCGTGATTCAAGAAACCGCGTCGTCAATCCAACGGCTTCGGTAGCGATTCGCTTCCCTTGCAGGTCGTTAATCGTTTGGATCGGCGAGTTTTGAGTGACCACAAGCACCCAACGAGTCGGACTGGATGTTGCTTTGCTGTACTGCAGTTTCTCAATCAACTCGACATCGGAGTTATTTTCTTCGATCCAATCCTTTCCTGTGATTCCACAATCAAGGTACCCGTGTTCTACGTACCGGCTGATCTCTTGGGCCCGCAGCAGCCGCACCTCAAGCTCCGGATCATCGATCGCGGGCTTATAAGATCTTTTTGAACCGGTAATCTGGAAGCCCGCCTTCGCGAACAAGTCAAGAGTCGACTCTTGCAGGCTTCCCGAGGGCAATCCTATCCGGAGTTTCGGCTGGTTCATGGCTTTTTGAGAAAAGGGGCGAATACTTACCTCTATACCCGGATGCTGGCTAGAGAAAACTTCCCTAGCCCGAAAATCTTGCGAGTCAAAGCGCTCGCAAGATTTTCGCGCTACAAAGCCGCCCAGGAGGCGGTATGTGTACAACGCTTTTAACACGGACACGGCTGGTACACGGGACGCGGGGTGGATAGCGGATGAGTAGAACCGAGCGCGCCTCGGGGAGGCGCTTCGAGAATAGGCCGGGGCTTCAGCGCCGGTACTTAAAAACAAAAAGGGGTCCCCCGTCCCGGAGGGCCGGGATGAGGCGGCGCGTAAGCTTCTGCTTAGCACGAAAAACCGCGAAGCTCGGTCCCAAAAGCACCTAAGATGCATCGCAACCCTTGCGGCAAAACGCATGCTATTTCGGCAGCAGGGCTCTTTGGAGAGAAGAGGTTAAAGACAGTTTGTTTCGATTCATGTATTTCAAAGCAGGCTCTTAAACGGACGCGAAGCGGCTGTTTAAGAGCTTTCTAGCCCGCAATGTGCGCGTGGCTCCTCGCACCGTGTGACTTTTGCGGGCTAGTTGGCGTTTGCATATTGTGTAGCACATCGTTATCAACAAAACATCCTATGCCACTAAACACTGAAATTCTTTCTCGGGCCGCAACCGAGGCCCGTGGTCTCGCTATGGATGCGGTCCAAGCGGCTGCCTCGGGCCATATCGGCCTTCCACTTGGTGCGGCCGAAGTTGGAGCCGTCCTATTTGGCCACGCGCTTCGGTATTATCCGGAGGACCCAAAATGGATTAATCGTGATCGTTTTGTACTTTCAGCCGGCCACGGCAGCATGTTCCTATACGCTTGGCTTCATATGGCCGGATATGATCTCTCCCTGGAGGAGCTGAAGAATTTCCGCCAGCTCCACAGCAAAACGCCCGGACATCCAGAATTTCATGAAACACCCGGAGTCGAAGCAACGACGGGACCTCTGGGACAAGGGGTTGGCAACGCCGTCGGAATGGCGATAGCGGCGAAGATGGCCGAGGCGCGGTTTAACACTAGAGATCACGTGATTTTCGATCACAAAATCATCTGCCTCGCCGGAGATGGTTGTTTGCAGGAGGGGGTTGCGGCGGAGGCTGCCTCGTTCGCCGGCCACCAGAAGCTGGACAACCTTATTCTCATTTATGACTCCAATGATGTGACGCTCGACGCGATGGCCATAAAATCGCAGAGCGAAAATACCGCCGAGCGCTTTGAGGCGTACGAATTCGAGGTCCACACCGTCAACGGCAACGACATGGAAGCTTTCCTCGAAGTTTTCGAGAAAGCCAGGAACTCCACCAGCGGCAAACCGCAGTTCATTGTCTGCAGGACGTTGATTGGCAAAGGCATCCCAGAAGTGGCAGGAACAAACAAGGCTCACGGCGAAGCAGGCGTGAAGTTCGTGGACGCTGCCCGCAAAGCAATGGGTCTTCCAGACGAGAAGTTCTATGTTTCGAACCAGACCCGCGAATATTTCGCCGCTCATCGACAGGAACTGAAAGGGGGCTACCTGGACTGGCAGGAAAAATTCAGTGCGTGGGAAACTGCAAATCCTGAACTCGCCGAGCTATTGCGGCGGGGCATCCGTCAAGAGGTTCCCCAAGACCTTCTGTCGCGAATTCCGGCCTTCCCGAAGGAGAGCAAGATCGCAACGAGAAAGGCAGGCAGCGACGTCTTGCAACCGATCGCTGAGGCTTATCCTCTGTTGATTGGCGGTAGTGCCGATTTGTACGGATCTACTTTGAACTACATCAACAAGGACAAGGATTTTGATCCCTCGAATCGCTCAGGGCGCAATATCCGATTCGGAATCCGTGAACATGGAATGTGCGCGATGCTGAACGGCATTGCATACCATGGAATCTTCCGCGCCTCCGGCGCAACCTTCCTGGTATTTGCCGACTACTGCAGGCCCTCGATCCGATTGGCTTCTCTGACGGGTCTGCCGGTGATCTATATCTTTACTCACGATTCGGTTGGGGTCGGCGAAGATGGTCCGACGCACCAACCGGTTGAAACGGTAAGCGGCCTACGTGTCATACCTAACCTGGACGTGATTCGGCCCGGAGACCCGGAAGAGACCGCCGGCGCGTTTGCCGCAGCTGTATCCCGGATGGAGGGGCCAACGTTGCTCGCGTTGTCTCGCCAGGTTATGCCAATCCAGAATGAGGTACCCGTCGACCTCCGTCGCGAAGGCGCATTTAGGGGAGGATATGTGGCAATCAAAGAGACGGGAGAATTGAAGGCAATAATCCTGGCGACCGGGAGTGAACTTCAACATGCAATCAGTGCGGCAAGACAACTTGGCGATGGTTTCCGCGTGGTTTCGATGCCTTGCACCGAGCGGTTTCTGCGCCAGGACCAAAGCTACCAGGACGAAGTGCTGCCTCCTTCTTGCCGAAAGCGAGTTGCCATTGAAGCGGGTGTAACGACTTTCTGGGCCCGCTTCGTTGGTCTTGACGGCAAAGTTGTCGGTATCGATCGTTTTGGCATGAGCGCTCCGGGAGGGAAGGTGATGTCGCAGCTTGGCATTACAGCGGAGAGCGTGGTAGCGGCGGTCAAAAGCCTGATTGGTTGATCGTTTAAACCGCCCTTTTGTCTGGGACCGGACCGATGTTATGCAAGCTTTGTCTGCCGCAACCAGGCATGCACCCAATGGGGCGCTTTTATTGGTTCCGCGGCTGCAAGGGACTGCAGCTCTCCAAGTCAATGTCGTTTTTCAGGGAGGGATGGCCTCCGCCTTCGCCAAGGCTTCCCGTAGCTAAATTTCTTATGATGCTCTGGCTGGTTGACGATGTAGGCCGTGACCCGAGCATCGGTCGCCTCTCGTGAGGCAGTCCTTGGATTGCCTTCTCGGAATTGCACCTCGCGACGCGGGGTTGGGAGTGCTTTCAGGGCGAGTCGCTTTTAAGTCTACCCAGGGCTAAAGCACCTGACTTCGCAAAGGCTACGTCGCGGCTGGCTTTTTGGCGTCACCTACCACAACATGAGGGGCGCCATAGCTTCAGCGACGGCGGCCTGGGCTAATCTGTTTAGCCGCTGCGTGGCGATCCACGCGTCAAGCTCTGGCTTAAAATTGGTTCCGCGGCGAAAAATGTCCAAACACCAGGGGACGGGGCGGAGCCCGTCCCTATCGGGGCAAACAAATGGTCAAAAACCGCTATTGGAGCTTTGATCGGGCCCTGGAGGGCGTTCCGGTCCCTCGGCGTCGTGCTGGTCGATGCAAGCTTTGTTTGCCGCAACCAGGCATGCGCCCAGGTTTGGCTTTTATTGGTTCCGCGGCTGCAAGGGACTGCAGCCCTCCAAGTCAATGTCGTTTTTCAGGGAGGGATGGCCTCCGTGCCGTCCCATTTTTCTCTTCGTTATAAGGGCTAAACTGATTGATGGGACGGAACGGAGCCGGTCCCTCCCGGGTAAACCAATCGTGAGAAACGGCCATTGGAGCTGATCGTCCCAAAAAATCGTTGAAACCCGCAAAAGTGCATTCGTCCTTGATAATTCTCTATTTGTATATAGAGAAATAGCTTAATGTCGCCGGCCTTACTTTTGAACCCACCCGAAATACGTAACCTCTCAGCCGAGTTTGAGTCCGCTTCGCCCACGGAGGTTTTGCACTGGGCTTTTGAACAATTCGGCTGTCGCGCCGCAATCGGAACAAGTTTTCAAGGGGCAGGACTCGTTACCATTCATCACGCTGTCGTGGCCGGAATCGCAGTGCCGGTGTTTACGATCGATACCGGCTTGCTTTTCCCGGAAACCTTGGAACTCAAAAGGCGATTGGAGAAATTCTTTGACATAACAATCGAATCCCTCGTGCCGGAACTCACAGTCGAAGAACAGTCGCGCGAGATTGCACCAGAGCTGTGGAAGGTTAACCCCGATCTTTGTTGCACCATCCGGAAGGTCGAGCCCCTGCAGAGAAAACTTGGCTCGATTGACGCGTGGATCACCGGTTTGCGACGGGACCAGTCAACGGGAAGAGCGCGGACGCAGGTTCTGGAACTTTATGAATTTGACCGCTTGCGCGGCAGAAACATCCTCAAGATCAATCCGCTGGCAAACTGGTCGCGCGAACAAGTCTGGGATTATCTCCGGCTTCACAGGATACCATATAATCCCCTGGTAGATCGGGGGTTCCGCAGCATCGGCTGTTTTCCATGTACAAGGGCTGTGTTTGTTGGACAGGATGACCGGGCCGGAAGATGGACCGGGTTTGACAAAAAGGAGTGCGGCATCCACACGTTTTTGGGGGAAAACATTTAAGAGATGGACTCGAAGTACGCGCATCTCGACGCTCTGGAAAATCAAAGCATTTACATTTTGCGCGAGGCTTTCCGGAAATTTAAGCGCTTGGCAATGCTGTGGAGCATTGGAAAAGACTCCTCAGTGATGCTTTGGCTCCTGCGCAAGGCATTTTTTGGACATGCACCGATCCCTTGTGTGCATGTCGACACCAGCTATAAAATTCCGGAGATGATCGCGTTCAGGGATCGGCTCGCAAAGGAGTGGGGCATCAATCTCGTTGTTGGGCAGAACAAAGCGGTTTTGGAGCGCGGGGAGACATTTCCCAACGGCCGGATTACTCGCGTTGAGTGCTGCAGTCTGCTCAAGAAAGACGCCCTTCAGGCAATCATTGAGGAAAAAGATTACCAGGCGGTGATCGTTGGGATTCGTCGCGACGAAGAAGGCACCCGTGCCAAAGAGCGTTACTTCTCGCCGAGGGACAGAAATTTTGAATGGAATTTCAAGGACCAACCACCTGAGCTCTGGGACCAGTTCAAAACGGATTTCGATGCGGGCACTCATATCCGGGTACATCCGCTTCTGCACTGGACCGAATTGAATGTTTGGGAGTATATCGATCGCGAAGGCATCCCGGTCGTCAGCCTGTATTTCGCTAGAGACGGAATGCGCTACAGGAGTCTGGGGTGCGCTCCATGCACGAGGCCAGTCAAATCGAACGCTTCCAGCGTGCCTCAGATAATCGATGAACTACGCTACACCAATATCGCCGAGCGAAGCACGCGCGCCCAGGACCAGGAGGCGGAGGACGCGTTCGAGCGTCTACGGGCAAGCGGGTACATGTGAGCATTGGCGCGGCCGTTCTCAACGGCAGCCACGGATCGAATTTTGAATTGATCCAATTTTTCCGAAACTACCATTCGTTATGCCAGCCTTGGAACATGAACTCCCCGAATTGAGCGAGAACATTGTGACTGATCCAAAACACTCGGACTCCAATGCAAAACATTCGGACCCCAAAGAGCAAAACCCAACCACGCAGGTCGACGGGCAACCCTTGCGGATCGTCATTGTTGGCCATGTCGACCATGGGAAATCGACTTTAGTGGGCCGGCTCCTGTACGAGACTGGATCGCTGCCCGAGGGTAAATTCGAAAATATTCAGGCCGTTTGCCGCCGTCGCGGGATGCCGTTTGAGTGGGCATTTTTGATGGACGCGCTGCAAGCCGAGCGCGATCAGAATATCACGATTGACGTTTCGCAGATTTGGTTTCGTTCTGACGTACGTCCTTACGTAATTATCGACGCTCCCGGGCACAAAGAGTTTCTGAAGAATATGGTGACAGGCGCTGCGAGCGCCGACGCTGCTTTGCTTTTGATAGCCGCAAACGAAGGCGTCCAGGAACAGAGTAAACGGCATGCATATCTTTTGAGCATGCTTGGCGTGGATCAGGTCATTGTCCTGGTCAACAAAATGGATCTCGTGGACTATTCCGAGCCGGTCTTTCGGCAAATCGAATCCGAATATCGCGACTTTCTTGGAAAACTCAGAATTCGACCCTTGAGGTTCATTCCGATCGCGGCGAGAGAAGGATTGAATCTCGTAAAGCCGATTGCCGGAGTTGCCGACTGGTATTCGGGACAGACGATTTTACAGGCGCTCGACGACCTGTCCAGTCCAGCCTCTGAAAAGGACGGTCCGCTTCGGTTCGCAGTTCAAGATGTTTATCGGTTTGACGACCGCAGAATCGTCGCCGGAAGGGTGGAATCGGGAACTGTCAAAGTTGGCGATTACGTCCTTTTTTCGCCAAACAACAAAAGTGCGAACGTCGCCTCGATTGAGAGGTGGAACTCGCCTCACAGAGATCAGGCGCTGGCTGGTGAATCGATTGGAATAACGCTGAGTGAACAGATTTTTGTCGAGCGTGGGCATATCGGCTCTCTTGAGACACTAGCGCCGATAGAGACGAATCGGTTCCGGGCACGAGTCTTCTGGATGGGAGACAGGCCGCTGGCAATCGGGAAGCGCTACAAAGTGAAATTGCTGACTCAGGAGGTTGATTGCCAATTAGCGTCGGTGGACCGAGTGATTGACGCGACTTCGTTGGAAGCATCCACCGGGTTGAGGCATTCGGTTGTTAAAAATGAAGTTGCTGAGGTGACGATCCAGGCACGTTCTCCGCTCGTCATGGATAATTACGAAAAGGTGGCCTCGAGCGGCCGGTTTGTTATCGTCGATGACAAAGATGTTGCCGGAGGTGGCATTATTTTCGGCGGCACTTACGTCAAGCGGAGCCCAATCCAGAGCACCAACATCTTCTGGTCCGAAAGTGAGATTGATTACCGAACCCGCACAGAAAGGAATGGGCACCGCGGCATGGTCGTCTGGCTTACCGGGTTGTCAGGCTCCGGTAAGTCGACGCTGGCACGGGCTCTTGAGTCAAACCTGTTTCACCGGTATATGCAGGTCTACGTGTTAGATGGGGACAATGTGCGTCATGGCTTGAATTCCAATCTCGGATTCTCGCCGGAAGACCGCGTGGAAAACATAAGGCGCGTGGCGGAGATTTCCAAACTGATGGCGGATTCCGGGCTGATTGTCATTACCTCCTTTATCTCGCCGTACCGCCTGGATCGCCTGCGGGCGCGGGAAGTGATATTGAGCGGCAACGTGGAATTCGTCGAAGTTTACGTCGCCGCGCCTCTCCATGTTTGCGAACAGCGCGACCCAAAGAAGCTTTACAAACGTGCCCGATCGGGTCAGATAAAAAACTTCACCGGGATAGATGCTCCTTACGAGCGTCCGGAGAATCCTGAGATCACGATTCATACCGATCGGGAATCGGTGCGGGAATCGGTCGGTCGACTCCTGGATTATCTGACGCCGAGGTTGCAACTGGATAGTGCGGAGTACGAGATTTAGGACCACAGGTGCGCCTCCCGGATGTGTGCGAGCCTTGGAGGAGAGGCGCTTGCGCCTCCCGCGGAATCATCAAGGGCTACCGAATAAGAGTGCCGGCACCTGATAACCCGGGGCGTCGCAAGGATCACTGCCGATTGGATGAAGCCGCCTCGCCAGAATCCTTGAAAAGCAAAACCACCTGATGATTAAATGTGCGAATATAGAAAAAGACTTGACTCATCCGGAGCCTGTTTTGCTTTTCAAGGATTCTAATGGCAGCGAGGTTTACCGTCTTGTGGCTGATCTATTGCTTCGCTGCTTTGGCTCCGGCGCAGCAATTGGTCGTGCAATCCGAACCGCCCGCGCCCGGTTCGGCGCTGA